>Ga0307380_10006627_pt1 | contig 15174 bp, 13 predicted proteins | sample UN3MG_FD_202239 | JGI IMG/M metagenome (GOLD analysis project Ga0307380, IMG submission 202239) | Soil microbial communities from Risofladan, Vaasa, Finland - UN-3 | ecosystem: Environmental > Terrestrial > Soil > Coastal area > Acid sulfate soil | place: Finland: Risofladan, Vaasa | collected...
ATATCATCAGTACAAAGTAATTTTCATAATATTCCTGTTAATTTATTTTCAAAATCAATTAATGAATTATTAAGTAATGATGTAATTGAAATTTCAGACTATAAAGACGAAACCATCGCAACTTTTGGATTAAAATATATTGCCGAAGACACAGGATGTAAATCAGGTTATTTATTTGCAATTAAAACAATTGATGATAAGTTTATCGGGTGTTTAGGTCTTGATTACACAAAAAGAAAAACTAAACTTGATGAAGATTCAATAAAACGTCTTCAGGTTTATGCCACATCTCTTGGTGGAGTGTTAATGACACACTTAGAACAATAATTATGACAAAAAAAACAAGAATAACCAAAGTAAACATTCTGGCAGAACAAAGATATTTGTCAAAAAAATTTATAAGTGAAGATGAGACATCACCTATAAAGCAACCATTACCTATAAGTCAACCATCAACAACAAGTGATAGTGCAAAATTAGCAAACCCTTGGGTTAAATCACCTATTGAACCTATAAAAAGTGGTGTTAACACACTAACAACTGACGATAAAACAAAAATATCATCATCTTTGTGGAATAAAATAAATTCAGACGAAGAATTAAAAAAAAATCTTGGTTTACAACCACACCATACTGAAGATAATTTTTTAGCCGATATTTCACATAACATTCATGGACACGTAACTAAAGATGGTCATATGACTTTAGAGTTTCCGAGTTTAGGGAAAAATCATAACACAACATTAATGTTGGGTAAATCATTTGCTCAACACGGAGATTCACACGGTGGACACAATACACAACCAACATCTATACCACATTCAAGTTTTGATGTTGGTGTTAAATTTAATTTAGGTAATTTACTTGGTGGAAAACATAGTGGTTAATTATTTACAACAATAATATGAAAAACGATATAGTTTTATTAGAGCACTTAAAAGTTTTACAACAAAAACTTTCATCAACAAAAGTGCCCAATAGAAAAAAAATTATAAAGGAATCTTTAGAAATTATAGACATATCAAGTCAATCCAATTTTAAATTTCGTCAAATGAAAAATAATAAATATTTTATTTTTCATCATACCGCAGGTAGAGGTGCCGCAACAGATGTTATTAAAGTTTTAAATTGTAGACGACGTAAAAATAAAAAACCAGGTTGTATGATATTAGGTGTTCAATTTATTATTGATAGAGAAGGTAAGGTTTATAGAGGTTTACCTAATGGATCATCAGGTGGTCACGTAGTTAGAGAGAAAAAAGGACCTATGGATGTTACTAACTCAAACTCAATGGGTGTTGAGATTATCGCTAAAGATGATCAAGATGTTTTAATAAAACAATGTAAATCGGCACTTTTATTAGTTAAAGATCAAGGTTTTTCGTTAAATCAAATATTAGGTCATGGTGAAGTTAGTACTAATAAAATGGTAGATGAGGGTCAAAAGTGTAAGAGATATGCAAATAAGTATTGGAATACACCTGAGAATCAATTACCCGATACTGATGATGAGCTAGGTAAAGATATAGACCCTAAGGTAAAAGACAATGAAATTTTTAAAGATAAAAAAGATAATTCGGAATATAACGATAATAAACCAGATGATGATGTTATTGATGTTGAAGATAATCCTAATAAGGATGTAACAACTACTACCACAACTGAAAAAGGTAGTTTTCTTGACTTTTTTAAAAACCTTGGTGGTATATTAAAAAACAAAGAAGACTTAAAAATAGAAGAAGACGTACAACGAATTAAAAATTTATTAAAATAATTACCAAACCCATTTGTCTTATCGGAATAAATATACTATCTTTGTGGTATAATTAAAAAGTTCATTAATTTATTAACCTTTAAAAATCAACAAATGAGTGATGAAACTCAAGTATTGGTTAACTATACTTTCTACTATTATGATAATAATGGTAAAAAATATACAACACCAAACTCATCTTTTGCTGAAGCAAGAGCGTATTACTACGGTACGGAAGCAGTGTACATAGAAAAATATTAAAAAAATATTTACATATAATTTGACAAATGAAAAAAATGTCTTATCTTTGTAAAACAAATTCGGAAACGTCCGAATAAAAAAAATAAAAAAGATTAGAAAAAATTTGGAAAATTCAAAAAGTATTCTTAACTTTGTAAAACAAATCGGAAACGTCCGATAAAGTTCTTTGAAATTTTAGATATTATCCGTTCAGGATTAAGTTAAGAACCTTCGGGTTTAAGAGTGAAACTGATAAAGATATTGGGCCGTGTATAGTCCATAAAATAAACTACGAAAGTAGGATAAAGTGAACCCCAAGTGTAACGGGTTTGCGTCTTGATGATCTTCGGATCATTGAGGTCAAGTACACAGGCGAGATACCATAAGATCTTTAGTACCGAGGCCAACGGTGTAGGGAAAGTGATTTTATGACGAGGTGATGTGGGTCATCTTGTTGAGGAGGGAACTCCAATAGGAATAACTCGTAGGGACGTTGCAAGAATCAATATTTCCAATGTTGTTATTGCGTATCCCAGTATCAGAGGATACTTAAAACCGAAAGGTATGTTAATGTACGGGTGGTGCCGTTATTAACCTTAACCAACTTCTACCAAGGGGTTAGTTTCGAAGTAGTCTTGAAATATTGAAATGGGGACATTTCACGGAGTTGTTTGGTATTTTGTTATTCAAAAGATAATGAAGCTTAAGACGGACCACAACTTTGATCAATCCACAACACAAAAACTTTTATAGAAAAGGTAAAACTTATAACTAAAAAGCAAAAGTGTTCGTCACGATATAACGGAAGTTACCCACCTATTCACTGGCTGTCAGTGGAACGTGATAACCGCAAGTTTGACCGTATTTTTATGAAAAATCTCTAGGTCGTCGAAGACCGAACCAGGACGCAATCTTGGGGAGACAGGAGTAGTAAGAGAGTAGTTGTATCGTCAAGGAGTGATTGGTCTAACCAATCGGTAATGAGTGTTACAGGACAAAATCCTGTGGATAAGAGTAGAACCAATAATGACTCGAAAGACACTTACAAAAACTGTAATCTCAGGTTTTTATTTTTTAGGTAAAACTTAAGTTAAAAAAATTGATTAGGGACGATGTGAATCGATCCCTTTTTTTGTGCTCTAAAATATAATATTCGAGCAACACTAATCTATAATTTTAATGCATAAAAAAACCCCATCCGAAGATGAGGTTTACATTTGGTGGAGGTGCGGAGGCTCGAACTCCGGTCCATAATATCCTGTCAGAGAAGGACTACACGTTTAGGTCAAGGTTTGTCATACCTTCCGAAATATTTGGTTCCTATTTTGACATCGTTACCAATAACTGTGTCGAGTTCACTTTTATTACGGTAGTACTCTGAACGAGACCGTCGTTTCCTTTTAGAGTAAAAACCAACTCATCAACGACTTCTGTTGCTAGGTTATCTGTCTGACCGACCCCCGTTTCCGTAAACCTATTAGGCTACAGTAACTTCGGATCCTCTTAGTAAACCAAGAGTTTCCATTTTCGATAAAACGTCGCCGATTGTTTTTGTGAATCAGTTTTTAAGGAGATTAATTCAGTCTCCACGTGCCCTTTGTCTTCAGCCAATACCTGTCAAATCCAAAAACACCCCCATATGTCAAATAACTTATTATAAATACAAATATAAGTGTAAAACTACAATAATCAAAATTTTTTGATATTTATTTCATATGGAAAAAGGAAATTATAACCCATACGATGAGGATGTTGAGATAATACAGGATGATGAGAACGTTAAGATTGTTAAAGTTAATACTTTAAATTCTGCCCAATATTTTGGAACTGATTTTTATGGTAATGATAATTGGAATAGTCACTATAGAAATGGAGATCTATATTTTATTATCGGTAAAAAGGATAAAAATATATATTCTATATATAATGACGATGATGGAAGTGTTATTAGGGATCTCAATAAAACTAATGTAGTTGTAACAGTAAACGATCTTAAACGTGCGTTTTTATCTTCATTAAAGATACTATCTCCGATTATTAAAGGGGGTAAAACATATGAGTTTTTAAGGGAGGTTTCCAAAGGTTATGATCCACATTGGAGAAGTAATGGAGACGATCCTTTAATTGATGAAGTAAAATTTAATACAAAAAACCCAAGTAATTCTAAGGTCGTTATTAAATTTGAAGATGATGAGGTTTTTTTGGACACCATTAATGTTGAGTCTATTGATGATGTATATACTTATAGAACGTTTGTTGGTAATTACTCAGGTCGTGATTATGACACATATGGTGAGGAGGATAGATGGAAAGAGGGTGAATTTATTGAATACCATTTTAACACTGAAAACCAACGTAAAGCACTCCAAGTTGCCAAATTTTATGAAAATAGATCTGAACTTAATGGTAATAGAGATATTGCGGCTATTTTAAGTGATCACTTTGGAAGAATCGTTGATGATTTAATTTATGAGTACACATACAAATGGCAAGATTGTATTGATGATGTGGTTAAAGATATAATCTTAGGTGAGATTGCAAAACCATTTGATAAATTTGGAATAAAAGAAATACATAGAGGATATAGATTTGAAACAACTGTTGGAGTATTATTACATTGGTATAGTGATGTTGAAAATGATAAATTTACGTTAAGTGAGTTATTAAATAAATTAATAAAACTTTATGATAAGAAAGACAGGGGTTATTGGAATGAGTTAGTGTATGAGGTAAATTGTGATGATTGGGACGATAATGTTATGCAAGAGTATTACTCAAAAAGTTTGGACTCAATGTTAGAAAAAGTACAAGAGGATGATCGTTTTATTAATATTGATGATTACAATGAAATGTTAGATCATGTTGAAAAAACATATGGGTATGAATGGAGACATACAGAAAAGGATCCAAACCTACAATTTTTAATTTTAAAGGTCCAACCTGAAACTAATAAAGTTTTAGTTAACGTTCATAACGATAAGACCGGTAAATACCATCAAAGACTTTTGGATGTTGATGGTTTATATCAATTGGACAATCAACCCGAATTATTTAACGAAAGAAGGATAGTAAGAAAAAAATTTTTATAATTCAAATTAATTGTCTATATTTGTGTTATGGAACGAAATTATGAATTATTGAAGGAGGTATTATCCGTACCTACTAAAACTTATCAGGAAGAAAGAATGGTTCAATTTATTACAAATTGGTTGACCGAAAACAATATTCCCTTTTATGTTGATGAAATGTCAAACATTTATGCAACAAAACAAACCGATGAAAACATATCGTATTTTCCTTGTGTGATTGCACATACCGATACGGTACATAACATTGATACAATTAATGTATTTGAAGAAATGTTACCTGACGCTCAGGGTAATGTAAAATTATCATTAAAAGCGTATAACGACAATGATGAACCAACAGGTATTGGTGGTGACGATAAATGTGGTGTGTACGGTTGTTTGGAATTGTTGAATGAACTACCTAATTTAAAAGCTGCATTTTTTGTGTCTGAGGAAACAGGTTGTAAAGGTTCGTTTAAGGCGGATCCTGAGTTTTTCACAAATGTTGGTTATGGGATCCAATTTGACGCTCCTGAGAATAATATGATTTCTGAGTTCTTGATGGGAAGAAGTATGTTTGATCGTGATAGTAAATTCTTTGAAGTTGGTGGACGATTGATTACAGAACACTTTCCATCTGATACAAAATATCACAAACATCCTTACACGGACATTTATCCTATTAGAACGATGTTTAACATCCCGTGTTTCAATATTTCTATCGGATACTATAACTACCATACAAGAAACGAATACGTGGTCGTAGAAGACACTTATAACGGAATTAAAGTTGGTAAGATGATGATTGAAGAATTAGGTTACGAAAAACACTAAATAAAAAAAGGGAGATTATTCTCCCTTTTTCTTTCTACTTCTTTTTTTAGGTTCTATTAATACTCCCTCTTCAAGATCAATTATTTGTTCATCATTTTCTGTTTTAACAAATAACCTATAATCTTTGTTTTCTGTAACTTCACCTGTTAATATTTTTTCAGATATTAAATCTTCTATTTTATTTTGAATTGCTCTTTTAATTGGTCTTGCCCCAAATACCTCATCAAAACCAACTTTTGAGATTAAATCAATTATTGAATTTTCATATGTGAAATTATACTTCATAGATTTTAGTCTTTTAACCAAAATATCAATTTCTAATTTTACAATTTTATCAATATTATCTTTATTTAGAGAGTTAAAGATTACCACATCATCAATTCTATTTAAGAATTCAGGTGCGAAAAATTTACTAAGTTCTTTTTTAAGAATATCTCTTTTTTGTTCTTCTTGTACGACTTCACTTGAATTACTTGATTTGAAACCAACACCTGTACCAAAGTCTTGTAATTTTCTAACTCCAATATTAGATGTCATGATAATCAAACAATTCTTGAAATTGATCTTTCTACCTAAGCCATCAGTTAAATGCCCATCATCTAACATCTGTAATAATGTTGAAAATATATCTTTATTTGCCTTCTCAATCTCATCAAATAAAATAACACAATAAGGTTTGTTCTTAACTTGTTCTGTAAGTTGCCCACCTTCTTCGTGTCCTACATATCCTGGAGGAGATCCGATTAATCTTGATATTGTGTGTTTTTCTTGGTATTCGGACATATCCACACGGATAAGATTATCCTCACTTCCAAATATTTCTTTTGCTAATTGTTTTGCTAAGAATGTTTTACCAACACCTGTAGACCCTAAAAAGATGAATGAACCGATAGGTCTATTTGGATCTTTAATTCCAACACGATTTCTTCTAATTGATTTAGATATTTTACCAACGGCTTCTTCTTGACCAATAACGTTAGCGTTTAATGTTGATTCTAAATTAACTAAAGAATTTTTCTCATCAATATTTATCTTACTTACAGGTATTTTAGTCATATTTGAAACTACCTCATAAATTATCTCTTCTGGAATACCACGTTTACTTGTTTTAAGTTCATTATCAAATTTTTTCTTTTCGTTTTCCAAATCAGTTAAAATTTTACGTTCTTTATCACGTAATTCTGCGGCTTGTTCGTAGTTTTGTTTTTTAATAACATCTACTTTTTCTTTTTTGATATTTTGAGCATCCTGTTTTAATTTTTCAATAATTTCAGGAAGCTTAATGTCAATTTGCATTCTTGATCCAACCTCATCTAAAATATCAAATGCCTTATCAGGAAATTCACGATCTGTAATATAACGATCCGCTAACTCAACACATAATAACAATGCCTCATCAGTATAGTTAACTTTGTGATGTTCTTCATATTTACCCTTACTTTGTTTAAGGATTTCAAAGGTTTCTTCTTTAGTGGATGGATCAATAACAATTTTTTGGAATCTTCTTTCTAATGCACCATCCTTTTCAAAATTTCTACGATACTCATCTAAAGTTGTCGCCCCAATACATTGAAGTTCACCACGAGATAATGCAGGTTTGAATATGTTAGATGCATCTAAAGATCCTGAACTATTACCAGCACCAACCATTGTGTGGATCTCATCAATAAAAATTATGATATTTGGAGCCATTTGAAGTTCCTCAATGATAATCTTCATTCTTTCCTCAAATTGACCTCTATATTTTGTGCCCGCAACAATAGAGTTAATATCTAAAGATACGATTCTTTTATCTGATAAATTTTTTGGACATTCACCATTATGTATCATCATTGCAAGTCCCTCAACAATTGCAGTTTTACCCGCACCTGGCTCACCAATGATTATTGGGTTATTTTTCTTTCTACGAGATAATACTTGGGCAATTCTAAAAATTTCCTTTTCACGACCAATTACAGGATCTAATTTTCCTTCACTTGCCAATTTATTTAAATCCTTACTAAAGTTATCTAAAACTGGTGTTCCCCCATCGGTCTTTTTTTTACCTTTATCGTTTTCATCCATAAATTCAATCATATCTTTTTGTTTTATTAAAAAATAGTAAATCAAGTTTAAAAAGTATACCTTTTGACAAAATGTCATGGTAAAAAAATACTAACTGACATTTTGTCATATTTTATGGTTTGGCACATATTTAGTAAAAAAAAGTATAAATAATAAACTATAAAAAATAATACTATGTTTAATTTTAGAAATTTTGATAAAATTTTTAATGAAATGTTATCAGAACGAATAAGTTTAAGTTCATCATTTTTAGATGATAAGAATTGGACTAAAAAAACCTATAAATCCTCAGATGGATCTTTTTCCTATACCTACATGACTCGTAAAACTGAAGGTGATGATTTGATTGATTTAAAAGACAAATTAATTTTGGCAATAGAAGATCAAAATTTTGAGGAAGCCGTAGAGTTACGTGATAAGATAAAAAAATTGGAGGAGAATAAAGAAAAAATATTTGAACTACAATCCAAATTAGACGAATCAATAAAGAATCAAGAATTTGAAAAGTCCATTGAATATCGTGATCAGATAAACAAGTTAAAATAATTAAAATCCACCCAAAAGGGTGGATTTTTTAATTTATGGAAATATATTTAAAATAAAAATATTATGGCAATCTTAAAAGAAGAATACGTAGGCACAAAGATATTGAACGAGGTTCAATCATCTAATGTTGTAAGAAGTGAGTATGATACCGCAACAAAAAAATTAATTGTAGAATTTAAAAATGGGGTTAAGTATGAATATGATAATGTACCACACCAATCATATACAGAATTTAGATCCGCACCATCTCAGGGTAATTACTTTAATTTACAAATCGCAAAAAAATACAAGTACACTAAGCTAAGTTAATTTATAATAACGTTGTATTTATATATGATGGATGCAGAATTAATTAAAAGTTTTAATATACAGGATAATCTTAACCCAAAGGTTTGGGAAAAAGATGGTGACGAGTTTAAAATGAATACTCAGGTAAGAGAAAGATTACTTGAGATTGCATACCAATTTATAGATTTTTTAGGGGTTGATATTGTTGTAACTGATATCATTCTTACAGGATCATTATCTAATTACAATTGGTCAAAGTATTCTGATTTTGATTTACACATAGTTGCAGATTTTAATCAGTATCCTGAAAATCAAATAGAACTTTACGAAAAACTTTTTAATTTAAAGAAAATGATATTCAATCAACAACATGATATTACAATTTTTAATTATGAAGTTGAGTTATATGTTCAGAATGAAACCGAAACTCATTTTAGTAGTGGGGTTTATTCTGTGTTATTTAACGAGTGGTCAAATGAACCTAAAAAAGAAGATGTTTCAATAGATAAAGAATTATTACAACAAAAATCAAAACAATGGATGAATATTATTGATGATTTAATTGATTCTATTCAAGATGATGATGTTGAAACCGCAAAAGAATTAATACAAAAATACAAAGACAAGTTAAAGAAATATAGAACTTGTGGTTTAGAAAAAGGAGGAGAATTCTCAAATGAAAATTTGGTTTTTAAAATTCTAAGAAGAAATGGTTATATTGAAAAACTACATAATTTATCATCTAAAATAATTGATGACAAATTATCCATGAAACAATAATTTAACAAATCAACAAATAAACATATTTATTGCTATATTTATATAGAAAATAATATTTTAAAAACAAATATACTATGGGAGGATTAAAACCTATTGGCAGTGAGAAATTAGAGGGTATGGATAAGATCCGTAGAATTATGGAAATTGCCAGATACAAAGAAAATATACCAAAACCAATAAATGAAGACAAATCATCTGAATATAAGTTGTCTTTGTCTGATGGTAACACATATGAAATAATTAAAGAAAGACAAGGGTATATTATTAAACAAACGATATCTGAATCAGTTTCTGATTATATTGCACCTATGAAAAATAGAAGATATTATTCTTCTTATTCTCAAGCGTTGAAGAAAATGAACTTGATGGCGAGGGAGTTCAATCAACTACACGGTAACGAAAGTGGTACTTCTCTTTTTGAACAAGAGGACGAAAAAAAAAAAGACACTAAATACGTAATTTCCACATCTAAAAAAACTGAAGGACAACCTGTAACAACTACCACAACAACAATTGCGGTACCTCCTGTTGCAGCACCTCCTGTTGCAGCACCTCCTGTTGCAGCACCTCCTGTTGCGGCACCTACAACTCCACAACCAATGGAAGAACAAGGTGATCCGACATTAAATCCATTATTGGCACCACAACCTGGACCTGCACCCGCTCCTGATCCCGCTGCGGCACCTGCTCCTGATCCCGCTGCTGCACCTGCACCTGAAGAAGTACCAATGACTGATGAAGTACCAGTACCTGAAGAAGTACCGGCAACTGAAGAGGAAGTTACATTTAAAATAATTCAAAAACTTACAGGTAAATTAGCTCAAAAAATTAGAACTTATACTGGTCAAGAAGAAATGAGTTCAAATGATACAAAATACGTAATCAATTCAATTTTATCGGCACTTGATTTAACAACACTTGAAGAAGATGATGTTGAAGATATAATCTCAAGATTGGAAGGTGAAGAAGAAGAGATTGATGGTGAGGAAGAATCATTAGACGGTGAAGAAATAGACACCGAAGGTGAAGGAATGGAAGATGAAGTAACTGAACCACAACCTGAAGCTGAGATGGGAGAAGAATACGATAACTTCGGAGGAGCATTTAACGATTATCTTGGAGCCGCATACACATCAAAAATGTCAGATAATTTAATGAATGAATTTGATGATGAAGAATATAATGAGTATGAAAATGAATACCCAAAACACGGATCAAGAGAAAAAATTAGAAGATATGGTGATGAAGAAACATTTGAGGATCTTTTTACAGAGTCTAAAGTAGATAAAATTATTTCAAATTATTTTTCGGTTGACAAAAATGAAAAATTAATAAAAGAACAAAAACAAAAACAAACTTTAAAAAAATTAAATGAAAAAGAAGTTTATAGATTATCAGAATCTATAAAACAAGAAAGATCTTCTTTGAAGTTTATGGAGGAGAATCCAAAAGCAATTTTAGTTGGTGCTACCGTTAAGAAAAATTTGGTATTTAAAGAAGGTATTAAAGAATTTAGAATAACACCAAACGGACAAGTTATATGAATAAATTAATTTACATAAATGGTATGGGTCCAAATTATAAGGGAGACAACATTTATGAATTTATATTCTCAGATACGTTAGAAGTTTGGGGAGAAAATTGGGAATCAAAACCTGCAAATGGTTACCCACTTCCTCCTGATGTTGAATATATTAAACGAGTTGGGGTTTTGACTAACGGAGAGATAACATTAGAGTTAGTACAAGACTCTGATGTTTTTTCAGTTATAGATTCAATGGATGGTGTGTTAGCATTAGGGTGGGAAAAAGAGAATAACAATGTTGATTTTTCAATCGTCAAAAGATTAGTATTTAAATTTGGCGATTCAGAACAAGACGTAAAAGATAAACTATATGAACGAGATATCGTTCTTGAATTTGAAAAAAAAGTGGTATATGAAAACTAAAGATCACGTTTTAAACTTATTATCTCACGGGTTTAAATTTGACACTATTGCGAGATTAAATGAATCTCAAGTAAGAGTATTATCCGAAAAAATTTCTAAAGAGGAAAGTAAGGAACAAGAAGTTACAAAAAAAATGACAACGACTTATGAGATTCCTGCTCAAACCGCAAAAACAACGGGAGCAGATATCGGTAATGTTAATATAAAAGTTGACCCATCTGGAATAGTTAAAGCGACTGAAATTGGAGAAGACGCAACATTAGATGTTGTTAACGATCCTGACGCAACTGAAGATGGTATGGGAATTTTTGAAAAATTTGAATCAAAATCACAACAAAGATTGTTCTACGCAAGATGTGGTAATGGTAAAACAAAAACAGAAAAAAAATGGTGTAAATGGGCAAAAGAATCTTCTAAAAAAACTGACTATGAAACAACACCTGAGAAAAAAGAAAAAAATGAATCTGATGAAAAATTTATAGAAGAAAGTATTGTTAGATTGATTGAAAAAAATATTAGTCCTAAAATGAGTAAAGGTGATTTAATTCGTACTATTAATGAAAAATCACAAAAGTCATCTATGATATTGAGAAACCCATTAAAAAATACTATGTTTTCAAAAGAATCAGGAATTGAAATGAAACGTATGAAAAGACCAACAATGGGAATGCCAATTATGGGAACAATGGAAGAAAATACTAAAAAAGAAGTTCTTAACATCACAGAAAAACAAATGGATATGTTACATGAAAAAGGTATCTGCGAATGTGGTAACAAATGTTTAGTTTATAGAGATTCGGATGTTAAAGATTCAGTATTATTAGATAAAATAGCAGAAACTGAAAAAGATTGTGTATTCATTTCTAAAAAACAAATGGATATGTTACATGAAAAAGGTATCTGCGAATGTGGTGATATTACACTAAAATACAAAGAAGGTAAAAAAGAAAAACCAAGAGGTCATAGAAAAAATATGGAAGAAAATACTAAAGAAAGAGAGGCACCAGTAAAAGAACCGGGAATTAAAAACCCACCAAAAAGAGACAATCCATTTAAAAATCCAAACCCTGGTACAAAAGAAAAACCAAGAGGTCAAAGAAAAACTAAGGACGAAATGAAAAAAGATTTTATTGTATTAATTAAACAGGCTTTAACTAAATAATAATGAAAGAGAAATATATACAACATTTAATTAATAAGGTTATTAAAGAAGCACCTGTTGATTATGGAGATTATCCTGAAAGAATGGATCCAAAAACTCAAAGTAATATTGAGAATCCTGAAAAAAACTTATATGGTAAAAATAAAGCCTTTAGAGGTGGTACGTCTGATGTTGAAAAAATAACATCAAAACGATTTAAAGATATTGTGGATTACGTTAAACGTTATTATGGTATGGTTGATGATCAAGGTAGACCAAACAAGGGTATTAATATTACTGACCCAAGAGTTAAACACGGTATTCAAGTTGAACAATTGAATGCAGTAAGAGAAGTTATGGGAATTGAATCACCTAAAAAAAACGAATTAAAAGATTTAGCCTTAGAAATTTCGGCTAAAGAAGAAGGTTGGTTACCATATAGTAAAACTTTGGAAGATGCAATGGATGAGGGATTGATTGAAAAAGAACCATCAAACGGAGCTGGAACAAAGTATAAATTTGAATTTATTAACGTTGAGGTATTTTTAAACGAAAAAAGAATTAACCCTAACGAATTCCAAATGGAAAAGGAAGAGGAACCTGAATTTGAAATTCCTTCAAATTTCTCGTTTGATGTTGATGAGTTAACTCCACAAGAAGAATTCCAACTTGAGGTTGAAAAAAGAAATGTTATTAACGCAATTATTCAAGGTAAAGGTAAAAAAGGTCAATTTGCTTTCCAAGCATTTAAAGATAGATTAGATGAAATTGACCCTCGTTTATACCCACTTTATAATAAAATTATGTCGGCAAATGACTTAATGTATTTTACCGATGAGGATTTAATTGAATCTATGGGTGGTAGTGCCGCTGGATCATCAGGTGTTGATGAAGATGGTGAAGATGAAGACAAAGACTTAGTTATTGCAAATGGTGTTATATTTCCTATTTTATTACATGAGTTAGTTAAAGGTTTTGCTGCAATACCAACAAGAGAACAATGGAGAGGTATGGAACCAGGAAAGGCTCAAGATGTGATGGGACAAACAGATGTATTTTCAAATGAACCAATGCAATTTAGAGTAGGTGGAGAATTAATCACAAAATTAAGATTCCTTTTACCTGACGATTTAACGATAAATATTGAAAATAGAGATTTATTACCATTCTTTGAAAGATTACTTTATGCAGTTCCTGCTGAAGAATTCTTAAAAGAAATTATGGCTAATGTTGTTTCTGAAGACCCAAGAGATAATGATAAAGCAAAACGAAAATTCAACGAATTATTAGTTAAGGCAAAAGAAGATTACAAAAAATATAAAGGTGATGGGGATGATGAAGACTATGAAGATGAGGATGAAGATGATGATATCTTATCTAAATTAGGTTTCTAATTTAAACTACAAATACTTAAAACCCCCTTTTATTAAAATAACTGGGGGTTTTGATATTTATATAGAAATGTCTTATGGGTTTAACTAAAGAACAGATAATGTTGGAATATGTGAAGTGTATGAAAGATACTCCATATGCATTAAAAACATATCTACAAACATATGATAATACCGTTTCAAAATACGTACCATTGGAGTTATTTCCCGATCAGATATCGTTATTAAATGACTATGAAGAATATGAAGAGAATATTGCGTTAAAATATCGTCAGGCGGGCGTATCCACCGTAACTGCGGCATGGATATCAAAAAAATTAGTATTTGCTAAAAAATCACAACCTGAGAAAATTCTTATTATTGCCAACAAATTGGATACATCCATGGAGATGGCTAATAAGATACGTACGTTTGTTGATCAATGGCCAAATTGGGTTGGGTCAGGATTCTCAACCGATAAGAATTCACAAAAACACTATAAATTAACAAATGGGTCTGAGGTAAAGGCGGTTGCAACATCAAAAGATGCCTTGCGTGGTTTTACCCCCACAATTCTTGTGTTTGATGAAGCTGCGTTTATTGAGGCGGATGGTGATTTTTGGGCGGCTTGTATGGCATCCTTATCCACAGGGGGTAAGGTAATTGTGGTTTCAACACCAAATGGTTATGACCCGATTTATTATGATATATATGATCAAGCATTAAAGGGAATGAATAACTTCAAAATCTCTGAGATGTTCTGGTATAGAGATCCAAGATATTCAAAAGATTTATTTTTAGTTCCAACTGAAGATTTAGTTAAATATCTTCTTAATAAAGAAGAACATGATGAGAGTAAACACATATCCTTTGCTCATATTGACCCATATAAAAGGGATTATGATGAACTAAGTTCTTATTTAAAAAAAGGGTACAAACCTTGTTCTACTTGGTATGAGAAAATGGTTAAGAAACTTAAATATGATAAAAGGAAGATTAACCAAGAGTTAAATTGTGAATTTTTAGGTTCTGGGGATAACGTTTTTGAAAATACCCAATTAGATTATATCAAAGATAATACAATTACAGACCCTATTGGTAAATTGATGGGTAATTCATTATGGATGTGGAAAGAACCCGTA
>Ga0307380_10006628_pt1 | contig 15170 bp, 14 predicted proteins | sample UN3MG_FD_202239 | JGI IMG/M metagenome (GOLD analysis project Ga0307380, IMG submission 202239) | Soil microbial communities from Risofladan, Vaasa, Finland - UN-3 | ecosystem: Environmental > Terrestrial > Soil > Coastal area > Acid sulfate soil | place: Finland: Risofladan, Vaasa | collected...
CTGGGCGAGTTGATGAACATGCTTAATGAACCGACCAGCGAGCGGCAGTTCATCATGTATGAGGCGCTACGTAAAGGTGCCGATGTGCAGGACCTCTATGAGAAAACTTATATCAAGCCCTGGTTTATCAACCAGATGAAAGAGCTTGTCGAGTTAGAGGAAAAAATCATCCAATACCGAGGAAAGACATTACCAGATGATTTACTTGTTCAGGCCAAGAAAGATGGATTTTCAGACCGTTATCTGTCACAAATTCTTCATATATCGGAAAAGGAAATTCGCCAAAAACGCACTTCCATTGGTGTAGTTGAAGGCTGGGAACCCGTTCCTGTAAGCGGTGTGGAAAACGCAGCATACTACTTCTCGACCTACAACGCACCGGATAAGACCACCACCAGCAGCAGGCGGAAGGTTATGGTACTGGGCGGCGGACCAAACCGCATCGGCCAGGGCATAGAATTCGATTACTGCTGCGTTCATGCGGCTTTTACCCTGCGTGACGAAGGATATGAGACTATTATGGTCAACTGCAATCCGGAAACAGTTTCAACAGATTACGACACTTCCGATAAACTATACTTTGAACCGCTGACAGTTGAAGATATCTTGAGCATCTATGAAAAAGAAAAACCTGAAGGTGTGATTGTTCAGTTTGGTGGTCAGACCCCGCTCAACATTGCCAATGAATTGTCCGAGGCCGGTGTCAGAATCCTGGGCACGTCACCTGAGACCATAGACCTTGCTGAGGACCGAGACCGCTTCCGTCACATGATGCAAGAGCTTGGCATTCCCATGCCGGAATCTGGGATGGCCACTAATTTAGAGGAGGCACTGAGTGTCGCCGAGCGAATCGGGTATCCGCTGATGGTGCGGCCATCATATGTATTAGGCGGCCGCGGCATGGAGATAGTTTACGACGAGCATATGCTCAAAGAATACGTTGCGGCAGCCGTGGATGTTAACCCTGACCGCCCCATTCTGATTGACAGGTTTCTTGAAAACGCAGTTGAGGCTGAGGCAGACGCTATCGCCGATGGGACAGATGCGTTTGTGCCTGCGGTCATGGAACACATTGAGTTCGCCGGAGTCCACTCCGGTGATTCAGCCTGTGTGATCCCGCCCGTTAGCATACCTTCAAAGCACATCGATACTATTAACGAATATACCCGGAAAATAGCTAAGAACCTTCATGTCGTAGGTCTGATGAACATGCAGTATGCTATTACTAATAACACTGTATACGTACTGGAGGCCAACCCGCGGGCATCTCGAACCGTGCCTCTGGTTTCGAAGGTTTGCAACGTATCTATGGCACGCCTAGCAACTCAAGTCATGCTCGGCAAGACTCTCGCCGAGCTTAATCTCAAGCCGCGTCAGATTCCACACTTCGGGCTTAAGGAGGCGGTTTTTCCATTCGTCATGTTTCCTGAGGTAGACCCCATTCTGGGACCTGAAATGCGGTCAACCGGAGAGGTACTGGGAATCGCCAATTCCTTTGGCCTTGCATTTTTCAAGGCAGAAGAAGGCGCACAGCAGTTACTTCCGTTGGGCGGCACGGTCTTGATAAGCTTATCAAGCAAGGAAATGCCTGCCGCATTGGAAGTAGCCAGACAATTCGTAGAGCTTGGCTTCAAAATAAAGGCAACGCATGGCACTCAGCAGTTTCTAGCCAGCCATGGCATAGAATCTGAGTTTATCCTCAAGATGCACGAGGGACGACCCAACATAGCGGACGGCATCAAGAATGAGGAAATTCAACTGGTCATCAATACGCCTATTGGCAAGCGGAGTCAATACGACGACTCCTACATCCGAAAGACGGCAATCAAATATAAGGTTCCTTATATAACGACACTGGCTGCCGCTGCTGCTGCGGCAAAGGGAATTGCCGCATATCGCAAGGGTAAGTCAAGTGTCAAATCACTGCAAAGTTATCATGCGGATATTAAGTAATTGAAACAAATTTCAACCACTATCATCTCCAAAACCGAAACTATGCCTGGCGTGCACCTTCTCTGCGCTGAAGCTCCTGGCATTGCCGCCACAGCCCGGCCAGGGCAATTTGTTATGGTGAACTGTGGGCAAGAGCTTACACTGCGTCGCCCCTTGAGCATCCACCAGGTAGCCAATTCAAGTCAGCTACATCTTCTGTTCAATATAGTTGGCAAAGGCACCCTCTGGCTTTCCCATTGCCAAAAAGGTGACTCGCTAGACCTGCTAGGGCCTCTAGGCAACGGCTTCTTTATTGAGCCAGCTTCAAAAAAATTGCTTCTACTAGCTGGAGGCATAGGCATCGCCCCACTGGTTTTCCTCGCCCAGCAAGCAATAAGTCAAGGAAAGTCAATAACCCTGCTCTTGGGTGCATCCACAGCTAACCAGCTTTACCCCCAGCAACTTCTGCCCAGCACAGTCCAAACTATCATCATCACCGAGGACGGCAGTGCCGGCAAAAAAGGCATGATAACCGATATTTTGTCCGATTTCATTGATTGGGCTGACCAAGTTTACGCCTGCGGACCTCTGGCTATGTACCAAGCAATAGCTACCCAAAAGCAACAACACCATGTAAAAAAAACAGTCCAGGTTTCGTTGGAAGTGAGAATGGGCTGTGGTCTGGGGGCCTGTTACAGCTGCAGCATAAAAACCAGCCAGGGCATGAAACAGGTGTGCCACGATGGACCTGTTTTCAATTTAGAGGAAATTATATGGGAGGAGGTAAAGATATGACAGTGACGAATAGGAGTATTCAACTTAACTCCAAGGGTAACTGCGACATAAGCGACATAACCTCCGACGTAGCCAGGGAGATTAGCGATTCAGGTATAAGTAGCGGCACAGTAACTATATTCATTACTGGCTCTACAGCCGGAGTTACCACCATCGAATTTGAGCCGGGCCTTCTGGCTGATTTTAAAGATATGTGGGAGCGAGTGCTACCCAGGAACATTCCCTATCAACATGACCGTGCCTGGGGAGATGGAAATGGCCACTCGCATGTTCGCGCCTCACTTCTCGGCGCCTCGCTAACTATCCCCTTCGTAAATAAGAGGCTGACACTGGGCACTTGGCAACAAATCGTGATAGTAGATTTCGACAATCGCCCCCGGTCACGGGAAATCACCATCCAGATTATCGGTGAATAAACAAAAAACACAATTTCCCCAAGCCATCTCTTGGGGTTAGTTCAAATAGATGGTGGACATTTCAAAAGGAGATGAAAGGGCGTTACTAATCCAACAAACGTAGCGCAGCCTTTTAAGGCTGCCCGGGGTGGTAGACGAGCATGGGGCAGGGCTAAAGCCCTGCGCTACATTGCCTCGCACTACATGTTTTCGCCTCGTGACGTCGCTCAAATAACTGGAACAATATCGGCGAAACAAAAAAATGGTGGGTTATGTGTCACTAATCACGTGAACGAACACACTTTTTTGCACAGTTTTCGGAAAAGTATTATAATTCAGCGAATTGATACTCAAGGTGAAGAGAGGCTATGATTAACAAAGAGATACCGGTTCATATAGGCAAATGCTATGGCTCCACTGCGGTTGGAAGCCATGGGCAGACGGTGATACCTGTCGAAGCTCGACGAGAGCTGGGTATGGAGGCAGGAACTAAACTCCTGGCCTTCGACTTCCTTCAAGGCAAAGCACTTCTCCTGCTCAAAGCCAATACAGTCGAGCAACTAATAACGGTGATAACCACACGGCTGAGCGAGTTTGAGACTATTGCCAGGGAAGCCACTAAAATAACAGCAGAAACACATGGAGATTCTAATTAAAATGAAAAAGCGGTTAATCACAGCAATGACCCTTCTTCTAGTCCTAGCGACAGCAAGCCTCACCGGCTGCGGCGGCAATAACGAGGAGGCAGTTCAAAAACAGATAGCAGAGGTGGAACGAGGCGACCTGATAGCAACTATTACCGCTGATGGTAATTTAGAGATGCCGCATGAGAGCAAACTAAAGTTTGGCACTCCGGGCACGGTGGAGGAAGTGTTTGTAGGTAAAGGAGACAAAGTTAGAGAAGGCACACTGTTAGCCAAACTGGACAATACTGTCTACAAACTGGCAGTAACTTCAGCCCAATATGATGTGGAACTAGCCATGAATGAAATAGTCGAAAAAATACATCCAGCACTGATGGGCTACCCAAAATTCTATCCTGACTCCAGCACAGTCCTGTATATGGAACAAGCCCAGGAGGAACTGACTAAAGCACAAGAACTGATAGCGGAAAGCAGCTACCAGAAAGCCGCCTCTGAATTGCGTCTGGCACAACACGACCTGGAATCAACTTACTATCTGCTCAATGTACCAGAAATAGCAGCAGCTTCAGAATACTACGATGATAAAACAGGCCAACTACTCCACAGATACCCAAACATTTCAAAGGCAATCGAACTTCTGGAGCAGGACCAGGAAAGGCTGGCTGAAATACAAACGCTGATAGGGCAGGGCAGCTACGGGGAAGCTTCAGCTAAGCTGAGCACAGCCCAGGGCAAGCTGGTGGAGACCTATCGACTGGTCGACTCGGTCAGCGGAAGGCTAAGGGTGTCTCAACGAATAGGAGCATGTTGCTCGCAACTCACGACGCAAGGCACAAGAGCAGGAGCAACAGGATTACAGCCAATACCATACCCTGATACCTCTACCTCTCTGGACTGGCTGAGACAGGTCGAAGAAGAGCTGCAAAGCATACAACAACTCATGGAGGAAGGGGATTATGATGAATATGAACTGGCTGAGGCTATACGCCTGGCTCAGCATGAGGTGGAAAGGAGCCAGACGATACTCGAAGACAACGAGCTGATTTTCCGAAGCGGTCTCAGCCTGTATGCCTCGCGGGCTTACAGCCTCAACTTGCAGAAGGCCAAACAAGCATTAAAAAATGCCAAGGAAGACCTTATGGAAACAGAAATCCTGGCTCCGTTTGATGGCACGGTAGTTGATATCGGCGTGAAAGAAAACGACCAGCTTTCATCTTTCGATTACTCTTCCAAAACAGCCGTTCATCTGGTAGATACCAGCACCGTTGAAATGACCGGCGTGGTGGATGAGATAGATATTTATCAGGTAAGGGTGGGGCAGGAAGCCATTATCACTGTAGACGCCTTACCCGATGCAGAGTTTTCAGGCACGGTGACCTTCATCTCGCCTTTTGGTACAGAAGAGACCGGCGTGGTGAACTTTTCGGTGACCATAGACCTCAACCCTACCGAAATAGAGCTCAAAGGAGGCCTGACCGCCACCGCCGATATCATTGTCGAAAAGCATGAAAACGTGCTGCTGGTACCCAACGGAGCAATCAAAGGCTCGCCAGGAGACTACTGGGTAGAAGTAGTGATAGACGAGGTAACCGGTGAAACTGAAAAGAGGCCAGTTACCCTGGGTACTCAAAATGAGTACTTTACTGAGGTCACCTCCGGGCTGGAAGAAGGTGAAAAGATAATGACCGAAGCAGGCCAACGTAAGACACCCTCGTTCTTCTGATAAAAACCAGTAGTACCAGTACAACAAAGCCAGCTTGTCTACTCTTGTTTAATAGCTATGATTAATCTAGAGAACATCGTAAAAATCTATAAGATAGGTGATATCCAACTGAACGCCCTCGATGGAATAACCTGTCACATTAGTGATGGAGAAATGATCTCCATCATGGGGCCGTCAGGCTCAGGAAAATCTACCTTAATGAATCTCATTGGCTGCTTGGATAGGCCAACTTCGGGAAAATATGAGTTGGGTGGGACGGACGTCAGCGGTCTGAAAGAGGACCAACTAGCTGAGATAAGAAACAAGAAGATAGGCTTTGTTTTTCAGTCTTTTAACCTGCTGCCCCGGGTTACAGCTATGGCAAATGTCGAATTACCGTTGGTCTACGCCGGAGAAAAAAATAGGCGACAGCGCGCCATGGATACCCTGGAATCCGTAGGTATAGGCAATCGAGCCCACCATCGCCCATCTGAAATGTCCGGGGGTGAGCAGGGACGGGTGGCTATTGCCCGGGCTCTGGTAAACAACCCATCCATTATCCTGGCAGATGAACCCACCGGCAATCTGGATACCCAGACCAGCCACAGCATCATGCTCCTGCTACAACAGCTAAACAGCCAGGGAATCACCATTGTCATTGTCACTCATGAAGAAGACATCGCTGCCTATACACAGCGCACTATTTATCTTAGAGACGGCCAAATCGTTAGCGAAAGAAAAAGATGAACCTCTTGGAGAGCGTCCTTGCTTCATGGCAATCCATATATGCTAACAAGATGCGGTCTGGCCTGACTATGCTTGGCATTGTAATCGGTGTCAGTGCGGTCGTTTTCCTGGTATCTTTCGGTAGAGGACACGAGGCTAACGTCACCGCCATCTTTGAGAGCATGGGAGCCAACGCTATCTACGTTACGAGCTCGAGAAGTATGACAGCAGGAGTGGCGGGAGCTACCAGCAGCCTCACATTAGAAGATGCTAAAGCTATAGCCACCTCTAAGCAAGCTCCATCTATAGATTTAGTTGCTCCCATGATTGAAAAAATGGGCAATGTCACCTACGGTAATGAAAACAGCGTGGTTGACATTGTCGGCGTCACTCCCGAAATCGCAGATATCACTAGCTACCCTGTAGCTAAGGGGAGATTCATTTCGGAGCAAGACGTGAAGCGAGGAGCAGATGTTGCCGTACTGGGGCACAAGACTGCCTCAGACCTCTTTGACACAGAAGACTCTCTGGGGGAAAGTATACGGGTAAGCGGGCGTAAGTTCGAGGTTATCGGTGTTGTCGAAGAGAAAGGCAGCATGTTTGGCTCGGCAGACGATTTTGTAATGATTCCACTAACAACAATGCAGGCAAGAATCATGGGGCAAACTAGCGCCCGGGGACGACCCGTCCAGACTATCGCCATTCAAGCAGTAAGCACCACCCAAATAGAGGCCGCCCGTGAGCAAACCACTTCCATCCTGCGGCAGCGCCATCATATCAGGGAAAATGAAGACGATGACTTTGTCGTCATCGACATGCAGGAAATCCTCAACCGGATGCAGGAGGTACTCGGTATCTTTCAGGTATTCATTGGCAGCGTCGGTGGTATCTCACTCCTCGTTGGTGGCATCGGCATCATGAACATAATGCTGGTCTCAGTAACCGAGCGCACTCGCGAAATCGGCATCCGAAAAGCCGTCGGTGCCAAACGGCGTGATATTCTACGACAGTTCCTGGTCGAATCAGCTATGCTCAGCTTTTCCGGCGGTGTCATCGGGCTAATGTTAGCTTTGATAGGAACCTTATTGGTTACCGGCATAGAACTGGGAGCATATTCCGTCAAGGCCCCCATGTCAGTTGATATCGCAATTATTGCCCTCTCGGTAGCGATCTTCGTTGGCCTGGCTTCTGGTATTTACCCTGCCTTCAGGGCTGCCAGTCTTGACCCAATCGAATCCCTGCGTCACGAATAGTGCTACTTCCCCTGGACCAAGGTCATGAACTCAGCACGCGTCGCCGCTCGGCTGCGGAAAATCCCTCTGGTTGCCGAGGTAATAACATTGCTCCCCGGCTTCTTAATGCCACGCATGGTCATACACAGGTGCTCTGCCTGAATAACCACCGCTACACCATCCGGTTTGAGTGCCTCTACTATGGTATCAGCAATCTGCGTCGTCATTCTCTCCTGAAGCTGAGGACGCTTGGCAAATATGTCTACTACCCGCGCCAATTTGCTCAACCCCACAACCCGCCCCTCCCTGTTAGGAATATAGCCAACGTGAGCCACACCATAAAAGGGAAGAAGGTGATGCTCACACATAGAATAAAAAGGGATATCCCTGAGTATCACCATCTCATGATGCCCCACTTCAAAATCTACAGTCAATTCTGCCTTAGCATCCATGTCCAAGCCCGAGAAAAGTTCAGCATACATATCAGCGATGCGTCGTGGCGTGCCTTCCAACCCTTCTCTTCGAGGGTCATCGCCAATAGCCTCAATCAGAGAAAATGCCGCTGTCTCAATGTTAGCCTGGTCAACCACTGTTGCCTCCTTCTTCAATAGCCCTTCTTAGCGCCTGCCATAAGTCTCCCGGTCCAGTAATCGCACAGATTCCTTATCCACAGTCGCGTAAAACTCGGCTCCAAGATAAAGAGCCGGACTCAGTTTGCTCAAATCGAGCACTCCACTGTCATTAAAAACATCCTCAGCAAAATGCACGGCTACAATTTCACCAACTACCCAGGCATGGTCACCATAAGCCTTGTTGTCCACAAGCTTGCACTCATAGGCAGCATAAGCATCTTTCAGTATCGGCACGCTTGTCTTCAAGGGCCTTTCTTCAACGATACCAAATTTCTGGAACTTGTCTACCTCCCCACCCCCACTACCACCAACCGAAGCCACAAGCTCAGCAGCTTCAAAAGGCACAAAATTAATGCCGAACTCCCTGCTTTCCAAAATAAGCTGGTAAGTAAACCTCTTAAGCGCTATAGACACACCGTAAAGAGGCGGCTTAAAAGAAATTGCACTATGCCAGGCAACCGCCATGGCATTCTTTCTCTCCCGAGCACTGGCTGTAAGTATAGCTGCTACCTTGGGGTAATGCTGATAAAAGTCACCAACGTTTTCTACACTTATTTTTGGCATCAGTGGTTCCTCCTTCAACTAAGTTGTTTATTTGTCACCCTGAGCGATAGCGAAGGGTCTCTAGACGCTGTCCTGAGCAATACGAAGGATTCTCCGCGGAGCCTGTCCTGACTGAGATTCTTCGGTCGCTGAGTTTACTCTGAGCCAGAGATTCTTCGCTGCGCTCAGAATGACACAAAGCGAAGGGCTCCCCCAGAATGACAGGCGAAAGGCCCAAGATGCCAGATAGGATTGCCAAACATCCTCCTCTAACTTCAACTTGTTAATAATTTGGAAAGGTTTAACTCCAACCCAGAGTCTGCTCAATGACACTTATATCAGCAGGTAGCTCCGGGGAAGGCTCAACGAACTTTGCAGGAAGAGCAGGGTCTTTTAAGCCATGCCCGGTAATGATGCAGACCACCTTTTTATCCGAAAGTCTCAAGCCTTGCCTGACCATTTTAATGAGCCCGGCTACAGAAGCTGCTGAAGCCGGTTCGCCAAAGATACCCTCTTTACTAGCCAGAAGCTTGTAAGCAGCCACAATTTCATCATCGGTCACACAGTCGATAACACCGCCTGACTGGTCTCGGGCAGCCACCGCTCTCTGCCAGCTAGCCGGATTACCAATACGAATCGCTGTAGCCAAGGTCTTGGGCCTCTTGACAATTTTACCCTTAACTATGGGCGCTGCCCCGGCAGCTTGAAAGCCCATCATTTTCGGGGTCTGGCTTGCCTTACCAGCCTCCTTATATTCAACAAAACCCTTCCAGTAAGCAGTGATATTGCCAGCATTGCCCACCGGGATAAAGAAATAATCAGGGGCATCACCCAAATCATCTACAATCTCAAAAGCTGCCGTCTTCTGGCCCTCAATGCGATGCGGATTTATCGAATTAACCAGTGTAACCGGGTGTTTTTGAACCAGGCTACGAACTATTTGAAGCGCCTGGTCAAAATTACCCTGTATTGTAATAATCCTGGCCCCATAAGCAATAGCTTGTGCTAACTTCCCTAAAGCAATCTTGCCCTTTGGCACAATGACGACAACATCAAGGCCAAAACGAGCTCCGTAGGCAGCAGCTGAAGCACTGGTATTACCAGTAGAAGCACAAATTACTGCGGAACTGCCATTCTCCACAGCTTTGGCTATGGCTACGACCATACCCCGGTCTTTAAAAGAGCCTGTAGGATTACAACCTTCAAGCTTAAAATAAAGCTCACCACAGCCAAGCTCCTTTTCTAAAGTGCCAGACCTGACCAAAGGGGTATCCCCCTCTCCAAGCGTTATAAGAGGAGTAGCTGGAGTTATCGGCAGAAAATCACGGTATCTAATTAGAACACCATGTCCCATCACTTCTCCCTCAAGCTTCTACCCTGACAAAGTTAATAATTTCTTTAACTACAGGCAAACGCTCAGTTTCTTTAAGAGCCTGTTGAACTGCCTGTTCCTTAGCTGGATGAGTCATTATCACAATCTCGGCAATATGGTTCGATAGGTCAGTCTCTTTCTGAATCACCGAGGAAATACTGATAAGATGGTCGCCCAGTATCTTCGAAATTTGAGCCAAAACGCCAGGTTGGTCAGCAACACTCATCCTCACATAGTATCGCGTCTCTATCTCAGCCATAGGCCTAACCGTCTGTCCACTTCCAAGGGATAATCTAGGAGCATTGCTCGCCCCACGGTTGATATTTTGAGCTATATTAATAACATCAGAAACTAGCGCACTTGAAGTCGCCGATGGGCCAGCTCCCTCACCATAAAAGATAACTTTACCCACCAAGTCCCCCTCCACCTGAATAGCATTGTAGACACCGTCTACCTTAGCCAACAAAGAATCCTCAGGAATAAAGACAGGATGAACCCGGGCTTCAATAGAACCCCCAGCTCGTTTGGCAATAGCCAGAAGCTTAATAGCACAACCCAGTTCCCTAGCATAGCGGAAATCACGAGCCTGGAGCCTCGAAATCCCCTCATGGTATACACTCTCCATGCCGATATCAGTACCGAAGGCAATGGTTGCCAGGATGGCTAATTTATAAGCTGCGTCAACCCCATCTATATCATTGGCTGGGTTAGCTTCGGCATAGCCCAACTCCTGGGCTTGTTTCAGCGCCACAGAAAAGTCCAGCCCTTCCTTCGCCATCCGGGTTAAAATGTAATTGGTAGTTCCATTAACAATCGCATAGATGGCAGAAATATCATTAGCCACCAGGTCCCGCTGGAACGGGGCAATTAAAGGTATACCACCACCGACACTAGCCTCATAGCGAAGGGCTACCTGATGTTCTTGAGCCAGAACCAGAAGCTCACATCCATGCTTTGCCATAACCTCTTTATTAGCAGTAACCACATGCTTTCCACTGATGAGGCACTCTCTTATATATTCACAGGCAGGGTGCTCACCACCGATGAGTTCAATAACTATATCTATTTCAGGATGGTTAACTACTTCTGCAAACTGGGTAGTGAAGAGACGAGGTTCAATTCCCACCGAGCCGTGCTTAGATAAATCCTGTTCCAGGACCTTTTTCAAAACCAGCTGACTACCTGCCTCCCTGGCCAGAGTATCTGGTTTCCCCATCAAGACCTTAGCCACACCACTCCCAATCACACCCAAACCCATCAGGCCAATACCAATACTCTCCTTATCTGCCATAGACTATGACCCCCTATCTTTAATGACCCTGGCTGCTGCCCAGGCCTTCTGCTTCTCATCCAGGTAATTCTCTATCAAGCTGTTTTCTTTCTGTTCGCCGAGCCAGTCCTCAAAAGCCGCCGCTTTAAACATTTCTCTGGCTATATCCTCAAGCTGGCGATTAGCATCTTTATCCAAAACCCTGACCAGCCAATAACCTCCCTGAGTTTGAACAGTTTCATCACGAACCGGCTCACTCAAAACACCTGGCTCAAGATTAAAAGCAATTTCAACAACAGCCGGGCTCCCAGCTTCCCTCCGCAGCCAACCGAAATCACCTCCCGCTTCCTTGCTATCCGAATGTTGGGAATGTTCCCGAGCCAGAGTAGCAAAGTCTTCACCGGCTTCTAGCCTGGCCCTTATCGCCTCTGCTTCTTGCCGACTCCCCAGCAGAATTCCCCTGGTATGGCTCCCCTGGCTCTCATCCCTCTCAATCACTTCTATCAGCCAGTAACCAATTCCTTTAGCAACCGACCCATCATAAGTGGGCTCACTTAGTGCTCCCGGCTCAAGATTAAAAGCAATATCCTCAAGCAAAGAGCCCTCCAAAATACCCACTATATCCAGAAAACCCTTGGGTAGCCAACCGAGGTCACCCCCCATCCCTTTAGTCATCTCCTCCGTAGAGAATTCCTCCGCCAGGGAGGTAAAATTATCACTACTCCCGAGTCTATCTATCACGTCCTCAGCTACCTCTTCACTTTCCAGGAACATCGCTTGAACCTGCACCTGTTCACACGCAGTCGGCACCTGCGGGTCAAAGTAGTCCTCAAGCAGTTTATCTGTCAACACCTTAACAGTAATTAAATCCCTGGCTACATCATTATCAGGCAGGTTGAGATTATTAAACTCAGCATTTATTTCCTCAGCGCTTACACCAATCCCCAGGTCTGCCACCCCTTGCTTTATTAATTCATTCTGTTCAATAGCCTCAACAGCTTCGTCCACCATAGCCGGGACCATGTCAGATTCCTGCCCTTGCGTATAAATATCAAGGACTTTTATATAATAATCCATATCGAGAACAGTATCATTTACCCTCACTACTGGCTGATGCAAAGGTTTAACTTCGTCATCATAATACCCATAGCCAACATAACCCACAATAAAAGCAAAAAAGATGGCTCCTACAAGCACTATTATACGCTGTAGCCGCTGCTGGCGCTGCCACTTGGACAGTTGATGTTTAGTAGGTAGCCGTCTGGGTGCAGGTTTCTTTTGCTTTTTAGCCAAAATCTAAAGTCCTTTCACTGCTTGTTTAGGATAGCTGAGACAAAGCTTACATTGTCCTAACTATCCACTTATGATAACATATTGCTAGAGGCAAAAGCCACGGGGTGTAGCGCAGCCTGGTAGCGCACCTGAATGGGGTTCAGGTGGTCGCCGGTTCAAATCCGGCCACCCCGACTCTGTGCCAGGTTGGTCTGCCAACATTTTGCCAACATCTTCTGCCCCAGGTGCCCTGGACGTGAGGAGATCATCAAAACGCTGTGCCGCGGCCTCTTGGAGCCCAGGTAACACATGTGAATATGTATCTAGTGTGATTCTTATGCTTGAGTGGCCCAACCTCTCCGAGACCACTTTCGGATGCACGCCGGCCTGCAACATCAAGGTGGCATGAGTGTGACGTAGGCTGTGCAAAGGAATAGGGGGTAGCCCTGCCCTGCGAATGGTCTTGGCAAAGGCATGGCTAACTGTACTCGGATCCAGAACACCGCCATCCGGCAAATGGGCAAACACGAAATCATCCTCGGTCAACTGTCCCCTTAGTAAAGCTCGCTGTGTCTCTTGCTGGGCCCTATGTTGGTGCAGCAACAACGCCAAAGAGGGTGACAACGCTATTTGGCGTCGGCTGTGCGAGGTTTTGGGCTCCTTTGTTACGGTGGTCCCGTGTAGCCTGTATGCCGTCTCAACCACAGCTAAGGAAGCCATAGCCAAATCAACATTCCTCCACCTTAATGCCAATGCCTCCCCACGGCGCATGCCAGTGTAAAGAAGGGTATAGAACAACGTGAAGTAGGGTGTTTCTTTTGCAGCTTCTAAGAACCTCGGGACATCCGCTGGCGTCAGTGATGGCATGACCTTGCGGCTAGCGCGTGGTGCCTGCGTAGCCTGAGCAACGTTACGGCTCACCAGCCCCATTCTCTGGGCATGTCCTAGCGCCTCCGCTATAAGAGAATGGCAATATCGCACAGTTCGAGGACTAAGTTGCCCCTTTCCATCGGCACGGCCCTGCGCTTTCAGTCGACCATAACAAGCCTGGAGGTGACGAGGTTCAAGCTGGCTTAAAGGTATCATACCTAACTCTGGAATAATGTGACAGCGTATTATCATTTCGTAACTTGCCTTCGTCCTTGCTGAGCAATTCAATTGGACATAGTTGTCGAGCCATTGTCGTAGGTATTCACCCAGGCTTAATCGCTTTGGCTTAATGTAGCTTCCTTGCTCAATACTAACCAACAGCTCAGCCAGCCGCCTTTCTGCATCTTTCTTGATTCCTTTGACGGTTTCAAAATGCTGGCGACGTCTGCCTGTCGCGGGATCCCTGCCAATATCAATGGCAATTTCCCAAGAACTCTTGCTTCTTCGTCGAATGTGTCCTTTCATTGGAATCCTCCTTTCCAGATTGATTTTTGAGTTCGACTGCGGATCTAAACAGGGCAATATTGGCAATGACCTGTTATTAGACTCTTCTGGAGCTGTGGTGAGATAAGCATTGCCTCAAGCTCGCTATAGATATCCTCCAATTCGTCTAACCTACTGCGAAGGATTGACAAGTCGTGCCGCGTGGCAGGGCTATATAACAAGCGTTCTGCCACGTCGGAGGGGCTGTCCAATCGTTGTTTGAAAGGTCGCAGCAGCTCCGCTTCCTCTGTGTATTGATTGCCAGTAGACATTAACTCAAAGGCTGCGTTCACGCTTAATTCCACGGAATCTACCTGTATGCCAACGCCCGTGGCTTGTTTCATAAGTTTGTTCCAGCTCTGATGACACTCATTCGCCACTTCTTCCCATTTCTTAACCTGCAGCCACAGGCCTGTGATGTGCTGCCTCAGTCCCTCAACAGTAGCCATTGCCCTGCGATTAGCGATGTGCTCTTGTACTCGCTCCTTGACTTCAGCCCAGGTCTTGTCAGCCACATTCATAGCGACTGGTAAGCCGGGCTCGACAGGCACAAATTTTGATCGGAGGGTAGCAACCAAGCCTGGCTCAATCTCTATGTAGCTGGGGAGTAGCCTACCTGTCAACGATGGGGCAGCAGTGAGAAGGAGCAGAATAGCTGCTGCTTGCTCCATGTCATCTAAATGGCTCTTGAAAAGCCGAGAAAGCATGTCACGTCGAATAAGAAGTCGGTCAGACTGCTTTTCTTCGACCGACTGCACTACCCTGGCGACAACCCGGCGATCTATCTTGTAATCTCTCCCAATTTTGCTAAAGCTGTTCCCCTGCCTCCGCCTTTCAGCCATAACAGTAGCCATTTCCTCAGGAACCTCATACCATCGTAAGCTCATAGTCTCACTCCTGTGATAGTCTCTCGACGTGCCAATTGTCTGACAGGTTGACAACCATTATTCTAAGATATAGTCTTCAAGTTGTCAAGTCTAAAAATGATAACGGAGGCCAGAAATGGAGGAACAAAGATTGACCCTCACTATTGAGGAGACTGCCAAAGTCTTAGGTATTGGGCGGCAGCTTGCCTACGATAGGGTGAAGACTGGGGAGATTCCAGTCGTCAAAATCGGTCGCAGATTTGTAGACCGTCAGCGATAATGGGACACAAAAGGGGTTACGAAAACCGTACAGTTGTGGGGGTGGTGTAAGCTCCGTGTGAGGTAGTAGACTAACCTCAATATAGAAAGGAGCTAA
>Ga0307380_10006629_pt1 | contig 15170 bp, 11 predicted proteins | sample UN3MG_FD_202239 | JGI IMG/M metagenome (GOLD analysis project Ga0307380, IMG submission 202239) | Soil microbial communities from Risofladan, Vaasa, Finland - UN-3 | ecosystem: Environmental > Terrestrial > Soil > Coastal area > Acid sulfate soil | place: Finland: Risofladan, Vaasa | collected...
GTGCAGAAGAGCAGGAAGTCGATGGTCCGACGATCGACGTCGTGCTGCTCGAACAGCTTCTCGGCTGCGGCGACGCCCAGGTCCGAAGCGCACTCGTCCGGCGCGGCAACGTGGCGGGAGCCAACGCCGGTCTTGGCGTAGATCAAGTCCATGTTCCAGTTGGGAAAGTCCGCCGCCAGTCGATCGTTGTCTTCGATCGTCTCGGGTAGATGAACGGCGATGGGCCCAACCGAGGCGAATTTCATGGTGGGTTCCTTTGGCTGCGACGGATGCGGTCCGGTGGCCACCGCCTGCGCGAAATCGCGGGAGGCTACCATAGCGATGCCGGGAAGGTCAATCTCAGTTGGATGCCTGTCGCGGAATGGGATGCACGTCAGCTTCTGCGGAGACCGGCAGACGCTTGAGCGAGTGGTGGCGATGACGGTCTTGCCGTAAGGTGCTGCGTTTCTGAACGTTATGACATCTGGGGTGCAAAGAGATCATGTGCGAACCTTTTCCACAAAGCCTCAGAATCCTCGGGAAAGAGGAAGTTGCTCAAGCACCAGTCCCCTTGCCAAGGAGGGAAAGCTGCTTCCCTATCTTGCCAAGTCCAAGCCATCTTCAGTCGAAATCCATCAATTCTGCTACCACATACTCCTTTGCGCGCTGCTGGGCGTGCCAAAGCTGACGTGCACCCCACACACTCCCGGAGCCATAACTCGCCTTCAAGCGGCGGGCCGCCGCCGCTATACTCCGCCCCTTCGGTTCTCGCCCGAGTCTCCTCTCCAGTCGGAACGGCTGTGCAAGACCCCGATCACTTCGTCGACATCCACTGTCATTTGCTGCCGGGCATCGACGACGGTCCGGCCGATTGGGCCGAGTCGCTGGCCATGGCCCGACTGGCCGCCGCCGACGGGATCTCAACCGTGGTGGCAACTCCGCACCAGTTGGGCAGTTACGCGCGGAACGACGGCGACGCCGTTCGCGCCTCCTGTCGGCAGCTTCAAGCGCTTCTCGACCGGGAAGGCATTCCCCTGCGAGTCCTTCCGGGAGGGGATGTGCGGATCGAGCCCGACATCGTCGGGAAGATACGCACGGGCGAAGTCGTCACGTTGGCCGATCATCGCCGATACGTGCTTCTGGAGTTGCCGCACGAGATATACTTCCCGCTCGACCGGCTGTTGCGCAACTTGCACGCGGTAGGCCTGGTGGCCATCCTTTCCCATCCCGAACGGAATCTGGGAATACTGGGCCAGCCGCAAGTCGTGGAGCCCTTGGTAGACGCGGGCTGCCTCCTCCAACTGACTGCCGGAAGCCTGGTCGGGACCTTCGGCCCCCAGGTCAGGGACCTCACCGAATGGCTGGTTCTTCAGGGGTTTGCGCATTTCGTCGCTACCGACGCGCACGGGTCGCAGTCGCGGCGTCCTTTGATGAGTCGGGCATTTGAGCGGGTGGCCCAGGTCGCTGGTAACCGGACGGCTGCTGAGCTCTGCTGTGTGAATCCGAGACGTGTGGTGGCCAACCAAGTGGTGGCTCCCGGACGCCGGAAATCGAGGGGGCGTGGCTTGGGTGATTGGCTTCGATGGGGCAAAGCAGGCTGATGCTCGCGATCCGTCGCCCAATCTTGCGCGGCTTGCCCACCTTGCTGGCGATCTCACTTTCCGCAGCCTCAGGCCGATGGTGTCGGGCCGAGGCGTGGGCCGACTGGCGTGTGGCCGGACCGTTTGTCTGCCGGGCCGATTTTCCCTTGGATGGCTATGAGGGATTGTTCGACGATCTCGCCCAGCTCCAGCACGACCTCGTTCGATATCTCGGCGTTCCGCCGGCCCAAGCGCCGATCGAACTGTACCTGTTTCAGGATCAGGGGAGCTACCGCCGGTTTCTCAGCCAAAACCTGCCCGATGTCCCCTATCGCCGTGCCTTGTACGTCCAAAAGGACGGCCACGGTATGGTGTTTGCATACCGCGGACGCCAACTGCCGGTCGACATTAGGCACGAATGCACGCATGCCCTGCTCCATGCTACTTTGCCAATGGTCCCGCTATGGCTCGACGAGGGATTGGCAGAGTACTTCGAAGTGGCCCCGTCCGAACGGGCGTTTGGCAGCCCACATCTCTCGGGAGTCCGCTGGAGTGCGCGACTAGGGCTGCTTCCGCGATTGGGGAAACTGGAGAACAAGGGGGATTTGTCGGAAATGGGAGGATCGGAATATCGCCACGCGTGGGCATGGGCTCATTTCATGCTCCATGGTCCGACGCAAGCCCACGACGAGCTGGTTCGATTCCTCGCCGACATCCAAGCTCAGACACCCCCCGGGTTGCTGAGCCGTCGACTCAAGCACAGGCTGCCCGACCTCGATCACCGTTTCTCCGGCCATTTCCGGAGCTGGAAACCTTGACGAATGGTCCTGAATCTGAGCGTTCCGTTGGAGACGCTGTCGGGCCTGCGACAATCTGGCGAGATTCTTCCGGCTTTGCTACAGTCCCTGGGGACCCCAAGTCGATAGGAACAACGCTCCCAATCCACACAGTCGGGCGGTATGCCGTGCCACGGCCAGGCATTCCGGCCCGGTCGATCTAGGTAGACATGGAAGCACCCTTTTCCTTTTTCTTCGCAACGGATGGTGCAATGAACCTTGCTCGAACAACCAAGTTTTTCGTCGTGTGTGTGGCGGTCGTCGGGTTCTGCCTGCCTCAGCCACTATTGGCGGCAGGGCAAGCCGATCGGTCACCGACCGTAGCGGACGTGACGCTCCAAAAGGGCCCGCAGGGGAACGTGCTGGTCGGTCGCGTCCTGGATCAACAGGGGGCCCTCCAAGCGGGCCTCCCGGTTGCCCTGTACGGGAGCGGCCAGAAGCTGGCAGAAGCGAAAACGGACGGCAACGGCTTCTTCGCCTTCAGCAATCTCCGCGGCGGCGTGTATCAGGTGGCGGCCGGAGAGAGCGTGACGGCCTTCCGTGCGTGGACTCCGGGGACCGCTCCTCCCGCAGCTCAGCCAGGCGCCTTGGTCGTCACGGGCCAGGATTTGGTCCGCGGGCAACGCTACCCGCTACGCCACGGGTTGGGCCGGCTCCAGTTTTGGCTCTCGCATCCCGTCGTGATTGCCGGCATCATCGCCACGGCCGTGGCAGTCCCGGTGGCGATCAACAACTACGACAAGGATAAGGGGCCCGGCAGCCCGAGCTGAGCTCGCGACAGCCGGCGAGCTTCATCGGTCTCCGCAGAAGAGTACAACCGCGGTCAATAGCCCGCGGGCTCACATCAAGCGATCATCGGCTCTCAGCCGTCCTTGATGTGAGTCCGCGGGTTCGCGTTTCTTGGCCTTTCGCTCATTTCGTCGCGGCTTTCGCGCAATTTCTCGCCGGTCCTCCCAACTTGCTATTCCCCCGACTGACCGTTTTGTGTAGCATCCCGGCCTCTTCTCCGATTCCCAGCGACTGGTTTGCATCCATCCGCTCGGTCGTTCCGGCTGCGGTTCAACACGCGCGGAGCGGTGGAACGTCTGGCGCGGTTTCCCTCCAGGGCGGATCCGGCCAAGAGATTGGCTGAGGACTGCCGCGAGGATGCGCGGACGGAGTGCAAGCGCCGGTCGTTTGGCGAGTCGAGGCAAGTCGAACGTCGCTCTACGGAAAGGAACCCTCCAATGAAGCGCATGGGACTGTTGAAGAGTGGGACGATCCTCTTGGCCTGCCTGGGACTGCTGATTCCGGGTCCGATGCTCCAGGCGGCGACCACGGATACCGGCCCCCAGCATCTGGCTGACGGTCGGGTACCGGCGGTGGTTGACGTGGCGTTGTCCGACGGGGGGACGTTGCACGGGCAGGTGGTCGATCCGCAAGGCAACCCGCTGAGCCGGACTGCGGTCTCGATTCAGCAGTTCGACCGGGAAGTTGCCACCACGGTGACCGATCCTTCCGGTCGTTTTCGGGCCGCCGGCCTGCGTGGCGGGATGTATCGGATCGTTGCCGGCCAGGCCACGGGAACGTACCGGCTCTGGGCTCCAAACACCGCGCCGGCGTCCGCTCGCCCGGCTGCACTGCTCATCCCAAGCGGAGCAGAAGTGGTGCGGGGCAACCGAGGCTTGCGCCTACTTCGGAATCCGTGGGTCATCGCGGGAATCGTGGCGGTGGCCATCGCCGTTCCCGTTGCGATCCACAACGCTGACGACGACGACGGGCCCCATAGCCCCCCGTAGGCGCTCCGCGCGTCCAAAGTCCGTCTCTGCACGCCCGACTTGCCCAGGATTCTCGGGTCAGGATTCTCGGGTCAGGATTCTCGGGTCAGGGAGGCGTGCGGTAGTCAGCTCGAGTCACCAGAGGGAGCGGGAGTCATGGCTCATCGGACAACGTGGAAGACCCTGTGCATCGGCTTGAGCTGCATCGGGTTGATCTTGCCTACGTCGATCCTCGAAGCGGCACCGCCGGTGGCCACGGCGATCCGACCGGAGGTTCCCCCACGACCGCAGAGACTGGCGGGCGACGTGGCGCTGGATTCCGCTGGATACATGTACGGGCGGGTGATCGGCGGGCAGGGATTGCCGGTTGCCGACCAGGCGGTGGTGTTGGGCCAGATGGGTCGCGAGGTCGCGCAGACTCGCACCGACGCTTCCGGTCGCTTCCGTGTTGGCCCGCTTCGTGGGGGAACGTACCACTTGTCGGTTGGCGGGCACGGACGGCTGGTCAGGGCTTGGGCCGCGCAGACGGCCCCGCCGGCCGCCAGGAACGTCGCTCTCGTAGTCGCTGGAGGCGACGTAGTCCGAGGTCAGATGCCCTTGCAGGAGTTCTTCGCTTCCGACGCGGTGATTGTCTGTGGCATGGTGGCGGCGATGATCGCCATTCCCATCGCCCTCCATAATTCCGACTCCGGACCGCACAGTCCATGATGCGTCCCCAGGAGCCTTCGGCGTGAACGGCCTGTGGATTCCACAAGGGCTTGTCCTGCCGAGCCACCAGGCCGCTCTGGTGGCCTGGTTCTGTCTGGGCGTCGCTGCGCGGTCGTTGGCGGCGGATTCTCTCGTGGACGTGCCCCCCGTGCCGATTGGGGATCGCGCGTCGGCGTCCGTTTCCACTTCACCTCTGCCGGGGTTTCCCAAACCGGTCGGTGACGTGGCGCTGCGGGGGGGAGGAGTGTTGGAGGGACAGGTTCTCTACCGCGACGGTACCCTGGACGCTCCGGGCGCCGCGCTGTCCGTCGCCCTGCTGCACGGACGGCAAACCGTCGCGCAGACAAGGACCGACGTTCACGGCCGGTTTGCCTTCCAAGACCTCAGCGGCGGGCTCTACCGCGTGCTCATCGACACCCGGGATGGGCGTTTCTGGCGGTTCTATCGCCTATGGACCGCCGAGGGGGCGCCGCCGTACGCCCTGGGCCGGCTGGACATCGTCCTCGGCCGACGGTTGGTGCGGGGGCAATCGCCGATTCCGGGCGGGGGTTTCCCGCGAGCGGCGGCGATCACGGCGATCGCTGCGGGGGCGATCGCTCCCCCGATCATCCATCGCAGCGTCAAGCGAGACGACCATATCCCGGCCAGTCCCTAGGCGGAAACACGACCACCGGCGGCCGATCTCCCACGAGGGATAAGCTCGTCGGACCCGGCCCCCGCAATTCGCAGCCGACCTACCAACACACACGGACTACGTCGGCGTTCGACACGACGAGCGGGATGGCGGCGATACGCCATTCCGGAGTGCTCTTGCGGTGGGTCTTCGCGTTCTCGGTTGCCCAGTTTCTCCAGTCTGTTTCTCTCCGCGAGTCACGTCGCGTGCGAACCACGCAGGCCGATTCCGGGCCAAGGCATGGCGCGTCCGGCGAGCCCGGCCCATTGGCCGGAGCATCGGGTAGGGAAACTGAGGTTGACCTTGGCTCGGGTTTCTTGATATTTATCGCCGCTCATTTAGGCGGGACTTCTCAGCGCGCCTTCAGCGTATGCGGCATCGTGCAATCGACGGCCTGGGTCGTTGGCCGAGGCCGATGGGCGTGTGCCGGCCGCGGTAGTTCCCTCGATCCGGTTTTGCGCGTCGATTCACCAAACGGGTCATTGCATGCCGACACAAGCGATCAGGGTCTTCAAGCGGTCGGCGGCTGGTCAAGCAGCCGTCCTTCTCGGCGCGTGGGTCGTGCTCGGGGCCAGTGGTTGCGCGCATCGGTACTATCGTGCCACGAATCTGCCCACGGAGTTTATCGCTCCGCCCACGGAGAAGGTGAGCACGGACCTGGTCTCGCGCTTGGCCAACGACACGGCCAGCGGCGATCTGATCGGGCCGGGCGATTTGCTGGACGTGACGATCGACTCCGGCTACGGCGAAGAGCCTCTGAGAACGACGCCCGTCTGGGTCGCCGAAGACGGCACCGCCAACGTCCCGTCGATCGGCGGCGTGCGGCTGGCCGGTTTGACGCTGCGAGACGCCGGGCAGGTGATTGCGGCCTCGGGCATCGAGCGAGGTCTCTACGTCGGTCCGTATCCGTACGTCACCGTGGAGATGAAACGGCAGCGCACGAATCAGGTGACGGTCATTGGGGCCGTGAGAAGCCCGGGCGTCAAGCAACTGCCGCGAAGCTCCAGCTACTTGCTCTCCGCGCTGATCGCGGGGGGAAACTTGAACGAGAAGGCCGGCCCGGAAATCCAGATCATTCAGTGCCACGGCGGGCGGAATCCCCTTTCCCCGGATTCGCAGCGGGTGGCCGACGGGCCGCACGCGGAATTGACTTCGTTCGAGGCGGCCGGCTCCCAGGGGCCCAGGACGATTTCGGTCAACCTCGTGAGCACGACGGACCAACCCGCTGAGAATTACTACCTGGAAGACGGCGACGTGGTCGTGGTCCGAGAGCGCGAGCCGCGGTCGATCAACGTGATCGGGCTGGTCAAGGAGCCGGGCGAGTACAAACTGCCCCCGGATCAGGATCTGCACCTCTTGAACGCGCTGGCCCTGGCCGGCGGCAGGTTGTCGCAAATCGCCGACAAGGTGTTGGTCATCCGTCAGGTTCCCGGGAAGAAGGATCCGGTGCGGATTCAGGTGAGCGTGCGGGAGGCGAAGCGCGACGCGGCGGCCAACGTGCGGCTGGCGCCGGGCGACGTGGTCAGCGTGGAGGAGACCCCGGCCACGTTCGTCCTTGACCTGATGCGGAACTTCGTTCGGTTTGGCTTGAGCAGTTCGGTCCCGATGTTCTAGAACGGAATTGCCGACTCCATGGTGCAGGAACCTACCGCAGCGTACGTCGAGCCGGAGACCGATTCGGCCAAGCACATGGTGCACGTGCTGATGCAGTTCGCGTTGGCCGTGCGCTATCGGAGGAACGTGGTGATCATCGCTTTGGTGATCAGCTTTCTCCTGTGTGGCTTGTACTTCGCCACGGCGACGCGCCACTACATCGCCAGGGCCGGATTGGTGCTCCAGATCAACTCGGATACGTGGTCGCCCGGCATGGCACCGCAGGATAGGTTCAGCCAGATTTTGCTCCCCACCTATCAGGGCCTGATCAGCCGTTCCGAGGTGATCCAAGGGGCCATCAAGCGGATCCCCCGGCAACACGCCAAAGACTTCGTCTACGCGCCCGAGGACGAGCGGGTCAGGGTCATCCAGTCGAAGCTCTCGGTCTCGAACCTCCGCAAGACGAACATCGTCGAGGTCAGCTTCCGGTCCAAGGACCCGCACGCCGCGGTGACCGTGGTGAACGCCGTCGTCGATTCCTACCAGGATTTCATGGACAAGACGTACAAACGGAATGCCAGCCGAAGCCTCGAAGCGTTGACCAAGCGGAAGGAGGAAGTGGCCGCCAAGCTGGACGAGAAGAAGAAGGAGCTGGCCGCTGCCCGAGAGCAAGTCCGGAATCTGGGCATCAGCGTCAGCAGCGAAGTCCTGCATCCGGCCCAGCAAGCCGTCATCACCCTCAACGAACACGTCCTACAAAGCCAAGTGCGTCGCGAGGAGCTGGAAAAGAGCTTGGCATCGGTCGAACGCGCCATGGAGCGCGGCGAGGACTTGAGCCAACAGGTTCTCGCTCTGGCGGAGATTTTGGGCCAGGGCATCCTTGTCAGCCGTCTCAATCTGAACGGACCCGACGCCCAATTCCGAAACGACTTGATCCACGGCCACGTGGAAGACCAGGTGACGCTGGCCGAGATGCGGAGATACCTTGGACCGGCGAACCCCAGGGTGCTCGATCTTCAGGCCACCATCCGGGAAAGAGAACTGTCGCTTCTGGGAACCCAGGACCGGCTCACGCAGCAGCTCGCCCAAATCCAGGACAACCAGTCGGGACCGATGCTGATCGAGCTCGTCCGGCACAAGCTCCAGGCCGCCTGGGAGTACGAGCAGGCCCTCAAGGAGGAACGTGACCGGGCCGAAGTGGAAGCAGTGCGGATCGCCAATCAACTCGTTTGGCTCGAGGATCTCGAACGCGACCGCGACTTCCTTCGCGACGAGCTGGACGTGGTGATGAAACACATGAACGACGTGAACCTGGCCGACGAGGGTCAGGACGTCCGCGTCCACCGCGTCGACGAGCCGAAGGTGGACACCACCCCCGTCTCGCCCAAGCTGGCCCACACCATCCTGATCGCCCTGGGCTCCGGCCTGGGCTTAGGACTCTCGCTCGTTTACGTCTTGGACATCCTCGACGATCGTTTCCGCTCCATGGAGGAGATGCAAACGCTGCTGGGCGTGCCGGTGCTGGCCATGGTCCGGGAACTGGAGACCAGCGAGGAGGTGGGGATCGGCTCGCTGCAAACTTTCGGGGCGCCCAACGCCACCGAAAGCGAGGCCTTCCGGACTTTGCGCACGGCGCTCTCCTTGGCCGAGGACGACACGCATCAACTCGTCATTTCCAGCCCCGAGCCGGGCGATGGCAAGACCACCGTCCTGGCCAATCTGGCGGTGACCGTGGCTCAGTCGGGAAAAAGGACCCTGCTGATCGATGCCGACCTGAGGCGCCCCGGACTAACCGCCATGCTGGGGATGCGGGGGATCGATGGGCTTTCCACGCTCATCCGCGGCGAGGACGACCTCGTCCGCATGGCCAAGGCACACATCCGGTCTTCCGACCTGGAAGGGCTCGACGTGTTGCCCTCCGGTCCCCGACCGACGAATCCGGCCGAGCTTCTGGGCAGCCAGCGATTCTCCGAGCTACTGGCTTGGGCGGAGACCGTCTACGACCAGATCTTCATCGACAGCCCGCCCACGTTGGCCACCAGCGATACCGCCGTGATCGGTCGGCTCGCCAATGCGGTAGTCCTGGTCGTCCAGCCGGCGAAGAATCGCCGCCGCATGGTGATGCGATGTGTGGAGAGCTTCGCCGTGCTGAGAATCCCGCTACTGGGCGTGGTGGTGAATCGAGTCGGCTCCGCCAAAGACGGCAGCTATTACGGATATGGCGGCTACTACGGATACGAGTACGCATACCGATACGGCGGAGACTGCGAGGACGACGACGAAGACTCCCAGCTCGACGTCGCCGCCGTAGACCCATGTAGCGATTCCCGTGTGGGAGAGGACGATCAGGGACGCCGAGACGAGGCACGCCCGTCCGGCGGGATCGTTCCCCGACGGGTCGCCTAGCTCCGAGGCTTCTGTTGATGTTTGCACGGCTGTTGATCGCCCGACGCGGACCGGCCCCTGGAACCTCGGGCTTCCCGGGGAAGCCCTCCGGTCGTCGTCCGTGCAAGGCTCGATAGGACCCTCGAGAGTGGAGAAGCCGAGCCGTGTCGCGAAATCAAGACTCCCTCAAGAAGACCGTAAAGCATACGCCTGGATCGGGCGATCGTACGCCCGCGCCGGGTGAGACGGATCGGCTCGCCCGCCTCCTCGTCGAGATCGTGGATATCGGGTTGGCCGGGTGCATCTTCGTGGTCCCGATGCTCTTAGGTGGTCGACATGCGCTGGGCCGACTGGCCCTGGTGGCGCTCGCGGTGGCCGTTGCGCTGGCGTGGTCCGTGCGTCAGTGTCTCTGCGCGCAAGGAGCCTGGCGGCGTTCGTCGGCTCAGTGGCTTCTCTTGGCTGGGGTGATTGTGCTCGCGGTGCAATTGGTGCCGCTGCCACCTTCCGTGATGGATCGGCTCGCCCCGCACACGTCGGAAATCCTGCCGCTGTGGAGCTCCGGTGGCGACTCGCCGGCGAGCATGGGCGTCTGGTCGCAGGTTTCGTTGACCCCGGCAGCCACGCGAGCCGCCTTGGTGACGTTCCTGGCCTACGCGTTGCTGTTCCTCGTGACGGTCCAACGGATCGAGGGATTGGAGGACGTCGAGCGACTGTTGCGATGGTGTGCCCTGTCGGCGCTGGTGATGGCCGCCTTCGGAGTGGTCCAGTTTCTCTTCAGCAACGGGAAGTTCTTCTGGGTCTATGAACATCCTTACGCCGACACCCACCGCTACGCCACGGGAGCGTTTGCCAACCGCAATCACTTCGCGCATTTCCTGGCCTTGGGCCTAGGCCCCGTGATCTGGTGGGTGCATCAGGGCTTCCGAAAACAACGGCGGAGCCGACCTCACGAGTTCGGTCGCTTGGCGAGCCGGTCCCAGGAAGGCCAGTTGGGAACCGGGTTCCGCGTCGTCGGCTTGGCAGTCGTGCTGTTTGCCGTCCTGCTCTCCTTGTCGCGCGGCGGATCGCTGGCCGCGCTGGTGGCCACGGTCGTCTGTCTGGCCGTCTGCTATCGGACCTCGGCGATCGGACCGAAACTCGCCGTCAGCCTGGGCGCGGCGGCATTGCTGATCGGCGTGTCCCTTTCGATTTTCGGACACGAGGGCGTCTCGCGCCGGCTGGGCACCTTGACTGCCGGGTCGCTTGACGCGGTCGACGGGGCGGGCGGTCGCCGAACGATCTGGAGCACGGTCGCCAAGGCCATCCCCGATTACCCGCTGTTGGGCGCCGGCGTGGGAAGCCATCGAGAAGTCTATCCAATGTACCTCGAGCGGGTCAATTCCTGGAAGTACTTCTCCCATGCCGAGTGCGGCTATCTCCAGGTGGCGCTGGAATCCGGGTTCGCCGGGTTCGCCTTGCTTATCACGGGCATCGGCCTGTGCGGCTTCTGGTGCATTTCCGGGCTCGTGGCCGCGCCCTCCAATCGAATGCTGGTTTGTGTCGGCGTCGTTTCGGCCGGCCTGGCCGCCAGCGCCGCGCATAGCCTAGTCGACTTCGTCTGGTATATCCCCGGCTGCATGGTCATCACGGCCGTCCTGGCCGCCTGTGCGTGTCGGCTCGGGCAAATGGCCACGAAGAAGCCGGCCGGGAAAGCCCGGCGTTTTGCGTTGCCCCGGCCGTTGGGCCTGGTTCTCGTGGCCGGATTGGCGGGCGCAGGAGCGTGGATGCTCGGCAACCGCGTGGGACCGGTGCCGGCCGAGTCCCACTGGGATCGCTTCCTGCTGCTCAACCGGGATTCGGAAGACCCCTTGGCGTTCGGCATCAATCAGCTCGACAGCCCGGCAAGTGAGGAGGAGTACCGGTCCTCGCTGGCGGCAAAGAAGAAGGAGGTCGCGGAACTCGAGGAAGTAGTCCGCTGGGCACCCGAACACGCCCGCGCGCATCTGCGGTTGGCCGAGGCGTACGTCCGCTTGTTCCACCAGAAGCAGGAGAGGTCGCCGAACGTGATGGCGGTGAGCCAGATCCGCGACGCGGTGCTCAGTTCGCGGTCGGAAAGCGTGCCTCCCGAACGTCGGCTCGACTCCCGCGAAAAGCTGGAGCAATGGCTGTCCGCGGCCATCGGCGATCACTACCGAGATCTCGACTTGGCCCTGATGCACACGCGGCGGGCACTCTCCCAGTGTCCGCTGCTGGGAGAGGGCTACCTCCTGCTTGGCGAGCTCTGCTTCCTGGACGGCGGACGCGAACTGGCCAAGTCCGCCTGTGTGGATCAGGCACTCCGAGTCCGCCCTTTCGACGGAACCGTGCTGCTCCATGCCGGCAGCGAAGCCATTCTCAGCGGTGACCTCGACCGGGGGCTGGCCTACTGGCGCGACTCGTTCCGAAGAGGCACCGTGTATCAGGAGCAGATCATCGACTGGCTCGTCGGCCGAGTTCACCCCTGGGATTTCCAGCAGGAAATCGGTTTCTTCCTGGAGACCTTTCAACCGGACCTGGAGGGGCTGAGACTCCTGGAGCGGCGGTACCGCCAGATCGCCGGTCCCGAACAAATGGTCGCCCTGCGACGGGCCTACGTCGAGGCCGTCGAGGTGAAGGGCGGCAGTTGCGATGGTCCCGAGGGGGCCGACCTCTGGCTGGAGGCGATGCTGCTGTACCAGAGGCTCGACGACCCGGCACGAAGGCTCCAGTGCGGCCGGAATGCGCTCGAGTGCGATCCGAACGCCTTCCAGGCGCATCAAAGCCTCGCTGACTGCCTTGCCGATCTCGATCAGTTCGCCGAGGCGAAGGAGCACCTGGAGTGGTGCCTCCGACGCGATCCCGCGGATGAGCGTTTGCTCAAGAGGAAGGAAGAGATTGTGCGCAAGGAGATCCTCGGCCAGCACCGCACCGGTTCCGTTCGCGATCAGGCCGAACCGCGTCGAACGGCCGGCACATGCGCCGACGATCCCCGTGGCCCGCGGCAAGCTCAACGCCTGCTGCCCAGACAGGAAGTAAGTCCGGAGTCAATAAGAACCTACTGACAATCAGTCCAGGGTAAGCCCTCTGCTTGGCCGCGGACGCGATAACGCTTGGCTTTCCCGGATTCTCGAACGGAAATGAATGCATGCATAATCATCAGATGAACGTGCTCGTCGTCGGCGGGGCAGGTTACGTGGGCGGAGCCCTCACCGATCTGCTGGCAGACGGTGAACACAACGTAAGGGTCTACGACGCGTTGCTCTACGAGGAGTGCTACCGCAAGCCGGTTGATTTCGTCTTCGGCGACATTCGCGACCGGGAGGTCCTCCTCGAGCAACTCCAGTGGGCCGACGTCGTTGTCTGGCTTGCCGCTCTGGTGGGCGATGCGGCCTGCGCGCTCCATCCGGAGGTGAGCAGGTGCATCAATCAGGAAACGGTTCGGTGGATGTCGGAGAGCTTTGACGGCCGGATCCTGTTCCTGTCCACCTGCTCGGTATACGGTGCCCAGGACGGTCTCCTCTACGAGGCCTCTCGCACCGCTCCGCTGTCCGTATATGCGGAAACCAAGCTCCAGGCGGAAACCTACGTCGCAGACAAGGACGCACTCGTCTTCCGTTTGGGCACCCTGTTTGGAGTGGGGGACCCGTTCGCCCGAATCCGGCTGGACCTCGTCGTCAACGCCTTGACCGTGAGGGCTCGGCAACACGGCAGAGTCACCGTCTACGGTGGCGAACAGTACCGGCCTCTCCTCCACGTCCGGGACGCCGCCCGGGCAATTGCGGAGAACCTCACCACGAGGCACCGCGGCGTGTTCAACCTGGCAACGGAGAACGTCCGCATCATCGACTTGGCCGAGCGCGTGCGAGACTACATCCCGGGGATCCTGATCGAGCGGGTCGGTACGACCTACGAGGACGCGCGGAACTACCGGGTAAGCACGGAGAAGGCAGAGGAAATCCTGCGATTCACTCCGGAGCTTTCCATCGACGAGGGAATCGACGAAATCAGGAGGCTTGCGGATTCCGGGAGAATCAAGGATATCGACAATCCGCGGTACAGCAACAAGGGCTTCCTGTCCCTGCACAACACGCACGTCGGCTCCCTGTATCAGCAGCCGGTTAGCCAGTCGGAGTACAGCCGGCGCATCGCCGCATGACCGCCGGCGCAGTGCACGCCGCTTCCGCGCGCGAAGGGAATTCGGGAGTGGACGGACCGTGAGAATCATCTACCTGCACGAGTACTTTACGACGCCGAACATGGTGGGCGGAACGCGCTCCTATGAAATGGCCCGCCGGCTGGTGCGCTGGGGACACGAAGTCCATATGGTGACCTCGGATCGCTCCGGATGCTCGCAACGATGGTTCGAGACCGAGGAGGCCGGTATCCACGTACACTGGGCGCCGGTACGTTATTCGAATTACATGGGGTTCCACCGGCGGATCGTTGCCTTTGCCCGGTTCGCCTGCATGGCGGCCCGGAGGGCGGCGCAGTTGCCCGGCGATCTGGTCTTTGCTACCAGCACTCCACTGACCATCGCTCTCCCGGCCGTGTACGCGGCGAGAAAGAAATCGATTCCCCTGGTCTTCGAGGTGCGGGACTTGTGGCCACAGGGGTGCATCGCCGTGGGATCGCTCCGGAGTCCCGCCGCGATTGCCGCCGCCCGCTGGCTGGAAGCGTTCGCCTACCGGAATTCCGATCGCATCGTTGCCCTGGCAGAGGGAATGAAGCAAGGCGTCGTGGCCGCCGGGTACCGGGAGGACCGCGTCACGGTGATTCCCAACGGTTCTGACTTGCGTCTGTTCCGGGTTCCGGCCCGCACCGGACGCGAGTTTCGTCGCCGCTACGATTGGCTCGGCAAGCGGCCGCTGGTCGTGTATACGGGGACGTTGGGAAAAGTAAACGGGGTCGACTACCTGGCCCGGCTGGCAGCCGCCGTGCGAAAGCACGACACGGAAGTCCGGTTTCTGGTGGTCGGATCCGGTTGCGAGCAGCGCAAGGTGCGGAGGGTCGCGGAGGAGTTGGGCGTTCTGGGCCGGAACTTCTTTCTCCAAGCGCCCGTGCCCAAGCACGAGATACCGGCTATCCTCTCCGCGGCCGACCTGGCCACTTCCACGGTGATCGACCATCCGCACTTGTGGGAGAACTCCGCCAACAAGGTGTTCGACGCGCTGGCGGCGGGACGGCCCGTGGCCATCAACCACGAGGGAGCGCTGGCCGACATGATCCGCACCAGCGGTTGCGGCCTGGTCCTGCACCCCAACGACCCGGAGTCCTCAGCCAAGCAGTTGGCCGAAGCGATCCGAGACCCGCAATGGCGCTGGCAAGCGAGGATGGCCGCGGCGAGACTGGCCGACCAGCGGTTCGATCGCGACAAGCTCGCCGCCGACCTGGAATCCGTGCTCCTGGAGGTGCTCCCTGCCGGACCAAGACGACTGGCCGCGTGATGCGCCGACGCGAGAGGCTCGCAGGGTTTCGCGCGCGTGCAAGCACGCACCCTGCGACTGAACCCCGGCCCCTGAGGCGATGGAGGAAACGTTGACAGCCGAAGTCAGACTGGCCATCGAAGGAGGCTCTCCGATACGCACCGAGCCCTTTGCGTCCTGGCCCGCGTTCGACGACGAACATCTGGAGGCGGTCTCCGACGTGCTTCGTTCGGGAAACG
>Ga0307380_10006631_pt1 | contig 15168 bp, 9 predicted proteins | sample UN3MG_FD_202239 | JGI IMG/M metagenome (GOLD analysis project Ga0307380, IMG submission 202239) | Soil microbial communities from Risofladan, Vaasa, Finland - UN-3 | ecosystem: Environmental > Terrestrial > Soil > Coastal area > Acid sulfate soil | place: Finland: Risofladan, Vaasa | collected...
TCGGCGAGCTAATGAAGCTAAAAAAGGCAATCAAAGGTCAAAATAAAAAACAAATTGAAAACCTGCTTGAGGCCGCAAGAAGGAAACGCAGGGCATTGATAAACTACAAAATAAAAAAGAGGGAAATGATATCGTGAGGCAATGGCGTTTCGAGGTTTATAACCGGCCCGGCTTTTCCGACGTGCATGGTAACAGCGTACTCGAAGAGATAAAAGAGCTGGGCATCAGTTCGGTCGAAGCGGTTCAGTCGGCTAAAGTCTTTCTGATTGAGGCCGATTCCAATGATGATTCTGCGCAGCGCGTAGGCAAAGAGCTTCTGACCGACCCTGTTTGCGAAGAGTATTATATAGGCAGAAGCGGTCCGCCGGCCGGCCTGGCAAAGGCAACGCTAATCGAGATCCATTTGAAAAGCGGCGTCACCGACCCGGTAGCCGAGTCCGTAATGGCGGCAATGGCTGATATGGACGTCAAAGCCGGCAATGTTCGAACCGCACGAAAGTATGTCCTCCTGGGCGATATTACCCAAAGCCAGACCGACACCATCGCAAAGAAAATCCTGGCCAACGATGTCATCGAGACAGTAATAATCGGAAGCGAAGCTGAACCGCCAGGCCCGCATCTAAAACCATACGAATTTCAGATAGTATATTGGCCCATACGTGACCTTGACGATGTTGGCTTAACAGCACTGAGCAAAGAAAAGGACCTGTTTTTGAATCTGGTTGAGATGCAGACAATTCAGAAACACTATCGCGAACTCGGCCGAGAACCCACAGACGTTGAACTGGAATCACTTGCCCAGACCTGGAGCGAGCACTGCGTGCACAAAACGCTCAAAAGCTCGGTCGATATGTCAATCGACGGCCGGCAGCTACATTTTGATAACCTGTTAAAAGACACCATTTTCAAAGCCACCAAACAACTTAACAAAAGCTGGTGCATATCCGTCTTTGTCGATAACGCCGGCGTCGTGGAATTTGACAGGGATTCAGCAGTTTGTTTTAAGGTCGAAACTCATAATCGCCCTTCCGCACTTGACCCTTACGGCGGAGCAGCTACGGGTATTGGCGGCGTGATTCGTGACCCGATGGGAACGGGCATGGGTGCAAGGCCCATCGCCAACACTGACATATTTTGTTTCGGCCCACCCGACAAGAAACTCGAAGACATACCCAAAGGGGTGCTGCATCCGAGGAGGATTATGAAAGGTGTCGTAGCCGGTGTCCGTGACTACGGCAACAGAATGGGAATACCGACGGTCAACGGTGCAATTTACTTCGACGAAAGATACCTTGGTAATCCGCTGGTCTACTGCGGCAACATCGGCATAATGGACAAGAACAAGTGCTTTAAGAATCCACAGGCTGGAAATATTATTATTGTAGTCGGCGGCAAGACAGGGCGGGACGGGATACACGGAGCAACTTTTTCAAGCGGCGAAATAACCCACGAGTACGAAGCAATTTTTTCCCACGCCGTGCAAATCGGCAATCCGATAACGGAAAAGAAAATGTTAGACGTACTGCTTCAGGCAAACGAGGCCGGCTTATACGAGGCAATTACCGATTGCGGAGCCGGGGGACTGAGCAGCGCGGTAGGCGAAATGGGCAAAGACCTCGGCGCAGAAGTCGATTTGGAAAAAGCCCCCTTGAAGTACGCCGGCCTTAACTATGCCGAAATCTGGATTAGCGAAGCACAGGAGAGAATGGTCATAGCCGTAAAGCCAGAAAACGTAAAAGCGATACAAAAAATCTTCGATTCGGAGAATGTCGAATCAACCGTAATAGGCAAATTCACTAACGATAAAAAACTGATACTCAGGTACAACGGCCAGCAGGTTGCCGAAATGGATATGGATTTCCTGCACGACGGCGTTCCGGAGTACTCGCGCAAGGCAGTCTGGAACACTCCCGCACTCAGCGAGCCGAGTATAGCTGAAAAAGATAATTATAACGGTGAGCTTCTGCAAATCCTTTCGTCTTACAACGTCGCCAGCAAGGAATGGGTAATCCGTCAATACGACCATGAGGTCCAGGGCAGCTCTGTCGTAAAGCCCCTGACCGGTGTAAAGAATGACGGCCCCAGCGATGCAGCGGTGATAAGGCCAAAGTTCGATTCCGATAGAGGTCTTGCTATCAGTTGTGGAATGAATCCACTCTACGGCGATATAGACCCCTATTGGATGGCGCTGGCCGGTATCGACGAGGCAATCAGAAATCTGATATGTGTAGGTGGCCGAGCCGACAGGATTGCACTGCTGGATAATTTCTCCTGGGGCAACTGTACAAAACCTGAAACTTTCGGCCCATTGGTGCGGGCATCCCAGGCCTGCCACGATGGTTCAATCGCCTTTGACGCGCCGTTCGTTTCCGGCAAGGATTCACTCAATAACGAATTTTCCTGCGAAGATGGAACACAAATATCCATCCCATCGACCCTTTTGATAAGCGCGATATCGATAGTTGATGACGTCAATAAATGTGTAACAATGGATGCCAAGAGGGCCTCTAATCTGCTATTCGTAGTCGGCGAAACGAAGAACGAATTGGGCGGCTCGCACTATTACAAAATCAACGGCCATCTCGGAGCCAATGTCCCGACGGTAGACCTCGAAAGAGCTCCCAAAATCGCCGAAAGGATTTCCACCGCAATTGCACAGGGCCTTGCTGTCAGTTGTCACGACTGCTCCGAGGGTGGCTTAGCCATTGCACTTGCTGAGATGGCCTTTGCCGGCGGACTCGGTATAGAAGCAGACCTTCGCGGCCTGCCGAAAAGCAAGGACTGCTCGCGGACAGATACTCAACTGTTTAGCGAATCAAACTCTCGCTATGTCGTGGAAGTTGAGCCGGAAAATTACGATGCCTTTGCAAAGCTGATGCTTAATTTGCCGTTTGGTCAAATCGGAAATGTAACAGAAGAAAAAACACTTACAATAAAAGCTGAAGCTAACAAAACAGTTGTCGAAGTGGATTTGGACTTACTAAAACAGGCCTGGATAGAACCGCTTAATTGGTAGGAAATAATTAGCCACAGAGAACACAGAGGAAGATGAGAGTGAATAGTATCAGGATGCCTTTGGCCGTTTTGATTGTAATTATTATCATTACAGAGGTGCTATGGGGTTATAATCAGCCTGATATTCCGAAGGAGAAAATACCTTCTGATATTTCAGCCGAGATGCGGAAACATATTGAAAAGTTATACTCCTCAGATGCAGCAGCTCGCCTGGTTACCGTTGAGCGTTTAGGAAGGATGGGTGAACGAGCAGTTCCAGCGATACCATTTTTAATTGAAATATTAGGTGATGATACAGTTCTGATGGGGGGATGGAAGGGAGCTTCGCCAGGCACAGCGGCGGCTGAAACCCTTGGTAAAATAGGATGTTCTGCGGTAAAGCCCGTGATTGGGGCCCTGAAAGATGAGAACCCTGTGAGGCGCCGAAATGCAACTCGGGCGCTAGTAGAGATTGATGTCGATGCGGTAGAGGAATTGATCGCTACGTTAAAAGAGAAAAACCCGAATGTTCGGGGACACGCAGCAATGGCTTTAGGAGAAATAAAAGATAGACGTACGGTGGAACATTTGATTTCAATAGCCAAAGACCCAGATCCATTTGTTCGGGCCAGTGTAGTTCGGGCACTTGGTTTAATAAGAGATTCCAGAGTAGTAGACGTTTTGATTTCGGCACTTCAGGATGAGAATGTAAAGGTAAGAAGAAATGCCGCAAGAGCATGGCAAAATGGAGCATGGTATAAGGACCCTCGTGGTCTCGAGGCTCTAATTGCTGTCTTAGAAGACAAAGACGAAGAGGTTAGAGGTGCCGCTGCATGGGCATTAGGTGCGATAAAAGATCCCCGGCCTATAAATGCACTCATTATTGCGCTGAAAGATGAAGAGGATTTCGTACGCAGTTCTGCAGCATGGGCACTGGGAAATATAGGCGATGCTCAAGCGATGGAACCGCTGATTCTTGCTTTGAGGGATAAGTATCACGGTGTGCGAAAGAATGCAACATGGGCACTGGGACAAATAGGAGACAGCCGAGCAGTAGAACCTGTGATTGCTTATTTGAAAGACAAATCACCGGATGTCCGAAGGTTTGCCGTAGAAGCATTAGGTAAAATAAGAGATTCCCGGGCAGTAGGAAGCGTAATTAACGCTTTGAATGATGAAGATATTCTGGTTAGAGCGTTGGCGGTTCAATCGCTCGGCGAAATAGGAGACGCACGTGCAACAGCAATCCTTATCAGAGCATTAAAGATAAACGACCCAAAGGATACTGACTGCTTAGTGAAACGAAGAGCAGCAAAGGCTTTGGGTAAGATGAAGAGCAAACAAGCAGTAGAGCCACTCATTGACGTCCTTTCAGACAAGAATAATAACAGGGTTGTCAGAAGAGCTGCGGCCGCGGCGCTTGGAGAAATAAATGATCCTTGGGCCATAGAACCTTTGCTTGAAATCTTGTTGGCATGGGAGAAAGAACATAGGGAGCTGCGGGAAGAAGCAGGACGTGCGCTGGGAAAGATAGACGCGCCGGGAGTATTAGAACCTTTTTTGACAGCCCTGAAGAACAAACATGAGCCTCGCGGTAACCGGAAAAAGGCAATATGGGTGCTGGGAAGGATAGGGAATGCTCAGGCGGTGGAAGGTTTGGCCGCTGTTCTGGAGGACGAAAGCGAGGACGTTGAGATGCGATGTTCGGCAGCATATGCGCTGAGGCAAACAAAGTACCCTTATGCGATAGACGTTTTGATTGCTGCACTAAAGGATAAGGACTCACGTGTACGAAGCAGATCTGCGGTAGCACTGGGAAGTATAAAGGATCCGATTGCAATTGATCCTTTGGTCGCTACTCTAAAAGATGAGCATCCAGACGTGCGAATGAGCTCAGCATTGGCACTGGCAGATATTAATAATCAACACGCAATCAAACCTTTGATAGATTTCCTAAAAGATGAGGATTCTGAAGTACAAGAAACGGCTGTGTGGCGGTTGCAGAGAATAACAGGGAAAAGATTTGGCAAAGATAGTATAAAATGGCAGAAGTGGTGGAAATACAACAAGAATGATATCTGCAGACAATAATCTTGGTTTACTGTTTAGAGGAACTTTCTCTGGTCATTATGACGGAAGGTTAATATTGGATCTCCGGTGGAGACAAAGCAAAACAATAAATGCCTGGGATGAACACTGGGCTTAAATGGGAAATTTAGGATTAATGGCAGGGGTAAAAGCAATAGTTTTGCGTGCGGCAGGCATAAACTGCGATATGGAAACCGACTACGCCCTTGAGCTGGCCGGAGCAAAGGCCGAGCGTGTGCACATAAACAGGATAATCGAGGACAAAAGTGCACTCGATAAGTTCCAGATAATCGTATTTCCCGGTGGCTTTAGTTATGGCGATGATGTCGCCGCGGGTAAAATTTTAGCAAATCAAATCGTACATCACCTGTATGAACCGATACAAAAATTTATTGAGGCCGGCAAACTCGTACTTGGAATCTGCAACGGCTTCCAGGTACTGGTCAAGGCAGGAATCCTGCCGGGCAGTGATAAAGCCGAAAGCCAGGACAGCGTTACCATAACTTACAATGATAGTGGCAAATTCGAGGACAGGTGGGTATACCTTGCACCCCAGACCGAAAAGTGTATTTTCATCGAGCCGGACAGACAAATCTATCTGCCCATCGCTCACGCGGAGGGCAAGGTCGTAAATAAAGATGAGACAGCTCTGGAAAAATTGAAGGCTGGGGGACATATTGTGTTTACGTATGTGGACAAGGACGGCAAAGAAGGCCCCTACCCCGTTAACCCGAACGGCTCGGTAGATTCAATAGCCGGCCTGACAGACAGCACCGGCAGGATACTGGGACTTATGCCCCACCCGGAAAGGCACGTCCGGGCAACCCAGCATCCGCACTGGTCTCGCTTGAAAGACAAAACAGACGGCGACGGAATGACAATCTTCAATAACGCCGTCAAATACGTACAAGAAAACCTGTAACGGTGCGTGGTATTGAGGCCGGCCTTTTCGAGGAATTCTTTCAGGGTAAAACTGCGGGCCGGCGCATCCACACTGGCCTGGATATCATCCAGTGGTCTCTGGTTTCAACCGGCCAAAAAAATCCACGCCCGATAAAAAGCACTCACCTTGTTCAGGAACTGCTGCACGCAGGAATTCTTAATTTTAGTTTTTTTTAGAACAAGTGCCCACTTACTCTCTCCGATATTCTAATGTAGACTGTATCTTGTAAAGCTCAAATTGGGGCTTGTGGGGGGTTCTATGGTTGTTACAAGAAGAAACAGGTTCATGAAACAACGCAACCAGGATATTGTTTCTCGATGGGAGGGTAATCCTCTCATCAATATCTACGATTTGGACTTCAAATGCTCCGACATCCACAACGCAGGGGTGTTTTCTTTCGAGGATGAGGTACTTCTTCTTGTTACCATTGAACACCTTTCCGGACAGCGATGTATTCACTTAGCTCGCCCAGACGCCGATGGGCATTACCAGTTAGACCGCAAACCTTTTTTGGGGCCGTCCGCACATGCTAAGCATAGACAGCATGAATCGCGTGGTGTACAAGACGCCAGAATCACATTCCTTGAGGGAGCCTACTACATCATGTATAACTCACTTGGTGACCATGGGTTTAGACTGGCTCTTGCCAGGACAAAAGATTTCAACAGTGTTGAGCGTATAGGCTTGATTTCCGAGCCGGACACCAAGGCTGGTGCGCTGTTTCCTGCGAAGATTAAGGGACGATACGCTCGCCTGGAAAGGCCCCGTGATGGCAGCAGCATATGGGTAACGTACAGTGACGACCTTGTATACTGGGGTGGCTCTGAACTTGTGATTTCTCCGCGTGAGGGCTTCTGGGACGCAAACCGAATTGGGGTAGGGGCGCCGCCTATTGAAATAGACCGGGGTTGGCTTGTTTTATACTATGGTGCAAAGGACACTTCCGCCGGACCAATCTACAGGATTGGAGCCGCAATACTCGACAAACAGGAGCCGATGTATGTCATCGCACGGACAAACATTCCAATTCTATCACCGAGGAGAAACTATGAGAGAATTGGGGACGTGCCAAACGTCGTCTTTCCAACCGGCGCGGTGATTGATGGTAATAACTACCTGGATATCTTCTACGGTGCGTCTAATAGTTGCATTTGCGTCGGGACAACCACTGTTGAGAAAATTATCGAGAGCTGTGTTGAAAGTGAAGGGGAGTATTAAATGATAAACACGGGGCTTCAAGGACAGGATCTGCTGCATCGTTGGGAGGGCAATCCTGCGATTACCGTGAAAGACGTTCCATTCCGTGCTAACACGGTCTTCAACGGCACACCCGTTGTCACCGAAGACGGAGTTTATCTGCTTCTCAGGGTGGAAGGCCAGCGCGGCTACTCATTTTTTGCTCTGGCAAGAAGTTCTGATGGACTTCATTTTCTAATTGATGAAGAACCTGTAATGCTGCCGGCCGGCGAGGGACATTTCGCATTATATGAGAAAAAGGGAATTGAAGACCCGCGAATAACAGTCATAGATGGGATATGCTATGTGATGTATACGGCAGTAGGCATTTGCGGCCCCAGAATAGCTCTCGCTAAAACAGACGATTATGTCAACTATGAACGTATCGCACTGGTTTCTGAACCGGGCAATAAGGATGGGATTCTCTTCCCAAGAAAAATCAATGGACGATACGCTCGCCTGGATAGGCCAATCGGACTTGGCAGAGGAAGCATTTGGGTTTCATATTCCCAGAACCTTATCGACTGGGGAGACTCCGAGGTCATAATTACTCCACGGCCCGGATACTGGGACGACTTTAGAGTCGGAGCCTCGGTTACACCAATTGAGACCGAGCAGGGTTGGCTGGAGATATATCACGGAGTAAAGATGACCTCCGCGGGGCCAATCTACCGAATAGGAGTAGTACTTCTTAACCTGGACGAGCCCTCAAAAGTCATAAAGCGAGGCGACCAGCCGATCCTTTCGCCGAGGGAAGAATACGAGCGTATCGGTGATGTCGGCAATGTCTGTTTTGCTTGTGGAGCTGTCCTGTCCGATAACGGCGATATGAAAATCTACTACGGAGCGGCAGATACCTCAATTTGCCTCGCTTCCTGTACCCTCGACCAAATCTTAAAAGATGGGTTCTAACACTACTCCCTTGACATCACGGGCATTGACATCGCTGTGAGATTACCCCTGATTTTTCAACACCTGTTTATATGGGTTGCAAATTAACGGGATATTGCTGCTCTTTTTGGTGATTAAGTGAGAAAACAGGAGACATCGCAGAAAACCCTTATCAAGAATCGCTTGACCGTGGCCGAATAAGCCTTTACAATGATGGTATCCTGGGCGAGTTTGTTTAGAACCGCTCAAAAACCGAAGTTGTCCGATTATGATTGAAAGAGTAAATAAGTCACATGCCCACGCTGCTAAGCACGGGCGAGGAAACCAGGATGGAACCGGCGATTCGTACTGAACACCTGACGAAGATCTACAGTCAGCGGCTGATTGCGGTCAACGACATGAAGCTGGAAGTTCCGCAAGGTTCGGTCTTCGGACTACTGGGTCCTAACGGTGCGGGTAAGACGACGACGCTGCGTTTGCTGCTGGGCTTACAACGCCCAACAGCCGGACGGGCGGAAGTGTTCGGCAAGTCGTGCGGGCCCAACGCGGTTGGTGTCCGTTCTCAGATTGGTTATCTGCCTACAAATCCGAAGTTGCCCGGGAACTTGCGGCCCATCGAATACCTGGACCTTCTCGGCAGGTTGTCTCGGCTGCCGAGCCAGGTTCGCAAGCCGCGGATATCCGCATTGCTTCGCGCTGTGGGATTGCTTGGGGCCACTGACCAGCGAATCCAGACCTTCTCCACCGGCATGTGCACTCGGCTGGGATTAGCCGCCTCGCTTGTCGCCGACCCACCTCTATTGCTCTGGGACGAGCCCACCGCCGGCCTGGACCCCACGGCCAGGCGATTCACGCTGGACCTCATCCGCGAGCTGGGAAAGACAAAGACCGTCGTTGTTGCCACGCATATTCTCAGTGACATCGATCAGATATGTGATCACCTGGGCGTTATGCACGAAGGGCGCATGATTTTCACCGGTTCAATGCAGGACATGAAGCGGCGTCTTCGCCGCGACGGCTTTAGCCTGGAATTGGAAGGTGATGCTGACAATATCCGGTCTCTGGCCCGCGAGGTCAACAATCTTGAGGGCATCGATGCAAGCCTTGGTGCAGGCCAGGCATTGCTTGTGCGGATTGCCAACGATCGTGGTCGCTCTCGTGCGCTGGCCGAGGTTCTCAAACTTATCGACGCAAGCAATCTCTCGCTGGAGGCAATCCATTCCGGCCAGAATGCGACAGAGAATGCTTATCTCCAATTGCTGCAGGAGGACGAAGCCCATGGCTTCCAGCGATAAAATCTCGAAGTTCGGCACACAGATGATGCCCTACATGGCGATTCTCCGGCATGACCTGAGAGCCCTGTGGGCAAGTCGCCTGGTCCGGCTTTGGTTGGCAGCCACAGCGCTTTTAACGTTGATGCTGGCCCTCTCGAACTGGACGAAATTTCAAGATGCAGTGCTGATTGCGCTGCTCTTGTTTCCGTACCTGGTGTTTCCCTGGTTTTTTGTGGTGGTGGTACTCGGAGTCAGCCCCGTGTCGGGTTCGCAAGCCGAAGCGTTGGCCGATGGAATCTTGAGCCGACCCGTAAGCCGCTGCGGGTACTTGCTTGCCGCCTGGTCGGCCCGAGTCGCGCTCGTGTGGGGCGTCTACCTGGTCGTGGTAATCCCGGTGATCGCGCTGGTTACCTTAGCCAAACGTCCGGTACCCGAAGATGCGGTGACTGTCTATGGAATCGTCACTGCTCTGGGCGTGGTGGGGCTCGTACTCACTTTTCTCGTGTCGCTGGGATTTCTCATGGGAACGCTGCTGCGAAAGCCACTGTTGGCTGTAGTCGTGCTCATCTTCGTATGGTACCCGATTAGTCTTATTTTGAGCGTCTTTTCGCTGGAGGAGTTCTCGCCAATCAGCCTGGTCCAGGCGCTGCCGACACAACTTCGCCAGTCCTGGCGGGAGGTCGAAGAAAAATCAGAGACCAAAGTCAATAAAGAGGATAATGCGTTCACTAATCAGTTTTCCCACTTTTTCAGTGTTATTTCCGGCGTCAAACCAAAACCAAAAGCCTCCAATCCCGAATTCTTCGAAAGCAAGAAGTTCGAGGATTTTTCGTTGGGGTGGGTGACTTTGGGATACGGGCTGCCGACCCTGGTAGCGGTTATACTGGCGACGCTGTGCTTTTATTTGCGCGATTTGTGACGTATTTCAGCAGTGAAAAACATATCGTTCTTTCCGCCCGGACTGTAACCTTTAAAGTCGCATAAGCGTATAAGATTGTAATAAGACGGTTGCTCGTGGGCTGTTTGGGAATAGTTGCCGAAATTCAGGCAGCTTGCAACGTTTAGCCATTTAACCTTCTATTTGGTTCGAAGGCTGGCAGGATGGCGGTTTTGGAAAATCATGATTTTTCGAGACTATAGCAGGTTTATAGAGTATAAATGTTATCACTTTTCTACATTTAATTGATTATCAGATACAAATGACCTTTACAACACCCCCTGGAGGTATGTTATGTCTCAGAGACTTGGACTTATACTGGCCCTGACCTTGCCCCTGTTTGTGGCACAAAGCACGATGGCGGCGCAGACCTTGCCCCCGGCCATCCAGTGGATTCCACAGGATGCGGTGATTTCGCTGGAGGTGTCGCAGCCGAAAGCGTTGCTCGAACTACTTGCGGGCGAGAAAGCGACCGCGGCTGTCACTTCGTTGCCCATATACAAGAAACAGGCATCGACACCTCAGTTCACAGAGTTCCTCAATCTTATCAATTTCCTGGAGCTCACTCTGGACACAGATTGGCGAACCGGCCTGGCGAAGCTGACCGGCGGAGGCATTACGTTTGCTATATGTCCAGAGGATACGCTGATTCTGATCATCGACGCCGAAGATGAAAATATGTTGGAGCGGCTTCACGAGATATTCCTGAACATTGCCCGCAACAACGGTCAGGCCGAGGAGGTGGCTTCCATCCAGTCCAAGGGTGTCACGGCGTGGACGTTCGACGGCAAGGAAGCACACGCGATCATCGGCAAGCGGTTTGTTTACGCCAACCGTCCTGAGGGCCTCAAAGCCGTTCTGGAACTTCGCGACAAGGGCGCGAGCGAAAACCTGACATCGAAAGCCGCCTACCAGACCGCCAGGCGAGCAGCGGGCCCTGATTCGGTGGCTACGGTCTTTGCCGATTTGTCGCTTTTGAAGTACATTCCGGAGGTCTCGGGCTTGTTGGAAAAGTCGGGCGGTAGTCCGTTGGCGGCACTGGCTTTCGCAGGAATTGTCGAGGCGCTGCGAGATTCGAACTGGCTGGCATTGGGACTGGACGTCGAGGAGAGCACACTAATTCTCCGGGCATCGATGGACGGCAAGGCGGCGAATCCGACGAGCTCTGCGGGCTTTGCCTTGCCAAAGAAGCCCGGTGACGGTATTCTGCCGAACCTGTCGGTGCCACGTCGCATTGCCGCGTTAAGTCTGTACCGCGACCTGCATCAGTTCTACGCAGCGAAGGACGAGCTCTTTCCCGAACGTACATCCGGGTTGATCTTTTTCGAGAACATGATGGGCATCTTCTTTAGCGGTCGTGACCTGACCAACGAGGTGCTGATAGAAACCAAACCTGAAATCCGCCTCGTGGTGGCCGAGCAGGAATACGACCCCGCGATCGGCACGCCGCAGGTTAAACTCCCCACCTTTGCCTTAATCCTGCGGCTTCGTAATCCCGAGCAGTTCAACGAAGTAGCCGAGGAAGCGTGGCAGAAGGCCGTAGGCCTAATCAACTTCACCCGCGGACAGCAGGCAATGCCCGGATTGATTATCGAGCGTCCCATCCACAAAGAAACTAAGTTTACCTTTGCCTACTTTTCTACCTCCGGGATCGAAGATAAGACGAATCTGGACTCGCGATTCAATGTCCGTCCGGCGGTAGCCATGCCGGGCGAATACCTGATCCTGAGTTCGACTGATGGTTTGGCCCGAGACCTCATTGATTCCCTGAACCGAGAGATGGAACAAACCGCCAAACCACTCGCTGGAACCCACAGCCTGGTCGAAATGGAAGGAGGCCAGTTGGCCTCCATCCTGCAGGCAAACCACAAGACGTTGGTCAGCGGGAACATGGTCAAGAAAGGCAATACACAAGAGCAGGCCGAATCTGAGGCCGATATGCTCATCAGCCTGTTTAAGTTTCTGGACAGTATGAAGTTGGACTTTGGCATACACGAGGGCCTGACTCGGGCCCGCCTAAAGATAAAGCTGAACTTATAATAATCGTGGATATGCGCTAACGTTAACCTTGGACCTGGACTTCCTGGCACGTTGGCTGGAAATATTAATAGGAAATCTCTTATGGCTGTGCAGATTGACAAACCGCCGGGCCGTAATCAATCAAGGCAGGCTCACCCCGCAGCCGTTGAAGAGCAGACTGATCCCGCCTGGGCCTGGTCTGCATACAAACCGGATGCTCAGCGGCCGTGGAACCTTGCTCAAGCCGGGCATCTGTACCGGCGCGCAGCTTTCGGCGCCAACTGGGACCAGCTCCAGCAGGCCCTCTCTGACGGGCCGCAGCGAACTCTCGACAAGCTGCTGCGGCCGCAAGCCGACATAGCAGCGTTTAACCGCGAGCATGACGAATATGAAAGCTCGGCCGGCTCCGCCAACGCCCTGCGTGCGTGGTGGCTGCGGCGCATTATTCTTACCGGTCACCCTCTGCTGGAGAAGATGACGTTGTTCTGGCACAGCCACTTCGCCACCAATAGTGCAGAGGTCAAGAACGCCCGCTTGATGCAGCGACACGTTCAGCTTTTGCGGAGTCACGCCCTGAATTCGTTCCGGGCACTGCTGAAAGCTGTCCCCCGCGACCCGGCCGTGCTCATCTGGCTCGGGGCCGAAACCAATCGCAAGGCACGTCCCAATGAGAACTTTGCACGCCCGCTTATGGAAACCTTCACCTTAGGCCCCGGTCACTACACGGAAAAAGACGTCCACGAAGCTGCCAGGTCCTTTACCGGCTGGTTTGTGCTGAGAAGCCGGCTTCGCTATATCCCTCGCGAACACGATGGGGACCCCAAGCAGCTCCTCGGTCAAAAAGGTAACTTCACGGGCGACGATGTCGTGCGGATAGTGCTCGAACAGCGCGCCACTGCGCGGATGCTGGTCCGCAAGCTGTACCGCTGGATGATTTGTGAAACCGAGAAACCAAAGGCCAAGCTTATTGCCCCACTGGTTGAATCCTTTTCAAAAGATTACGATATACTAAAACTCGTGGAGACGATGCTGCGGTCCAACCTGTTCTTCTCACCGCTGGCATATCGCCGGCGGACTAAATGCCCGGTCGAGTTCGCCCTGGGCATCGTAAAACCTCTGGAGGAGGTGGTCTCCACAACGCAGCTTGCCAAAGACCTGGCCGACATCGGTCAGAATCTGTACCACCCCCCCACTGTGAAAGGCTGGATCGGTGGACGGCACTGGATCAATAGCACTACAATGGTGGGACGCCAGAACCTGGCCCTGGAATTACTGCGAGGCTCGGGGCCCTACGCTGACAAACTCAATCCCTGGGCCGTCGCCCAAAAGCACGGGTGCTCGACACCTGAATCCGCCATTCGCTTTCTGCTTGACCTGTTCCTGCAGGGCGACCTGGGGTCTGATATTCGTGACGCCCTGCTGAAAACAACCCAAACATCTGCCGGTGCCGGCGGTGATGACCCGGCAGGCCCGGTACGCCGTTTTGCACATGCGATAGTTACACTACCTGAATTTCACTTGGCTTAGATTTGGGAGAAAACGCAATGTCCCATACACGACGCGATTTTTTGAAGGCCACTCTGGGGGCTTCGACGCTGCTATCGTTTGCGTCCGCCGCACCGAACTTCTTGGTCCGCTCAGTGATGGCCGCCTCGCCGCGGCGCAAAAAACGCGACACAGTGCTCGTGGTGGTCCAACTCTCCGGGGGAAACGACGGCCTGAACACCGTGGTCCCGTACGGCGACGATGAGTACGCCCGAAACCGTTCTACCCTGCGTCTGCCGACCAAAGAGCTGCACAAAATCGACTCGGTGATGGGCTTCCATCCACGGATGGGAGCATTCGCGAGGTTATACAAGGATGGATTCCTAAGTATCGTCCAGGGCGTGGGGTACCCGAATTCAGATCGCTCCCATGAGAGTGCGATGCGGATATGGCATACCGCCGCTCCCGACCTGCCCAGTCGCCAAACCGGTTGGCTGGGCCGGGCGGTCGACAGCGTTTGGAATCCGAACAAAACAAACGCACCTGCCGTTTTTGTCGGCCCGACCGCTCAGCCGTTTGCCCTGAACGCAGAGAACGTAGTCGTCCCGTCCATTCGCTCACTTCGTGACCTCACGACCGGCCAAATGCCCGGCTATCCGAAGGGCCAGTCTCAACGGAAACACGCAGTTGAACTTCCCCGTGCAGATAAAGGAAACCCACTGTTGGATTTCCTGCAACACTGCACGCTGAACGCCTACGCTAACAGCCGGCGAATCGAAGCGGTGACCAAGGCGTCAGCCAACACAGCCGAATACCCCTCGTTCCAGCTTGCCGCCACCTTCCGTACGGTTGCCCAGCTTATCCGCGCCGATGTCGGTATCCGGATATTCTTCACGGAATTCGGTGGTGGCGGGATAGGCGGCTTCGACAACCACGCCAATCAATTAGGCAACCATTGCGCCTTGCTGCACCAGTTGTCCGAATCAGTGGCAGCCTTTGTACACGATTTGAAACGGGACAAGCTGCTGTCTCGGGTCCTGCTGATGACGTTCTCGGAGTTCGGCCGAACCGTCAAGGAAAATGGCCGGCGCGGCACCGGGCACGGCGCCGCTGCACCTGTGTTCCTGGCCGGGGGCAAGCTAAAAGGTGGTCTCATAGGCCCACGCCCCAGCCTCACCGACCTGGACAACGGCGCCCCGAAGTTCCACACCGACTTCCGCCGGGTCTACGCCACCGTGTTGGACCGATGGCTTGGCTTTGAAAGCCGAACCGTGCTCGATAAACAGTACAAATCCCTCGAT
>Ga0307380_10006632_pt1 | contig 15165 bp, 9 predicted proteins | sample UN3MG_FD_202239 | JGI IMG/M metagenome (GOLD analysis project Ga0307380, IMG submission 202239) | Soil microbial communities from Risofladan, Vaasa, Finland - UN-3 | ecosystem: Environmental > Terrestrial > Soil > Coastal area > Acid sulfate soil | place: Finland: Risofladan, Vaasa | collected...
CCTCAGGCGGCGCTGTGGTGGGAGCTGCGGTGGGTGCTGGTGTCCCACAGGCAGTCAACACCAGCACTGCGATGAGCATGGCCGCCATCAAGGTCGGCCACAGAGATTTGGCGCGTTTCATCTCTTTTCCTCCCGGGTCTCTTGATCGTCGCAACCTCGACGATATCTCGGGGCATCACCTGCGCCGTTCTTCGAAGCGAGCGGACGATGCCCAGGTTGGCTCACCGGCTACCTGCGGCTAGCCAATATCGGGCTGGCCGGGCCCGCTTCCATTATGATCACATCAGCAGCCCTTCGGCCATACCTCCTCTCCTGGATACCAACAGCTGTCAGCTTCCTGGTGGCGCTTTTCCCGGCCGGCCCGATGTATCATGCCGCCGCACTGACTCGGATCACAACCGCTTGGGTGGTCTCGGGCCGGCCCCGACTGTTCTCTCATTCGCGCTAAGGTCGCTCTATGAATTCGATATTGAACGGCCTCATACGGATTGTTGGCCAAGTGCCCACTTGCTCGCTGGCGCCCCACGGCTCGTTGGCATTGAGCAGGAAAACGCCGGCGGCGTCGTCATGCAGCAACTGCCCAAACTGGTGAGCCAGGTCTTCCCTCTTGTCAGCATCAAGCTCCGTCATCATCGCGCTAAGCAGGGCAGAGCTCTCTTCCGTGGCATACGACGTGAATGCGCCATCAGGTGGGAAGAAGATAGTCGCGGGTGCCAGGGGTTCAGCGAAGGGCTGGCCCCTTTGTGTGAAGAGATAATTGTTGGCCTGACCAGCCAGCAGCTCATCTCGCACCGAACCCCAGTCCGTGGGGACTATCGTTACATCGATGCCGATCTCCTCCCAGTAGAGGGCCACAGCCTCGCCAATGATGGGGAGCTCGGCGCCGGGGTTGGCCTGGAGGGTCTTGAGAGTGAGAGGAAAGCCATCGGGATAGCCGGCCTCTGCCAGGAGGTCCTTTGCCTTGTCCGGATCATACGGATAGGGCTCGATGTCGACCCATCCGGGAACCGGATTGGGGGCACCTGCCGGTACCGCTTCGCCGTGGAAGATGCTCTCAGCGATGGCTTCCCTATCCACCGCGTAGTTTAGGGCCTGACGGACCCTCACGTCTGCCCATGGCTGATCAGGGACATAGCGCTCGGGCTGAGTTTCCACAATGCCGCCAAACCAGATCAGTGGCACCCAGCTTCCGGGGATCGAAACCACATGGAGCCCCGCTCCTGTGATCGATTCGACGGAATCATAGGAGACGGGAGCCAGGTCCGCTTCCCCTGCCAGCAACATCGCTACTCTGGTGGCCTCTTCCGGCACGAGCAGGAAGGTCACAGTCTCGAACTCGGGCGTCACCCGCCAGTGGTTCTCGACCCCTTCGATGGTCTTTAGCACAATGGGCCCCGCCTGCTGATGCTCCTCGGCGAGGGTGTAAGGACCCGTCCCGATGGGATGGGCGTTTGCCTCTTCGTCACCGACACTCTCCACGTACTCCTTGCAGACGATCATCCCGCCCGCGTTGTAGTCCGTCATATGGCCGCGGATGAGCTCTGCGTTCGGTTTCTGAAGGTGAAGGACAACGGTATAAGGGTCTGGGACCTCGATGGTGTCGATCAGCGCCCGCAACTGGCCGGCAGGGCTGCCGATGGAGTTCTCATCGATCATCCTCTCCCAGCTATACTTGACGTCCTCGCCGGTCACTTCGCCCCAGCCCTCGTGGAACTGAACACCCTCGCGCAGATGGAAGGTGTAGGTCATCCCATCAGGGGACATCTCCCAGTCCAGGGCCAGCCCAGGTTCAGGCTCGAGCGTTTCCACATTCGTGTAGAACAGCCATTCGTAGATCAGACCCATATACGTCTGGCGTGCCACACCCCCGTTCCAGGGAAGGAAAGTGTCCTCCGCGTAGGTGGATAGGGCTACGGTCAGACTGCCGGTGGGTCCTGTGGGAGCCGGAGTCGGAACTGGAGTTGGAGGCGTGGTCGGGGCGGCAGTAGGGGCTTCAGGAGGCGCTGCTGTCGGCGCAGTCGGTGCTGGCGTTCCACACGCGCTTAGAAGCAGCATGCCAACGAGCATTACCGCCACCAAGGAAGAACGTGACGATCTCAGGTGTCTCATCTTTCTCTCCCTGTGTTTTGTCTGACTTGACCTCGCCCTTATGCATCTTCTCATCTCTTCCTCCCTTTCTTTCTGCTGACCTGACTTGATTGACTACACCTCGTTCATCGCTGCCTCCTCATGGCGCATCGCACCTTGCGCAGTCTGAGTGACTGTCACCATGCACACCGCCGGCACCGGAAATGTCTGGTGCGCGCTTTGCGGCTGCGGTCAGCGTCGCCGCATGCAGACGTGTTGCCCGTCGTGAATGACTACCCACCGATCTGCACCCCGCTCATCACGCCCTACTGTACTCAGTCCGACCGATAATCTCGTCCTGAACTTCCCTGGTCAATTGCGCGAAGTAGGCGCTATACCCGGCGACCCTTACCACCAGGTCCCGGTACTCCTCCGGATGTCTCTGAGCCTCCAGGAGAGTGTCCTTGGCTACTACATTGAACTGTATATGCTTCCCCCCAAGGCTGAAGTAGGTCTTGATCAGGCCTGATAGCTTGCGAAGGTCCTCTATGCTCTTCAGCGCCGATGGATGGAACTTCATGTTCAATAGTGTGGACTGGTAGGGCACCTGATCTATCTTGGCCGCACTCTTGATGAGCGCCGTAGGTCCGTGAGTGTCCCGGCCCCTCATCGCCGACATCGTCCCGTCAGCCAGGCACTCGCCCGCATAGCGACCATCGGGGGTCGCTCCAGTCAGCGCACCGCCCGGCGCCTGCGCGGTGATGGAAATGGCGGCCGGTATGTGCTTTCCCCCCAACCTGGTATCGAGTGTGGCCGCCGTATCCGCCCAGAACTGGAAGAGGTCTCTGGCCAAGGAGTCGACGTAGTCGTCATCATTCCCATACTTGGGCGCCGCCAGAAACATCTTCCGCAGCTCCTCGCAGCCGTTCCCCTGCCAGTTCGCCGCCAACGCCTCTTGGAGCTCCGCCATGGAGACTCTCTTTTCCTCGAAGACGAGCTTCTTCACCGACGCCAACGAGTCCACGACATTGATCATGCCCACAAGATTCAGCACTGCCCCGTTCTCAAAGGGCATCGTGCGATCCAACATGTCCCTGCCCTCTTTGATCGCCTCCACCATCAGAGAGGACCGGACCGGGTCGGGGAACAGCGTGCGTGCGACAGCCAGCTCAATGTTGTTCCGCTCGGCCGCCAGCCCCATGAAATAGGCGAGCTGCTTCTTGAAGGCACCCATCAGGTCATCGAAGCTGGAGAAGTCTTCCAGGCTTCCCGTTCTGAGACCCACCTGCTGGCCGGTGTTGGAATCCACCCCGTTGTGCATGAAGATGTCGAACACCAGAGGGACGATGAACATCCCGTAGGGTCCGATTCGCGACCGACCGACCACATTCACGTCCAGACATCCGGTGATAACATAGTCCCGCGCAGTCTTGAGCGGTACACCATGGCTGAGCAGGAACTCGATGTAGGACTTGTCCCCCACGAAGGCTGGCATGCCAATCCCAGTGCTGACTACTTCCAGAGCTTTCAGCATCAAGCCTTCGGGCGTCCCTTCGTGCACTCTCACGGTGATGGTGTGGTGGGGAGTCGGGCACTCTCTCGCCGCCTCCAGAATCAGGTACGTCAGCTCGTTAGTGGCATCATCGCCCTCGGGAGTCACACCGCCGATGGTCCAGTTGTGCCACTTGGCCAAGCCTGCGTTCTTCTGGCGATTCAATTTGCCCGAGGTCCGGTTCACCTGCATATCCTTGATTCGCAGACACTGGAGCAGTTCCAGCACTTCTTGATCGGTGATCCTGCCCTCGTCCATGTCCTTCTTGTAGAACGGGTGCATGTACTGGTCGAAGCGCCCGGCAGCCGCGGTGGTCTGCGGGGTTGTCATCAGGAACATGAACCAGAAAGACTGCATGGCCTCATAGAAAGTCCTGGCCGGGCTGGCAGGTACCCGGCGACACGTTTCAGCTATGCGTTCTAGCTCTGCCTTCCGCTTTGGATCTCCTTCGCTGGCCGCCATTTGGGCGGCCAGATTGGCGAATCTGTTCGCGAAGCGGATTATCGCCCTGTGGCCCAGGATGACTGACCTCAGGAAGTAGACCTTGTCCATCGAATGGGCCGCCGTGAACCTGGTGTTGGCCAGCTCCTCGTCAGCCTCTTCAACAATCTGATTGAGACCACCATTCAGTACCTTGGCGAAGTCGTATCCGCAGAGGAGAAAGCCCGGTCCCAAACCCATACCCCCCTGGGCGTATCCTCCTCCACTGCCCTCTTCTTTGCTCTTCCACGGCGGGAGAACTACCCCGGCCTGAATGAACGGCCACAGTCTCTCGTCATCGAAGAGGTCTCCCGACCTGGCGACCAGGGTCCAGCCTCTCCAATACTCGTTCAGTGCTCTCAGCTCCTCTTCATCCGCCACCGAAGCCGCAAACCCTTCCTCCTTGAGAGCGTCTATTTCGTCCTGTGACCATATGGCATAGTCACAATCAATCTCCACCGCCATGGGTTTGCTGGCGGCGTTGCCCACGATGAGTTCGTCATCTTCGATGAAGATGGTTATGTGGTCCAGGACGTTCCCCAGAGCCTTCGCCCTTCGCAGGATCCGTGGTTCGCCCTCCGTCTGTCTGAGAGAGTCCGTGAGCAACCGAATCTTCTCAATGGCAAGTGGGTACTCGTCTACGGAAAGGCGCTGTCTCAGTCTCTCCACTCTCTCACCGGTCATGGTCACCTGCCCCTAAGTCTCGACTGGTTGCGGGCCCGGAGAAGAGACAGAGCATCCTCTCCTTCCCGGCCGCTGGATTCTCTTGCTGTTTCGACGACGCAAACGAAGCGCCTTGTGACGAGGCAATCGGCAACCCATGAATGAGATCTCTCAGAGAGAACTGCCAGATAGGCTCCCGACGCCCCATCAGTACACACCGTACTGCTTCGTTGCCTGCACCCATACCTCGACCAGTCCGGGATCCGCCTCGGCCATGGATGCGCTCGGACCCATGATGAAACCCCCATCTTTGCCCACGACGTCGACCAACTCCTTGGTGAGCGCCCGAATCTGCGCGGGAGTTCCGCCATGGAGCAAAGAGACGGGAAAGCCTGCGATGATGCACATCGTGTCGCCCAGGACCTCTTTCACCTTGAACAGGTCGCTGCGATCGAACCTGCCGATAGTCTTGCCCTTGGGCAACTCTCTCAGGTATTCCAGGCGTTGGTCGTAGCTGCCCTCGTAGAACACGTGGGGAGTGACCCCGCCCTCGATCATGTCGAGAAGCATTGCTTTCAAGAAAGGCCAGTAGAAAATCTCGAACTGTTCCAGGGACATGAACCCATCCGAGCCACGATGCAGCGGAATGAAGCAATGGGGACTGCCAGTCTGGCGAGCGGTAGCGAGAGCATAGTTCACCAGCATGGGCAGCACCTTCTCCTGTGCGGCCAGCAGCTTATCGGGGCACCGATACATATCCAGCATAATCCCACGCATGCCTCGCAAGGTATCGGACATAAAGTCGAACGGAGCCGTCACCAGGCACCTGGTACTCAGCGACATCGGAAAACCCAGCGCCTCCATCCGCTCGGCGGAAGCCTTCCTCGATGCCCTCAGCCGAGTGATATGCTTGCTGGCCTCCAACAGGGCCTGCAAGGCACCCGCGACTTCTTCCTGGTCGAGCACACCGATGTTAGGCAGCGCCGGGTAGCCCAGCAGCATGATTGGAATGCGCGGCAACTGAGCCAGACCCTCGAGCGCGGAATAGACCCTCGGCAAGAAGGTCCGCAGGGTGAAGTCGGTGGCATCATCCAAGAAGGCGTCGTACTCCTCTGCCTTCATGTACTCGCCTTCGACAAACTGGAAAGTGCCGTTGGGGTCCAGCCCGTGGCCGGCCCACTTGGTCTGCCTGTCGCCCAACGTCGTGCTGGGGAGCGGGGAGAACCCCAGGCCCGACACAATGTCTGGCTCGAAGTGAAGCGCGTACTCCTCCACAAGAGCCTGAGCCTTCTCAGAGTCGTGCTCCAACTCCTGGTAAGTGATCCCACCCAGCCGGGCCAGCATGTACCCAAAGTTCAAGTAGATAGGCACGCGATCCGGTACCCCGAGTGCATAGGCATCTTTGATGCGCTTGGTGCGTTCAGCCAGCAACTGTTCAGCGGTCCTGGTCATCTGGCCAGCTTCCTCTACACTCTCGGGCGCGTCGCTCGCAAGCCATCTGGTCTCAAACAGCAGGTTTGTCTCAGCTCCCGATACGGGCCTGGGTTCCGTCGCTCTGCTCAGCGGCGGAACTTGCGCCCCATGGCCCTTGGGCGCAGCGACAAATACGAATCCATCCCTGTCCTATCCACAGCCTCCGGCATCACTTCGCATCATCTGGTGCAACGCCAGGCCCACCGGGACGCAAACGCCCAACACGTGTGTACCCCACGAACGCACCGAGCCCTACGAGCGGGGCGATACTGGCCGCCGCGAAGGCCCCTCCGTATCCCACCAGGCCGGCAAGCTGCCCGGAGACAACCGATCCCCCGCTGACCCCCAGATCGACCATCGCGTAGTAGGTGGCCATCGCCGAGCCTCGGTGCTTTGGTTGGGCGACGTCTATCACCAGCGCCTGGAGCGCAGGGTCTGCGCTGGCCAGACCGATTCCATACACGACTCCGGCCAACGCCAGCATCGGAGTCGATGATGCGCGAGCAACGAGCATGAGGCCGGCCGACACCAGCAGCATCCCTGGGACAACGGAGGCGGAACGACCGTAGCTGTCGGCCAGTCGCCCGGCGACGGAGCGAAAGGCTATGGAGGTCAAGGCAACCGCCGTGAAGTAGATCCCCGGATTGGCCACACCTCGCTCCACGCCCACCAGGGGCACGAAGGCGAGGGCCACGCCGGCTCCGGCGGACAGCAAGCAAGCCACAGAAGCCGGAATAAGCACCTTGCGGTCCAAGCGAAATCGCCCTGACACTGACCTCGCGCCTCGTTTCGTTATCTGAGCATCCCCAAGGACGAGCCACAGGACAGAGGCCAGCGCGGCCAACAACGCGGCAATCCCCAGAAGAAAGCCAAAACCCCGCGCCGCGACGATCACAAGACTCATACCCGACGCTATCCCCGTAGCTACGTTCATCAACACCCCATAGTAGCCGACCGCTTCGCCTCGACGTGCCATCGGCGCCTCGTAGGCCACGAACCCACTGGCCGAAGTCCCATGAGTGCTAAACCCCACACTGTGGGCGATACCTGCGATGGGCAGCAAGAGAGGAATCGCCGTGGCGAGAGGAAATCTCCAGGGCACAAACGGCACCGCGGCATAAAGCACACAGCCGACAGAGAGCAACGCCGCGCCAGCCAGCCCGAAAGCCCGACTGCCAAAACGATCCACACCTATGCCCACCGGAAACCGGGCCAGCAAGGCACATATCGCGAACCCGGCAATGAAGGCGCCAACGAACCCAGAGCCGAAGCCAATCTGCACCAGATAGACGGGCATAGCCGTCAGCACCAGGCGCTGCGCGGAGGTCAATAGCAACGTCGCGCAACAAACCAGGACGAAACCCCTCGTGAAAACCGGCTCCCTGTGGCTCAATCTCAGGACATCTCACGCTAGGCCGCGCCGTATTGGCACATCCGCTCTGGCGCTCCGCCGCCGTGAAGGCGGCCACCACACTATCGCGACTCGCCCGAACGATCAGACAACGCCGGATTTGCGCAAACGTTCCAGCTCCGCAGCCGAAATGCCCAGCATCCCTCGATATACCTCGTCATTGTGTTGGCCGAGGATCGGTGCTGGCAAGATCGGCACCGAAGAGGCCGACATCTTCAATGGAAAGCCCGGCATCAGGATCGGCCCACGTACTGGATGATCCACCATGACGAACATGCCGCGCTCCCTGAGATAGGGGTCGGCTGCCAACTCGACGGTGCTGAGGACGGCGCCTGCTGGCACGTCGGCCCGTCCCAACTCCTCCATCGCCTCCAACTTGGTCCTGGTACGGGTCCAACCGCTGATCATCGCGTCCACTTCTTCGCGGTGCTGGTAGCGGGACTCTGGCGTCCTGAACCTCGGATCATCCAGGGCATCCGTCCGTCCGATGATCTCCAATAGGCGCTCCCACTGCTGGCTGCCCGGCCAGCGCGAGGTGTAGATGAACACGTAGTCGTTGGGTCCGCCAGGACTGCAGGGGTACGCTCCACAGGGCGAGACGGGGGCCATGGGCATCTCGTTTCCGCCGCGTCCCGCCGGCTCTCCGTCGGTCAGTTGTCGCCCATAGGTCGGCCGACAGTAGTTGATGACCACGTCCTGCATGGCCACCTCAATGCGCTGGCCAACCCCGGTTGTCTCTCGCTGGTAGAGCGCGGCCAGGATGGCGATGGCCGTATGAAATCCGGTGCCGCTGTCGGCGAGATTAGGTCCCGTCCGCATAGGCGGCCCGTCCGCTTCCCCCGTGATGCTCGCCGCTCCCCCGGTCGCCTGACCCACCGGGTCGAAGGCGGGAAAGCCGGCGTAGGGTCCATCGGAGCCAAAGCCCTTAATCTGCGCGTAGATGATGCGTGGATTGATGGCGCGCACAGCTTCGTAGCCAAAGCCGAGGCGCTCGATGGTGCCGGGGCGGAAGTTCTCGACGAACACGTCGGCGCGTTCCAGCAAGTGCCGCACAAGCGCCTGTCCCTCCGGGTGCTTGATGTTCGCCGTGATCGACTTCTTGTTGGCGTTGAGGAGGATGAAGTGATAGGAGTCCGCTTCCGGCCAATCGGCGGCGGCGGCCCGTCCCTGCTCGCCGGTAACTGGCCTTTCCACTTTGATGACGTTGGCACCGAGCCAGGCCAGGGTTTCTGTGCAGACTGTGCCGGCCTCAAACTGCGTGAGGTCTAGCACCGTGACACCATCGAGTGCTGCAGTGGTCATAGTTCTCTCAGCCCTAGACTCGCTGCGCGCTGGAACTGCTCGGCGGGTCCAGCACGGGGCTTGGACCCACCACCCCGACGAGGAGGTGCTAGATCCGCACTATGGACGAACTAGCCCTGTGGCCTCTTGCCTTCCTGAGCGCGTACCAGTTCGACGCGTGTGGACCTGCCAAAATCGTGAATAGTGCGAACAGCGTCAACGAGTTCCTGTGAGTCTCTGTCTTCACAGGCCCGAAGCACCCTGCGATAGTTGGCCAGGCGCTGCGGTACAATCTCGGGGATGGAGGAGAAGTAGCGGCGGTACTGCTGGGACATGTCCCAGAGACTGGAGAGCATGCGCAGCAGGTGGTCCTTTTCACTAGCCTCGAACACAGTGAAGAAGAATTCGCGCACCAGCTGCAAACGGGGATACACATCTTCCGGATGGGATTCGGCCTGCTCTATCTCGGCCAGAAGCTTCCTCAGATCATCGATGGGGATGCGGTCGAAGTCCTCCGCGGCCCAGCCACAGGCGAGAATCTCAAGGGCCTCTCGAATGCGGTAGATCTCTTCGTACTCGGCGACCGAGAGAGCGGCAACCGCTGCTCCCCGCCGTGGTTGGAAAGCGACCAGGCCCTCTGCCTGTAGCTGGCGCAGGGCCTCCCGGATCGGCATCGTACTGACGCCGAAGGTCTCGGCCAGTTCATCCTGACGCAGGCGGTCGCCCGGCTTCAGCTCCCCGCTGACGATCATGTCCCTTATCCTGTCCACAACAGCCTCTTGTACATGGCCAAAGTGGATTAGGGATGACGATGAGTCAGCGCCTGGCGCCATACCCGGAACTCCCGCCTCTCTCACGGCTTTCGATATTCGATATCCGATATCTGATAATATAACACATTTCTTGATCTTTGTCAAGCGTCGGAGCACTTGTTCAGTCCTGGCCATCTAGAGGATACGATGAACCCGTACCTCCCTGACCGGCAGCGCAGGCGGACCGTCCAGCCCGGAGGTGCCGCTGTCGAGAAGCAACCACACGCGGGCTACCCGGCAAGACGGAGTAGCCAAGACAAGAGTGAACGGCCAAAACGCCCCTTCCCTCTCAGTTGTCCTCAGTCTCCCCCCTCTGCGGGTGCGGGGCGTGAAGCACGCGCACGCAGCCTGTTCGCCCTTGACAACCAGAACGATTTCCAGTATACTACAACATCGGAACAGATGCTCAGATGTACAGCTATGCCTAGTGAGATGTGCAACCATGTCTGCTGAAACGAAAATCGAACACCCTGCCGGTCTCGATGAGCACACGGCGGCCCACGTGGCCGAACTGTTTAGCGCCTTCAGCGACACCAGCCGCGTGCGCCTCATCTCCGTGCTCGTCGAAGGAGAACAGAATGTCGGCACACTCGCCGAAGCGATCGATCTGAGTGAATCGGCTGTCTCTCACCATCTGCGGGTGTTGCGGCAAATGAGACTGGTCGAGGCGCGCAGAGAGGGTCGCCAGGTGTTCTACACTATCGACCCCCACGTGGCCGAGCTCTTTCACCACGGCCTGGATCACATAGAAAATGGCTAGCGCGAGTGTCACCCCTCGGCTATCCGACTGGCTGACGACGCTTTGCTGCTGCGTTGTCCTCCTGGGCGTGGTGACACACCTGGCGGCCGATGTGTCGTCCACCTCAGCCCGCTGGGAGGGGGCATATCAGTCCGCGCACACTGAGAGAAACGACACAACTCCGAGGCTCGCAGAGAACGACCTCTTGCATGAGTTGGAGCTGCCGGCAGCTCCAACTGTATCGGCCCCGGAGTTTTGCATACCGCCGCTCCCCCGCATCGACTTGAGGCCGACGGCTTGGTGCTCTGCACCCCCGACTCCTCCCCCCGGATACCTCGACTAGTCGTATTCCCCCGGGATCACATCTGTGACGAACAGATCGGAAGCGGTTCTGGCCGCATGCCACGAGAATCTGGGGTGCAAGGTCGCCGCGCGTCTAAACAAGTGAGTCAAACACGATCTAGGAAACCTAGTAGGAGTTCGAGGAGTGTATAGTGGAGCCTGATATCGATAGTCAAAGAACTGAACTACGGCGAGACCGCGAAGAAGCCGGGCTGACCGCAGCCGAAGTGCTCAAACGGCGAGAGCGGTATGGAGAGAATACGTTGCCTGCCGACAAAGGCACTTCCCCCTGGGCGATGCTTCTCTCCCAGATCAAGAGTCCTTTGGTCTACATCATCCTGGTGGCGGCGGGCGTCTCGCTGGCCGTCAGGGAGTTTGGCGACTTTGCCATCATCATGGTGGTGGTCGTGATTGACGTCATCCTGGGTTTTGTCCAGGAATACCAGGCGCAGCGCACCTATACTGCCCTCAAAACTCTGCTGAAGCCTACTACCACCGTGATCCGCCAAGGAGAGCGCCAAGAAGTCCAGGTTTGGGAACTCGTACCGGGTGACCTGGTCCTTCTCAACGCTGGGGAACGTGTGCCGGCCGATGGCGAACTTGTCGACGGCACCAAGCTGACGGCGGACGAGGCCATCCTGACGGGCGAAAGCGAGCCGGTCAACAAGAATCCGGTGCCTAATGAAAGGCAGATGTTCATGGGCACGACGGTCGTCACTGGGCGCGGCAGCATGCGCGTGACCCAGACCGGTCGCCACACCGAACTAGGGCAGATCGCCACCAGCCTGCAAGAGCACGTCGAGGAAGATACGCCGTTGCAGGTGCGGCTGCTGGCCTTCAGCAAGATGCTGACCCGTATCGTCGTTGCTTTCACAGTCATCATACTAGTCGCCGGCCTGATCATGGGCCGGGGCCTCTTCGACATGCTACGCACTGCCATCATCCTGGCCATCGCTGCGGTCCCTGAGGGTCTGCTCATCGCGGTGACCGTGATCCTGGTGGTGGGCATGCGCAAGGTCCTGAAGCGCAACGGCCTGGTCAAGCAGCTGCTGGCCGTAGAGACGCTTGGCTCTGTGACAACCATTTGTACTGACAAGACCGGCACGCTCACGGAGGGCCGAATGCGGGTCACGCAGACCGACCTCTGGGATCAGGAACGCGCGCTACAAACGATGGTCTTGTGCAATAACCTGGAAGGACCGGTAGATGTGGCGCTCTGGGAATACGCCACCAGCCAGATCCCCGATACTCAGGACCTCTACGATGGTTCGGAGCGCCTGGCTGAGGAGCTATTCACCAGCGAGACCAAGTTCATGATCACTGGCAACCGGCTCAACGGAGAGTCCAACAACTACTTGAAGGGAGCGCCGGAGATCCTGCTGGAGATGTGCCAGGTGACGCCATCTCAGCGGGACACAGTTCTCTCGCAGGTAGACGAGTGGGCGGATGAAGGACTGCGCCTGCTCGGCCTGGCCTATCGCCCGCTCGGAACACTCGAGGATCACACCGGCTATGCCTGGGTCGGGCTGCTCGGAATGGAAGATCCCATCCGCGAGGGCGTTCGCGAGGCCATCGATGTCGCAGGCCGGGCAGGGATCAAGGTCAAGATGATCACGGGCGATTACCGTCGCACTGCCGAGCAGATCGCGCGCAACATCGGCATGTTTAATCAAGGCGATGAGATCCTGGAAGGCCAAGACTTGCCGGCACTCTCCGACGCCGAACTTCAGCAGCGCGTGAAGCACACGGCCATCTTCTCGCGCATCCGTCCCCAGGACAAGCTGCGCATCGTACGTGCCCTGCAGGCCAACGGCGAGGTCACAGCCATGATCGGCGACGGAGTGAACGACGCCCCGGCCCTGAAGTGGGCCAACGTCGGGGCCGTGGTCAGCACCGCTACCGACGTCGCCAAAGACACCGCCGACCTCATTCTGCTCGACAACAACTTCCGCACGATTGTGGCAGCGATCGAGGAAGGCCGTGTAATCTTTGAGAACATCCGCAAGGTCGTGGCCTATACCCTCTCCAATTCGTTTGCCGAGGTGCTGGCCATCTTTGCAGCCATGTTGCTCGGATGGCCCGCTCCTCTGGCAGTCGCTCAGATCCTATGGATACACCTCATCTGTGATGGTCCTTCCGATATCGTGCTGGGTTTCGAGCCCAAGGAGGATGGCATCATGGAGGAGAAGCCAAAATCGCTCACAGAGCCCATTCTGCCACCGCTGTCCCTGTCGTTGATTGCCGCGATCAGCATTACCAGCGCCGTGGCTGCGTTGCTGATATTCGGCTACTACTTCCAAATCCACGGCGATCCGGTGGAGGGCCGCAGCCTGGTGTTCGCCAGCTTCGCCGTGAACTCCATGATCTACATCTTCGCCTACAGGAGCATGAGAAGGCCTCTAACCCGCATGACTCCACTGAGCCAGAACAAACCACTGGTGTGGGCGGTGCTGGGTGGTCTGCTGCTAACGGTCCTGCCCTTCATGGTGCCGTCGCTTCGCAGGCTGCTGGGCATTGTTCCCTTGACTCTCGAACAATGGGTGCTGATCGCTTTCATCGCGCTGTTTCTGCTGCTGGTCGTGGAGATCAGCAAGGCCGTCGCCAACCGGGCTCACCGTACGGCCTGATGGTGTGGAGCGAGGCGATGAGAGGGCCTGGCCTGGCCTGAGGCTTCCGGTCACACCACCGTCAGGAGACGAAGAAAAGGGGAACGCTGTGTAGAGCGTTCCCCTTTCAGTTGTACTCAGTACCACCGACGCGGTTCGCCTTGGAGGGGAGCACATTCAAACCGCTGGTGGTGACCCTCTGATGCCTGCCGGCGTGGATGCGAGCCTCAAGAGGAGCTCAGAGTGGAGGTGCCCTTGTTCAACGAGGAGATGAAGCTGACGAGCCAAGCCAGCGACGAGTCACACAGGGCTGCCCTCAGCCGCTTAGGGATCCGGCCTGCACCATGGGGCAGCTAGAGCTCAACGTACCGGTAGTCAAGCCGATTGTATCCCCCGCCCCATGGATCCCCCATCTCGAAGGTGCCGAGCCCCCACTGCTCCGCCAGCATCAAGTAGTCGTAGGCAGCAGCGTCAAGGCCCCATTCCGCCCGCAGAAGATCGCACATCACGCAGTCGATGGCCACAGGATCCCGTGAGAGGAGCAGGCTATTCGGTGACCCGCCGAAGCTCGTCCATGGTGCCGGCGTGGCCCCAACGGAAGAGGCTCCGAAAAGAGCATCGCCCACCGTCAACACAGTCTTCTGTGCTATGTTGGGGTTGGCGTTGATCTCCACCAAGGGGCTGAAATCCACGCTGTAGCGGTCATCCTGGGGGTTGATGTAGGGGTGTGGGTTGTCGTCCCCGGCTCCGCCGAGGCTGTCCAGACTTCCGAAGTGATTCTTGAAACCCAGAGTCACCGGATTAGTCCCATGCCTCTTGAGGATCGGCATGTTGATGACGTAGGAGGCATCGTACAGCAGGTCCGTGAGCCACCGATCGGTCACCATCTGGGGATGGGAGAAGGACACCTTCAAGCTAGGGTGTACATGGTTGAAGGTCGCTGTCTGGTCAGCGCATCCGAAGCGGTCAATGTAGCTAGCCTGCTGGTTTTCGCGGCGTTCGTAGAACCTTGCTGGTATCCGCCGACTGGCATCGTAGACCCAGATATCTTCAGCCTCAACTCCCGCCTGGACCATGGAGCTGATGAGCGCGTTCACGGGCTCTATCAGCGCATCGATCACATTGTCGCTGTCATCGCAGCTGCGACAGTTGTTGAGATTGACCTTGACGGCGATCTTCCTGCCGGACGAGTAGCCAGGCAGCAGCATAGCCCAGGCCCCCTGCATGGAACCCCCGCCGGTGAGTTCCAGCAGCCCTCGCTCCAGCATCTGTTTCACAACAGCTTGATCCACGTACTCACCGTACCATCCTGTCTGGAAATCCCAGGACGTGGCTGCAGCGGCGTGGACGCGCACCACCTTCGGCTGTGGGTATCGCTTCATCGCCAAGGGGAAGTAGGCTTGAGGAGTCAGTTCTTCTGGCTGTGCTCGCACGGCGGGGATGCGGCCCAGCATGCGGTTGGCTGCCCATAGGACAGCGCAGCCAGCGGCCCAGGCCGCCCCTCCCAGGAACACCCTGCGACTCACCCCTCTCTTCGATCCACCATCGACAGCGCTCACCGGTAACCTCCTATTCCGGTCCAGCTACTCCATAATACTAATCTATACCGCTGCCGACAGATTGTCAAAGAGAGGGGTGGCACCGCCCCGCATGGCCCCGGGCACACGTGCAGAGTGTCCCCGGCGCGGTTCGTTACAGGAGCCACCGCATTCCAGCCTTTGTCGTGGTCTTCTGAGGTT
>Ga0307380_10006633_pt1 | contig 15164 bp, 6 predicted proteins | sample UN3MG_FD_202239 | JGI IMG/M metagenome (GOLD analysis project Ga0307380, IMG submission 202239) | Soil microbial communities from Risofladan, Vaasa, Finland - UN-3 | ecosystem: Environmental > Terrestrial > Soil > Coastal area > Acid sulfate soil | place: Finland: Risofladan, Vaasa | collected...
TGGTTGCGTGGCGGGCCCGGAAGCGGCCGGCCGCGTGGCGGCGCCCGTGGCGGCGCCCTTGCCGCCGGGGTCGTCCCTGGCCGCCTTCTGCTCCTTCACGCCGCGGACGATAATGCCCTTCCGCCCGGCGACGCCGGGGCACTTGCTCTGACACGTGCCGCAGCCGCGACAGACGTCCTCGATCACCACGGGCGCCGGGACGCCCTTTTCGCAGGGCTTCATCTCGACGGCGAAGTAGGAGCAGTGCTCCTGGCAGATCATGCAGTGCTCGCCCTTCTCCCAGGCCAGGCACGCCGAGCGGATGACCTCCGCGATGCCGATCTGCCTCCGCCGCTTCTCCTGGAACGTCAGCGGGGTCAGGGCCCCGGCGGCACACACCCGGGAGCAGTTGTTGCAGGGCTCCTCGCAGTAGCCCAGGTCCGGATTGTCCTCCGAGTCGAAGAACGCGATCTCCGGCTGGAACCACTGCCCCACCGCCCGGTCGGCGGGCGAGGCGACCCGGATGATCTTCATGGGGCAGACGTTGAGGCATGCGTAGCATCGCGTGCAGGCGGCCGCGAACGCCTCGGGGTCCTTGGCCCCCGGCGGGAGGATGGGCAGGCCTTGCCGCCCCGAGCGGGACAGGAGGAAGGTCCGGGTCAGCGCCGCGGTCGGCAGGCCCACGGCCAGGCCGGCTAGAATCTGACGGCGGGCCCTGCGGAAGGGCTCCTTCAGCCCCTGCCGGCGGGTCGAGTGGCACAGCTCGAACAGATAGCCCAGCGGGCACAGGTGCGTGCACCAGATCTTCGGCTGAAGGACGCCCAGCAGCAGGAACAGCGGCAGCAGCAGGCCGGGAATCAGCGAGACGACCGTGGCCGTGCCCGTCAACCAGGGCGTGAGGCGGTTGAACGTCGAGAGGGGGTCCAGGGACGCCAGCAGGGGCACGCCGGCCAGGGAGCCAAAGACCATCGTCCAGAAGACAAAGGCGTTGAGCCGGACCCGCAGGAGCGGCTTCCTGAGGCTCCACCGGGCGGGGATCGAGTAGACGGTTCCCGCCGGACAGACCCAGCGGCAGAAGAAGCGCCCCTTCCAGAAGCCCAGGGCCAGCACGGCCAGCGGCGGGGCCAGCCAGGTGAGCCCCACGACCCAGCGGCGCTGGGCGATCGAGCTCGTCAGGGCCACCAGCGGGCTCAGGCCGGGCAAGCCCCTGGCCAGCACGCTCGGTATGGGGCCGCCCAGCACGAGGCACAGCGCAAGGGCCAGCACCCCGAGCCGAACCGCCCAGCGGAATATCTTGCCGCCCGTCGTCAAGTCACTTCGATCTTGTGGACCGCGATCTTCGACAGGTCCGCCGTTCCCACCTTCATCTGGCCGGCGATCTTCAGGTACTCGATCTTCTCCAGCGGCAGCGCGCCGCGGAACAGCGTCGAGGCGTACGCGTCGGCGGCGACCTGGTCCTTCGAGACGATCAGCAGATCGGGCTTCTTGAGGTTCTTCGAGGGCCCGATCGGCCCGCGGTCGAGCATGATGCGGGTGGCGTCCACGACGGTCCAGGCCGGCTTGATGAACGTGCAGTAATCGGCGATGCACTGGTGGAGGCTGTTGCGGTGCCAGTACCTGCGATCCCACACCGAGCCCATCCAGTTCTTCATCGCGCAGGTGAGGATGGCCGAGCCGTGGTGCTTGGCCACCGGCATGTTCACCAGGGCGTCCGTCTCCAGGAAGTGCCTGGCGACGCTGGCCGTCTTCAGCCGCTTGCCCTTGGGGATCGCCGTCTCCTTGAAGAGCTTCCTGTCCGACTTGAGGTCGATCATGGCCACCCCGTTGCTCTTGGCCACCGCGAGCAGGCCGCTCTTGGCGAAGGTCCTCTTGGCGCTGTGGCAGGGGTTCTCGGGAATCACGAGCTCCTTGACGCCCCGTTCCTTGCAGCCCTTGAGGAAGGCGTCGACCAGCTCGGGGTGCGTGTTGGCGCCCTGTTCGGGCGTTCGCCACCAGGCGGCGTTGACCTTGAGCGTGAGCTTCTTGACGTCCTTGCCGAGCCCGCCGTTCTCGGAGATCACCTTCATCGCCGCGTTCATGAGCTTCTTCTTGTCCGTGCCGTGGAGGACCCAGACGTCGGTCTTCTCCTCGGCGCCCCGGGCGAGGCGGTCGCCCAGAAGCACGACTCCCCCGCCGGCGACGCCCACCCCGAGGAAACCGCGGCGGGTGAGTCTTCTATCCGAAAGGTGTCCGTGTGCCATGGTTCATCTCCCTCAGCAGGTCGTCCTCCCCCAGCGCCGGCGAACGGGATGGGGGTCTCGCGGGGACGTAGGTGACATGGTCTGGAAGGATAGCACAACGGCCCTTCGGAATCAAGCGCCAAGCGGCGGCGCCGGGGCCGGGCCGCACGGCCGGCGCACCGGGGCGGGAGGCCAAAACGTCTTGACTTGGCTGAATTTCCGAAGCGGGCCCAGGGGAAAATTCGGCAAATGGAAAGGTACTCTTCGTGGCGGCGGGGTTGTAGCTATTGTACCTGCCCGGGAGGCGGTCTTGCCTGCCGGCCGGGGTATTCTTGTGCAGATAGCCAGGCCGGGGCCGCTGCGTAGCGCGGCCTCGTACGTTACAGTCTTCAAGCTGGAGATCCTTCCATGGCGAAACATGCCAGCAAGCAGCCGGCCGACGGCGAGCCGGCGGAGGCGGACCTGGAGGAGGCCGAAGCCCCCGAGCCGGTCGAGGCGAAGAAACAAGTCGAGTTGGAATCTAGAATTAGCGATTCCTCGGACGACATCGAGGCGGTCAAGGCCCTCAACGACGCCTACCGGTCGATGACCGACCAGCTTTCCACCGTGATCGTCGGGCAGACGGAGGTCATCGAGCAGGTGCTGGTGGCGATGTTCTGCCGAGGCCACGCGCTGCTGGTGGGCGTGCCGGGGCTGGCCAAGACGCTGCTGGTCAGCACGATCTCGGAGGTGCTGCATCTGAGCTTCAAGCGGATCCAGTTCACGCCGGACCTGATGCCCTCGGACATCACGGGCACGGACGTGCTGGAGGAGGACCACACGACGGGCAGGCGGGTCTTCCGCTTCGTGCACGGGCCGGTCTTCGCCAACATGATCCTGGCCGACGAGATCAACCGCACGCCGCCCAAGACGCAGGCGGCCCTGCTGGAGGCCATGCAGGAGCACATGGTGACCGTCGGCGAGCAGACCTACAAGCTGCCGGCGCCGTTCTTCGTGCTGGCCACCCAGAACCCCATCGAGCAGGAAGGCACCTATCCCCTGCCGGAGGCCCAGCTCGACCGGTTCATGTTCAACATCCACGTGGACTACCCCTCCGCCGAGGAGGAGCTGGACATCATGAAGCGGGTGACCGGCACGTACGAGGCGGACCTGAAGGTGGCGCTGACCGGCGAGGACATCCTGCGGCTTCAGCAGATCGTTCGCCGCGTGCCGGTGGCGGACCACGTCTTTCAGTACGCGCGCGACCTGGCGCGGGCGTCTCGGCCGGCCTCCAACGAAGCGCCGGACTTCGTCAACGAGTTGGTCAACTGGGGCGCCGGCCCGCGGGCGGGGATCTACCTCACGCTGGCGGCCAAGGCCCGCGCGATCCTCCACGGGCGCTACCACGCCACGACGGAAGACGTTCGCGAGATGGCCCTGCCCGTGCTCCGCCACCGCGTGTTGACCACCTTCAACGCCGAGGCGGCGGGGATTACCTCCGACGAGGTGGTCTTGCGTCTGCTGGCGGAGATCCGCCCGGCCGTGGAAGAGGCGGTGACCTGAATTGCGGATTGCGGATTTGCGGATTGCGGATTGTGGAATCGCCGCCCGATTCGGCACATGGTTTAGCGGCGGGGCTCGCCCCGCGCGGTTCCAATAGTCAACCAATACGAGACGACCCGTGAGAATAGGCCTCTGCATCTCCCCGGACGGTTTGACCGACCCGGTCGAGGGCCTAGAGTACGTCGAGCCCACCATCGCCGGGCTTCTGTGTCCGAGGGAATCTGACGAGGCGTTCGAGGCGATCCTGGCAAAGGCCCGGGCCGCGTCGGTGCGGCCGGAAGCGGCGAACTGTTTCTTCCCGGGCGACCTGAAGAACACCGGCCCGGACGTGGACGCCGTGGCCCTGGACGCCTGGGTGGAGACCGTCTGCCGGCGCGCCGCGGCCGTCGGTGCCGAGATCATCGTCTTCGGTTCCGGCGGAAGCCGGGCCGTGCCGGAAGGATTCGATCGCGGCCGGGCGGCCGAGCAGCTCGTCGACAACATGAAGCGGTACGGCCCGATCGCGGCCGGGCACGGCGTGACGATCGCCCTGGAGCCCCTCAACGAAAGGGACTGCAACATCGTCACGTCGGTGGCCGAAGGCGCCGAGCTGGTCCGGGCGGCGGACCATCCGAACATTCGCCTGCTGATCGACACGTATCACATGGCCGTGGACGGCGACCCGGTCGACTCGATCGGCCAGGCCGAGTCTCTGGTGGCCCACGCTCATTGCGCCGAGGGCGACGGGCGCGGACCCCTCGGCGCGGTCGGAGAGGATCAGCGCCCCTACTTCCGGGCGCTGCAGGACATCGGCTACGACGGGCGCATCAGCCTGGAGTGTACTTGGCGGGACTTTTCGGCACAGATCGGCCCGGCCGTGGTGGAGTTGCGAAAGCAGTGGGAAACGGCGTGAAGAGTTACGGCGGTGCGTCCCGCGAAGGCGGGAGAGCCAGCGGAGCCCGATAGATGGCCCTGGGCGGCGACGGAAAACCTGCCTACATGCGTCTGCTGGACCCCGACGCGCTGGCGAAGATCCATCGTCTGGAGCTTCTGGCCCGCGGCGTGGTCGAGGGCTTCGTCGCCGGGCGGCACAAGAGCCCCTACAAGGGCTTCTCGGTGGAATTCGCCGAACACCGGCAGTACGTCCCCGGCGACGACATCCGAGGCCTGGACTGGCGCGTCTACGCCAAGAGCGACCGCTACTACATCAAGCAGTACGTCGAGGAGACCAACCTCCGCGCGACGATCCTCCTGGACGCCTCGGGCTCGATGAAGTTCGCCGGGAAGCGGTCCGCGAAGTTCGAGGGCAAGGCGCTGAGCAAATTCGCCTACGCCCAGTACCTGGCCGCCTCGCTGGCGCACCTGATGATCCACCAGCAGGACGCGGTCGGCCTGGTGACGTTCGATACCGACGTGCGGCGGTACATTCCCCCGCGAAGCCGGCCGAACCACCTGCGGATCGTTCTCCAGGAGTTGCACGAGACCTCCCCCGGCGCCGAGACGGACCTGTCGCCGATCCTGCACGACGTCGCCGAACGCGCCCACCGGCGCGGGCTGATGGTGATTATCTCCGACCTGTTCGACGACCCCGAGGAGATCCTCCGGGCGCTGTACCACTTCCGTTTCCGGAAACACGAGGTCCTGCTTCTGCACGTGATGGCGGAGGAGGAGCTGACGTTCCCGTACGACCAGTCCAGCGAGTTCCGGGACCTGGAGGTCGCCGGTCACCACATCCAGATCGACCCGCGGGCGATCCGGGCGGAGTACCTCGATCAGGTCCGCCGACACGTCGCGCAGATCGAGATGGGCTGCGGGCAGATGAGTATCGACTACGTGCCCATGAGCACGCAGAACGGCTTCGACGTCGCCCTGTCCCACTACCTCGCGCAGCGCAGGAGCCGAGCGAAGTGACATGACGTTCCTGAACTGGATCATGTTGAGCGGCCTGGCGGCCGTGGCCATCCCCATCCTGATCCACCTGCTGAACCGCAGCAGGGCCCGGGTGGTGGACTGGGGGGCCATGCGCTTCCTGGAGGCGTCGCTGGCCTCTCGAAGCCGGCGAATCCTGCTGGAAGAGATCGTGCTGATGGTGCTCCGGTGCCTCGTGATCGCGCTGGCGGTCTTCGCGCTGGCCCGGCCGTTCCTGCCCACCCGCCCGACGCTGCTGGTCATCTTGTTCATCCCGGCCGTGGTGGCCGGGGCGATCTGCGCCGCGCTGGCCGCGGCGATGTGGGCGAACAAGCGCCTCCGCCGCATCTTCCTGGTGGCCACCGTGATCCTTCTGCTGCTTCCGGTGGCCGCCGGCGGCATCGAGCAGGCCTTCCAGAGCTCGCGGTGGTCCTTCGGCGGCGGGGAGAAGGACGTCGCGATCGTGATCGACGGCTCGATGTCGATGACGATCGCGCGGGACGGCAACACGAACTTCTCGCGAGCGATTGACGAAGCCCGCGCCGTGGTCGCCAGTTGCGGCGCGGCGGACGGGGTGAGCCTGATTCTCGCCGGGCCGGCCCCGCGAGCGGTGATCGGCTCGCCGACGTCGAACCGCAAGGACATCGACACGGCGTTGGGGGGCCTTCAGCCGATCGGCGGGTCCCTGCGCGTGGTCCAGGCCCTCCAGATGGCCTCGCAGTCGCTGGCCGGCGGGGCGAACCCGGCCAAGAAGATCATCCTGATCACGGACGGCCAGAGCGTCGGATGGGACGTGCGGACCGAGGCGCGATGGAAGTTTCTCGCCTCGGCCCTGGGGCGGCACCCGACGCCGCCACAAGTCATCGTCCGCACGCTGCCCCTGCCGACGCGGTTCGCCAACGCCGCCATCACGGCCGTCACGCTCGACCGCAAGGTCCTCGGCACCGACCGGGAGGCCCAGGTCCAGGTGAAGGTCGCCGGCACCGGGACCGAGCCGATCCGCGCCCGCACCGTGAAGCTCTTCATCGACGGTCAGGAGGCCGGCTCGGAGGAAATCAGCGAGATCCTCCCCAACGCGGCCGAGACGGTGCTCTTCAAGTATCGTTTCGACTCGCCGGGGCGGCACATCGTCTCGGCCAGGCTCGCGGGCACCGACGACCTGCCGGGCGACGATGCCGCCGACCACGTCGTGGACGTGCTGAGCGTGCTGCCCGTTCTGATTATCGACGGCGTGCCGTCGACGCGGCCGCTGGAAGGGGCGGGCGATTTCATCGACATTGCCCTGGCGCCCATCACTCGCGGGGAGTCCGACGGGCCGGCGAAGCCCAAGACGGAGGCCCGGGACGACTACGCCGCCGGGTGCCTGGTCGCCACGAAGATCGTCCCCGCGCCGGATATCGCCGCCGTGAGCGACCTGAGCCAGTATGCCGTGGTGATCCTCGCCGACGTCCCCCTGCTGCCGAAGGCCTTCGCCGACCGGCTGGCCAAGTTCGTCCGGGACGGCGGGGGGCTCCTGATCGCCCCGGGCGCCGAGACCCAGCCGAAATTCTACAACGCCTGGACGGACCGGGCCGGTCAGCCCGTCACGCCGGGCAAGCTCGTCAAGCTCCGCAGCGCCGCCGGGAAGCCCGTTCGCCTGTCGTTGAACACCTTCAGCCATTCGACGCTGAGCAAGGTCGCCGACGAAGGCCAGTCCGACGCCCGGCTGGCGACGGTCACGTCCTATTGGCTCATCGAGCCCTCGGAGGACCGCGAGGTGGCCGTCGGCGGAAGCCTCAATACCGCCGAGCCCTTCCTCGTCGAGCGGAGACTCGGCAAGGGGTACGTGCTGCTGGCGGCGACGGGCTTCCACCCCCGAAGCACGAACCTGCCGGTCCTGAAGTGCTTCGTCCCGATGATCCACGAGCTGACCTACTACCTGGCCAGCCCGACGGTGGCGGACTGCAACGTGGAATCCGGCTCGGACGTGACGCTCGAGCTGCACGCGGCGGCCGGCAAAGGTGGGAAACGCGGGACGGGGCTCAAGGGCGAGTACTTCAACGACCTCAACCTCCAGGTGCCGGTGGTCACCCGCGTGGATCGGCGCGTCGATTTCACGTGGGGCAACAGGGCGCCGAACCCGCGCGTGAACGCCGAGGGCTTCGCCGTGCGGTGGACGGGGAAGATCGACCCGCCCCACTCGGGCACGTATACGTTCCACGCGCTCTGCGGCGACGGGGTCCGGCTGTGGGTGGAGGGCAAGCGCATCATCAACGACTGGAACGGTCGCGGCCTGAAGGAGCGCCGGGGGCAGGCCAAGCTCGCCGCCGGGCGGAAGGTGGACCTCCGGCTGGAGTACCACGACCGGTCCGCCAACTCGACGGCGAAGCTGAGCTGGTCGGGCCCGGTGGGCAAGAGCCGGGTCATCCCGACCCGGCGGCTGTACAACGACGCCGTCATCCAGGCCCGAAAGTTCGTCGCGGGCGACAAGGTGGAGGTCCTCGGGCCCTCGCAAACCCGACTGACGGCAACGGTCAGCCGCCCCGCCAAGCCGCTGCGGGTCAACTTCGACCAGACCCATCAGCCGGGCCTGTACCGGCTGATCCTCCCGCAGGGCGTCGCCGATCAGTACTCGACCATGTCGCCGGACGCCCAGGGCGTTCCGTTCGTCGTGCTGGATTCCGGCGACGAGAGCACGCTGGCGGCCCTGAGCGACGCGGACCTCCAGACCGCGCGGGACCACCTGCTGGCCTCGCTGGCGGGTGCGGACCCGGGCAAGACGCTCGTTCGCGTCGAGGCCACCAACGAGCTGACCGCCGCGGTGGCCGGAGGCATCCCGGGGAAGGAGCTGTGGCAGTTCCTGGCGGTGATCCTCGGGGGCGCCTTGCTGGCCGAGGTGGCCGTGACACGATGGATCGCCCTTCAGCGAAAGGCCAACGCAATCCGCCCGGTGGCCTTCGCGAGCGAGATGACGAAGCTTCAGTCCGTCCGCGGCCGGGCCAAGGCCCTGGTCTCCGTGGACGACAGCCAGCCGGAACCCGCGGGAAAGAGGTAGACCGACGCGTATGATCGTAGCCCTGGTACAACACTACGTCTTGCCGGAAAGCGTGCCGACGGCAGCCATCGTGGTGTCCTTCGCCGTCGCCGTGGCGCTGTGGGTCGCGTTGCGCCTGCTGAGGGCCCGGGCCGCCTCGCCGACGCTGCGAGTCCCGCTGCTGTTGCTGCGTGTGGCGGTCGGGTTCGCTGCGCTGATGGCGGCCGCCCAGGCGACCATCCGCTGGATGCTGTTGACGACCAATTGGCGCATCTGGCCGATCGCCCTGGCCGGCTCGCTGGCCATCGAGGCCCTGCTGGGCCTCTACGCGCTGGAGCGGCGGACCGTCTCCCGGCGCGCGGGGTTGACCCTTGCGTCCTTGCGCGTGGCGCTGGTGCTTCTGGTGATCGCCATGCTGGCCCAGCCCGTCTTGAGCTGGGAGCTCGTCCACGAGATCCAGCGATACGTGGCCGTGCTGATCGACGACTCGGCCTCGATGGCCGTGACGGACCCCCAGCGGAGCCCCTCGGAGAAGCTTCGCCTGGCGGAGGCGCTGAGCGTTCGCGAGGCCCGCCGGCGCGTGCGGTTCGAGTCCGTGGACCGGGAGCTTCAGGCCCTGCGGGGCAACCTGGTCGCCCTGGCCGAGGACCTCTCCCTGCTGGCCAGCGCCAACGCGCCGGCGCGGCAGAGGCAGTTGGAGACGCGCCGCGCCGAGCTTCACGAGACGTTCACGCGCAGCCAGGAGCCCATCGCCCGCCAGTTGGCGGTCTTCGCCGCGTCGCTGGACGGGCGCGTGAAGCTGGACGACGGCATGCGGAATGCTCTCCGCAACGCCAAGGCCCAATTGGCCGTCGGCGTTCGGGACCGCCTGGTCAAGGCGACGAAGCTGGTCGACGGCGACAGCCAATCGAAGTTGGGCGCCAACTACCCGTCGCTGCTGAAGACGGTCCACGCCACCACGGCGGCCCTGGCGAAGCTGTCGAGCGAGCTGGGGCCCCTCGGGCGGGCCTACGACGAGAGGTACTTCGCCTCCCTGTCGCCCGAGCAGCGCGGGCGGATCGCCGCGGCCGTGGACAAGAGTCGTCTCGAGCTCGCCCGCGACGTGCTGCTCAAACCGCGGGTCCTCGACCCCGAGAGCCACCAGACCGCGCCGGCCCTGCTGACCCGGCTGACCGACGACTACAAGGTGAAGCTCTACACGTTCGCCGAGGACTGCATTCAAGGCGATCCGGATCGGCTGCGGGCCTTGGCGGGCAACGGGGCGGCGACGGCGCCGGCCAGCGCACCGGCCAGCGCGCCGGCCAGTCGCCCGGGCCAGGCCACCACCCGCCCGACGGGCCAGCAGGGAACCGACCTGGCGCGGGCGATCGAGAAGATCGTAACGGAGATGTCGGGCAAGCAGTTGGCGGGCATCGTGATGCTGGGGGACGGCCGGCACAACGGGCCCCGTCGAGTCGAGCCGCTTGCCGACCAGCTCGGCCTTCAGGGCGTGCCGATCTGTTCGGTGGTGATGGCCCCGGCCGAGCCGCCGTGCGACGCGGCCGTCCTCAGCGTCCGGGCGCCCCAGACCGTTACGGAGAAGGACAAGTTCCTCCTGAGCGCCGAGCTGAAGCTGGACGGCCTGGCGGGGCGGAACGTGCAGATCGCCCTGTACGACGCGAAACGCCAGGTGGCCGTCCAGACCGTCTCGGTGCCCAGGAACATCCACAGCTACCGCCCCCGCGTGCAGTTCAGCGACGAGCCGAAGGGCCCCGGGCTGCACACCTACAGCGTTCGGATCCAGAAGCTCAACCAGGAGGTCTTCTCGGCCAACAACGAGTACCCCCTGACGGTCTGCGTCACGAAGCAGCGTGTCCGTCTGCTCCTGCTGGAGGACCGGCCCCGGTGGGAGTTCCGGTACATCAAGAACATCTTCGCCGACCGCGACCGCAACGTGAAGCTCCAGTACGTGATCGGCAATCCCGACCGGATCGCGGGGCAGACCGCTCACCTGAGGGTCGCCGCGTCGGCGTCCCGCCCAACGGGGCAGGTGGAGGCGACGCTCCTGCCGGCCAGCCCGCAGGAGTGGATGAAGTTCGACGTGATCCTTCTCGGCGACGTGCCGTTGAGCACGTTCACGAACGAGCAGATGGACACGATCCGCAAGTTCGTCACGGAGCGGGGCGGCACGCTGATCGTGATCGCCGGGCCGAACCACATGCCCCACGCCTTCGCCGAAACGCCGCTGGAGGAGATCCTGCCGGTGGCCTTCGAGCCGTCCGACAAGCCCATCCTCGGGCTGGCGAGAACGGGCTTCCGGATCGCGCTGACCGCCGCCGGCCGGGATAGCACGATCCTGTTCCAGAAGGTCGATCCCCAGGAGAACCTCGCCGTGTGGAACTCGGTGCCGTCGGTGTACTGGCGGCACCCCACGACGGTGGCCAAGCCGGCCGCCCGCGTGCTGGCCTTCGCCCTGCCGCCTTCGCCGCCGGAGTTCCTTCGCCCGCTTCCGCCGGAGAAGGCCGCCGACGAGGAGACGGTCCGCCAGACGGAGGCCAAACGCCGCGAGTTCCAGCGAACGCATCCGCTGATCACCGTGCACCACGTCGCCGCCGGTCGGGTCATGATGCTCAGCTTCGACCGCACCTGGCGGCTGCGGTATCGTGTCGGAGACACCTACCACCACAGGTTCTGGGGCCAGGTCATGCGGTGGGCCACCGCCGACAAGCTCCGTGCCGGGACCGACTTCGTCAAGCTCGGCACGGACAAGACGCGGTACGGGCCCGGCCGTCAGATCCGCATCCGGGCGAAGATCGTCCGGCCGGACCTGACGCCCGTCGTCAGCGAAAACGTCGCCGTGAAGATCTTCGCCAACGACAAGCTCCGGCTTCGAAAGAAGCTCGAATACAGGCCCGACTCGCCCGGCATGTACGAGGCCAGGCTGGACGGCCTGCTCAGCGGGACGTATCGCATCGAGCTCGAGGCGCCGGAGGCCGGGCCCATCCTGGCGGCGGACAAGGTCAAGAAGGTCTCCACCGAGTTCAGCGTGGACCCCGTCGGCAGCGCCGAGGAGATGGAGCTGTCGGCCGACCGGGGCCTGCTGCGCCGGCTGGCCAGCCGATCCAACGGGGTCGTGCTGGACCCCCATGAGGCCGACCAGGTCCTCGGTACCCTCGGGCCCAAGAGCCTTCTTCGCCGCCAGCGACGCGAGTTGAGGCTGTGGGATTCCTGGCCGCTGCTGGCGCTGATCATCCTCCTCGCGACGGTGGAATGGACCCTGAGGAAAAGAATCGGCCTGGCGTAACCACAGGCGAACATTCGACAAGTGTCTACAGACGGCCCGCCGAAGCCAGGGCCCGACGGCACAGGGTAACGAGTCGAACGACAGAAACCATGGCTGGCAATAGGAGATGGCCATGACTACCGCGATACAGGGCCACACGGTACCGGAAGAGATCGTCAAGAAGCTCGGCGACCTGATCTGGCGGACCCGGCTGGTGCTGGTCCTCCGAGGCGCGATGGCGATGGTGGCCATGGCGGTCGTCGCCGTTCTGGCCATCATGGCCATCGACTTCTGGGTGGTGATCTTCTCGGACTGGCTTCGCTGGGCCTTGTCGATGACGGGGCTGGCCCTGACGGTCCTGGTGGGGATCTCGCTGATCGTTCGCCCCCTGGCCAGGTCGTTCACGATGACGGGCATCGCCCGGCTGATCGAGTCGCGCCATCCCGAGCTGCACGAGCGGATCAGCTCGACGGTGGAGCTTCTGACCACGGAGGACGGCCCGGAGCTTCGCGGCTCGGACCTGCTGATTGCCGCCCTGGCCGCCGAGGCGGTCGTGGACGCCGGCACGGTTCGGCCCTCCCGGGAGATCCACTTCAGGGCGGCCATGCCGTACCTGGTGTCGGCCGGCCTCGTCGTGGTCACGCTGGTCAGCATCATCGCGATCTGGCCCGCCCAGGCCCAGCGGCTGTTCCGGCGGGCGCTGCTGGCCAACGTCAGCCGCGTCTCGTACACGGCCCTGCGGATCACGCGGGTCTCGGCCCCCGACCTGAAGGAATGGGACGGCGACGGCTTCGAGTACGTCATGATGGCCGGTCGGCGGCTTCACGTCGAGCTGCTCGTCAGCGATCCGGCGGTCAGCAACGCCCAGTTGCGGATCAGCCCGCTGGCCGGCGGCGACGAGAGCGCCGTGGCGATGACCCGCATGGCCGACGCCTCCGACGGGAGCCGGCGCTTCGCCATCACCTGCCCGCCGGCCTCGGGGAGCTTCCGGTTCCGCGTGCACGCCGGCGACGCCCTGACCCGCTACTACGGCCTCCGGGTCGTCGAGCAGCCGGCCGTCAGCCGGATCGACCTGCGGTACGAGTATCCCCCCTACACCGGCCGAGACGTCGAGACGCGCACGTCCTCCACCGGAGACGTCGCCGCCATCCCCGGGACGCTGGCCACCCTCACCGCTCGGACCAACAAGCCGGTGACCTCCGCGGAGTTCCTGCTGGGCGGCACGGGGCATCCGGGCACCGTGTCCACCGCGCCGGACGGCACGACCGTCTGCACGTTCCCGGTGCGCATCGCCAAGAACATGAAGACGCACTGGTCGGCCCGGCTGGCGGACGAATACGGCTTCGTCAACGACCCGACGGAGTACTCCGTCAAGGCCGCACGCGACCAGCGCCCCGGGGTCGACGTCGTCGTGCCGAACACCACCCGCCTGAAGCTCAAGCCGACCGACCACCTGCCCATCGTCTACCGGCTTCACGACGACTTCGGCCTGGCGACGGCCAGCTTGCGGATCGAGGTGGACGGCAAGCCGCAGCCGCCGAGGGCCCTCCCCGTGCCGACCGGCACGAAGCCCACGCGCCGGGTCGACGGACAGACCATGCTGGACCTGTCGGCCCTGCCGCTGGAGGGCGCGCGGCAGGTCACCTTCCGGCTGCGGGCCACGGATATCCTGCCCCCCGACTTCGCCGGCCCGCAGGAGGGCTTCAGCGAGCTGTTCACCATTCAACTCGACGTCCAGGCGCCCAGCTTCACCGAGCAGGTCGTCCTCGCCGAGGAGCTCCGGCTGAGAGAGGTCCTCAAGGCCGTCCTCGAAGAGCTGAAGGAAGCCAAGAAGGACTCCGCCCCGCTGCGGCACATCGTGCCCAAGGCCAAGACGGTTCTCGGGGCCGTCACCGAGCGCGTGGATCGCATGCGGAAGCGCCTGGGCTCGGCCGACGCCATGCTCCGCGAGGTCATCGACGAGACCGCCGAGGGCATCTACGCGGCCTTCACCAAGAAGCTGACCACCCTGGCCGACGAGCACGTCGCCAAGGCGCTGGACCTGGCCGGGCAGATCAAGCTGACCGACAAGCGGAAGGAACGCTCCGCCCTCGCCGACGAGGCGGACTTCCAGGTCGACCGGTCGATCGCCCTGGTCAACGAGCTGCTGAAGGAGCTCGGCTCGATGACGGACCTGCTGGCGCGATCCCTGGAGCTTCAGGAGCTGGCCACCCGGCAGGAGGAGCTGGCCGAGGCCCTGGAGGAGATCGCCCGCGACCCCAACCAGCAGCCCGCCGCTCCGACGGACATGCCCGCCGTGGAGCAGATGAGCCCCGAGGAGTGGCAGAAGGCCCAGGAGGAGCTCGCCGGGAGAATGGCCCAGATGGCCAAGGAAACCCCCGGCGCCGTCGAGGCCCAACTCAAGAAGGATGCCCAGAGAACCAAGGACCTGCTCGGCGAGGCCCGCAAGCTCGCCAGGGAGCAGAAGGCGCTGAAGAGAGAAACCGAGCGGGCCGCGAAGGTCGAGAAGATCGACAAGGCCCTGGAGGCCCTCGCGGAGAAGCAGCAGCACCTGGCGAAGGAAGCCGCCGCCACCGAGGCCGTCCCCGATCAGGCCAAGTCGATGGCCGACGCCGCCAAGGACATCAAGGCCGGCAAGCTCGACGAGGCCGTGGGCAAGCAGCAGCAGGCCGAGAAGCAGCTCAGCGACCGCGCGGACCTGGGCACCAAGGCCAAGGCCGCCGAGGGCCTGGCCGACCAGGCCGACCAGCTCGCCAAGCAGCAGGCCCAGCTCGCCAAGCAGGCCGGCGCGGCCAAGACGAACTTCGACGCCGCCGGCGCCAAGGCCGCCGAGGGGAAGAAGCAGGCCGACGCGGCCAAGAAGCAGGCCGCCGACGCCGACGCCCGGCTCGGCCAGCAGGCCAAAGACGCACAGACACGACAGCAGGCCCTCGCCCAGGAGGCCAAGGCCCTCCAGAAAGAAGCGGCCGCCAACCCCGTCACGGCCCAGGCCGCCACGAGGACCCAGCCGTCCGCACAGATGGACCAGGCCGCACAGGCCGCCGCCCGGCGAGACCTGAACCAGGCGGCCGCCCAGGCGCAGGCCGCGCAGCAGCAGGCCCAGAAGCTGGCCGCCGAGCTGTCCAACGCGGCCAAGGCCGCCGCGGCGGCCCCCAAACGCAACGATCAGCAGGTGCGGGCCGCCCAGAAAACCGCCCAGAAGGGCGCCCAGGTCGCGCAGAAGCAGAAAGCGCTCGCCGACCACTTCGCCTCGGCGGCCAAG
>Ga0307380_10006635_pt1 | contig 15162 bp, 16 predicted proteins | sample UN3MG_FD_202239 | JGI IMG/M metagenome (GOLD analysis project Ga0307380, IMG submission 202239) | Soil microbial communities from Risofladan, Vaasa, Finland - UN-3 | ecosystem: Environmental > Terrestrial > Soil > Coastal area > Acid sulfate soil | place: Finland: Risofladan, Vaasa | collected...
CTCCTCGTAATTCTTGTCGAACAGATTCTGCACCTTCCCCACCAGGCTGACCTCCCGGAAATCGCCCCCCGCAGCCTCCCAAAGGCACCTGGCGAAAAGGTCCACCCGCGCGTACCCCGGACGCCGGATGTCTTCCCCGTTCGGAGGGGAGTCGAGCTGATCGCCCTCCACGTGCCAGTCGATCTGCCCCTCCCACCTCCGCGAGGGGTGAAGCAGGACGGAGAGGGTTCCGCGATGTGTCGGCACCCCAAGGATCCGGCGCCGGTTGGCAGCGTCCCACGTGTCCGAGTAGGTGTAAACCAGACGAAGCGACATCGCTTGCAGCAGGAGGGCCCTGGCCTCTGCCTCCACGCCCCGCGAGAACGCCCTTCCGACGTTTTGCAGCTGCCCGAAGCCGACGGGGCCGGCAACCGAATCATCGAACTGGATCAGGTCGCGGAAGTCCTGGTAGAACCAGGTGGCGGAGATCATCCCCCTCCTGTCGAGGAACTCCGCGTCCGCCCCCGCCTCCCAGGAGATTGCCACCTCGGGGGCAAGATTTTCGTTGCCGATGAACGGGTCGGACTTCTCCAGGAGGGTGGGAACGCGGAATCCCCGGCCTACGGCGGCACGCACTCTCGCTCCCGTTCCCGGAATCTCCTGAAAGATGGCAAACTTGGGGTTGAACTCGGTTCCGGCTTCGGAGTTTCCGTCCAGGCGGGCGCCGAGACTCACCCCCGTCCCCTCCCGTACCCGCAGCTCCTCCTGGAGGTAGACCGAACGGTTCAGGGTCGAGGCGACCTGACTGGTATCGCCGAAGTTGGACTGGAGGGTATCCGATCCCCTGTCCTCCTCGTACTCGACGCCCAGGAACGTCGTGGAGCGGCGCCCGGATAAAAGCCGCCCCTGGAGGCCGAAAGTCATCTTCCGGGTCTTGGTCGTGTCGTCGAATGCGAAGGGGAAGACCTCGCCGGGGTCAGCCGGGTCTTTCTCGTGGAAGGACTCGTGGAAAACGCTCCCGGAGGCGGTGACGGTGATCGTCTCCGATGCGAACATTTCCCAGCGCGCGCCGGCAAGGAGCCCGCGCCGCGTCAGCTCATGGTTCTGGTCACGGGGAGTCCCGAAATCGACGGGGACCTCTTTCTTCTGGTCCGTGGAGAGCAAAAGGGCGTGGATTCTCCCCCACCCGCCGGTTTCGACTTCCCCCGACCCCAGTAAGGAGACAAGGGACGTGTCGTCGTTCTCGACGATCCCGTCGCTCTCGAAGCCGTTCGCACCCAGGAAGAAGTTTCCCCTTTCCTCCGCTCCCTGGGCGAATCCGTTCCAGGCCAAGGTATTGTAGCTCCCCCCGGAGGCCCCCGCCCCGTATTCCCTTCCTTCCTCCGCCTTCCGCGGGATGAAGTTCACCACCCCCCCGATCGCGTTGGACCCGTAAAGGGCGCTCTGGGCCCCCCGGACAACCTCGATGCGCTCGAAACCGTCCACGGGAAGGGAAGAGATGTCGAACTGCCCCAGGGTAGGGCTGTTCACCGCAAACCCGTCGATGAGGACGAGCGTATGCGTTCCGAGGCCGCCCCGGATCTTGATGTTCTCCAGATTTCCCACGCTTCCGCTTCTCTGCACGTCCACCCCGGGAATCCCCTGGAGAACGTCCCCCGCCACGAGGGGATTCTTCCTCTCGATCTCCTCCCGCGTCACGACGCTCACGGCGGACGCCTGCTCGGACACCTTCCGCTCCACCCTCGTAGCGGTGACCTCGATCGGCTCCAGCCGGGTCGCCTCCTCCGCCAGGACGCGCACCGGTAGCACCGTCGCAAGGACGGCTGCCAGGATCAAGGTTCTCCTCCGGAGTCCTTTCATGCCTTCCTCTGCGGGGTCACTCTCACGGCCCCGGTGGCCGGGTTCCGGTCACACAAGACCGCCACCCCGAACGCGGCCAGGACATTTCCCGGCGTGAGCACTTCTTCCGGCGTCCCGCTGGCTTTCACTTTTCCCCCGGACATCAGGAAGATCCGCTCTCCGTACTCCGCGCACAACGACAGATCGTGCGAGGCGATCAGCGCGCTGACACCGCAAGTCTCTTTCAGGCGCGTGATGATTTCATAGAAAGCAACCCGGTGATAGATATCCAGGTAGGCGGTCGGCTCATCCAGGAGCATGACCCTGGCGCCCTGGGCAATCGCCCGTGCGACGGTGGCCCTTTGCCGCTCTCCCGCGGAGATCTCGTGCAAGCCGCGCGCCCCAAGATCGGCAAGCTCGGTCATCGCAAGCGCCCTTTCCACCTCCCGGAGGTCCTCCGCCGTTCCCGCATCGAAAAACCCCTGGTGGGGAAACCTCCCGAGCATCACGTATTCCTCCACCGACATCGGAAAATCGAGGGGGGGGTCCTGCCCCACGACCGACAGGATCTTCGCCATCTCCCTCCTTCCGTACGAGGAAGGGGAACGCCCCAAAACGGTCACCTCCCCGACATGGGGGCGGAGCAGACCGGAAAAGATCTTGAGAAGCGTGCTTTTCCCGGCGCCGTTCGGCCCCAGGAGAACGGACACCTCCCCCTCCCCGACGCGGAGGTCGACTCCGGCCAGCACATCCCGGTCTCCGTACCGGAAGGTCAGAGCTTTCGCTGTCAGGAGGTCGCCCCTCACGGCTTTCGCCCGTTGCGGCGGAGAAGATAGAGAAAGAACGGCGCCCCGGCGAGGGCGGTGACCGCTCCCACCGGGAGCTCCCCGGAGGGGCCCACGGTGCGTGCCAGAACGTCCGCCACGATGAGGAACGTCCCGCCGAGAAGGAAGGCCGCCGGCAGCAGGCGCCGGTGGCCGGAGCCGACGATCGACCTCGCCCCGTGCGGCACGATGAGTCCGACGAACCCGATTAACCCGGAGACCGCGACCACCGTGCCGGCCAGAAGAGACGCGGTAAGGTACACCGCCGTCTTCACTCTTTCCACCGACAGGCCGCTCTGGAAGGCGGCCTCGTCGCCCAGGAGCAGCAGATCCATTCCCCGGGAGAGGAGAAACAGAAGCACCACGCCTGCCGCCACGTAGGGGGCAAGCATCCCGACCCTCCCGAGCGTGCCGAGACTTAAGTCCCCCATGAGCCAGTAGACGGCACCCGGGATCCTCCCGGGGGGGGCAAGCGCAACCATCATCATGATCAGGGCGTTGAGAAACGCGCCGATGATCACCCCCATCAGGATCAGCCGTTCCCGCGAAATCCCGCTCCGGCGGCGGGCCAGGAGGAACACCGCCGACGCCGCAATCGCGGCCCCCAGGAAGGCGCAAATCGGCAGCGGCAGGAAGGAATCGCCCGGCAGCAGCAACTTGGCGGTCATCGCCCCGACCGCGGCCCCGCCCGAGACCCCGAGGATGTAGGGGTCGGCCAGCGGATTGCGCAGGAGCGCCTGGAACGCCACCCCGGACGAGGAAAGAGCGCCGCCCACCAGTACCCCGAGAAGGATCCTCGGGAGCCGGAGCGTCAGGACGACCCGCGCGGCCGTTTCCCCCGAAACCCCGCCGGCGCTCCCTCCGGTGATGGCCGAAAATACCTGCCCGAGAGACAATTGCACGGGGCCGACGGACAAGGAAAGCGCTGCCGCACCCACAAAGGCGGCCGCCAAAAGCGGGAACACGAGCGTCCTGCCTCTCATCGCGTCTCCCCCTTTGTCCTTGCCGGGACGTCGGGGTGCCGCGTTCTCCAGGCGGAGAGCACTTCGGCCACCTTCTCCAGCGCGGTCACCATCCGGGGGCCCGGCCGGGTGACCAGGTCGCCGTCGAGGGTTACGACGTCGCCGTTGCGGAAGGCGGGGATCTCCGACCACCGGGACACGGAGGGGGAAAACTCTTCCACCCCCGCCATCGCCGCCACGAGAATGATGTCGGGGCCGACTACCAGGAGATCCTCCACGGAGAGTCGGGGATACCGCCCGGCGAATCCGCCGGCCGCGTTTCTCCCTCCGGTGGTGCGCACGAGTTCGTCCAGGAAAGTCCCGTTACCCGCCGCGATGATCGGGGAGGTGGAAACGACGAAGAGCACACGGGGGGAAGGTGCACGCTGCACCCGGGAGACACGATCCGCCCGGACCCGGAGGGCGCCTGCTTCCTTGCGCCCCTTCTCCGGTACGCCGAGAAGCGCGCCGACCCTCTCGATCGTTTCGAAGATCGCATCCAGGTTCTGCGGCCCCACGGCGAAACAGGGGATTCCCATCTCTTCGAGGATCTTAACCCTCTCCTTCGGGTTGCCGTCCGTCGTGCACAGGAGAAGGTCCGGGTCCGCCGCGACGATCCTCTCGACATCGGGATCCACGATCCCGCCGATCCGGGGAAGGGCGGCAGCACGGGGTGGATAGTTGCAGTACCTTGTCACCCCGACGAGTTTCTCCTCCTGTCCGAGGAGGAAGACGATCTCGGTCAGGTTCGGGGCGAGCGAGACGACCCGGCGGGGAGCCGCGGCAAGCCGCACGGAGACCCCGCGGTCGTCTTTCATCACGACAGGGGAGGAGGCGGGGGCCCACCGCGGACTGGCACAAAGGGAGAGGAGTAAAGCGGCGAGGAGCAGCCCGCATGCCCTGCCGGGAGTCGCCGTATAATCCGCACTGTCCGGCAGACACCTCAAAAAAAACCCCCCAACCCTTCCGAAGAGGAGAAGTTGGGGGGATGGATAACACGGCCCGCCTTCCCGACCCTTCTCCCGCGAAAGGTGTTCCGGGAAAACTCCCTGTCGGGCCGGTCTCCTGGCTTCCGGTTACGAACCTACTCTCCGCGCCTTCCCGGGGAGTCTCCCCCAGTGGCCTTGGTGCGGATTTCGTCACCGGTTACAGTTGCGGGGCAGCGATGGAATTGCACCATCTTCCCGATACCCACGATCGGGCGCCCGACGGGAACTTTCTATTCCTTATCTGCTTATATTCCCTTCCTTTTTGCGGCGTGTCAACCTTCCGCGGCCGCGGCGGTTTCCCCATCGGCCGCGAATTTCCGTCCGCCTCAGTGCGTCCGGGAAACGATATAGTCCGACAGGGATGCCAGGCCGTCGCGGGCGGGGGAAGACGGCAGGAAGGCGAGATGTCTCTTTCCCCGTGCCACGAAGGACCTCGCCCTGCGCTTCGTGTACTCCAGGCCACCGTTCCTTGCGACCATTTTCGCAAGGAAGGAGATCTCCCTGTCGGAGAACCTCCTGCGGTCCAGGATCTCCCCTGTCTTCCGCCGGTCCCCGTCTCCCGCCTCCCGCAGCGCGTGGATGAGCGGCAAGGTGATCTTCCCCTCGCGCAGGTCCTGGAGAGGCCGCTTCCCCAAATCCTTCTCGGAGCCTATGTAGTCGAGGACGTCGTCTACGAGCTGGAAGGCGATCCCGACCGCCTTGCCGTATTCGAACATCCGCTTGCGCAGCGAGGAGTCGGCTCCCGCCAGGACGGCCCCCGTCTCGCTCGCGGCGGCGATGAGCGACGCCGTCTTGTGGAAGACGACCCGCAGGTAGTCGTTCTCGGATATTCCCCGGTCGGCGGACTTCATGAGCTGGAGCACCTCCCCCTCGGAGAGGGAGACCAGCGTACGGGCATAGATGCCGAGCACGTCCAGGTCGCCGTCCTCGGTCATAAGCTGCGACGCGCGGGCGAAGAGAAAGTCCCCCACGAGGATGCTCACCGAGTTCCCGTAAACGACGTTTGCCGCCGGCTTGCCGCGGCGCAACACCCCGCCGTCCACCACGTCGTCGTGCAGAAGCGTCGCGTTGTGCATGTATTCCGTCACGACGGACATGACGATCCTGCGAGGGCCGGTGTAGCCGCACGCTTCCGCGACAAGAAGGAGCACGGCGGGGCGGAACCTCTTCCCCCCGGACAAGGTGATGTGCTTGCCGACGACGGGGATCAGGGGGACGGGGGACTTGAGCTGGGCGACGAGCGCCTTCTCCACCCTGCGCAGGTCGCCCTTCAGGTGCCGGAAGACGCCGTCGATATTTTTCCCTCTTCCTTTCATGGGCAAAATGACTCTAACGTAAGGGGTTTCCCACTGTCAACCGCGGCACCGATCGGATAGCATGAAGGGGTGTACAAGAGGAAAGACGCCTTCTATACGAAGGCAAAAAAGGAAGGCTACCGCTCGCGCGCGGCGTACAAACTCCTCGAGCTCTCCGAGGCGGAGAAAGTCGTTGGGCCGGGAAATTTCGTGGTCGACGCGGGGGCGTCGCCGGGCGGGTGGAGCCAGGTGCTCCTGGGACTCGTGGGAAAGCGGGGGAAGGTGGCTGCCGTGGACATCCTCCCGATGGGGCCGCTTCCCGGGGAGAATTTCCGCTTCTTCCCCCGGGATGTGACGGACCCTGCGCTCCCCTCCGAGATCATCGCCTTCCTCGGACGGAGTGCGGACGCGGTCGTCTCGGACGCCGCTCCAAATACAACGGGGATACCGTTTGCCGACCAGGCCCGGTCGGCCGATCTGGTCCTGTCGGTCCTAACCCTTGCCCGGGAAACCTTGCGCGAAGGGGGGACATTCCTCGCCAAGATCTTCGAAGGCGCCGAAGTCGACGACGTGGTAAGGGAGCTTCGGGCCTCCTTCGGCCACGTCCGAAGGATCCGTCCCGCCGCTACCCGGAAGGAATCGTTCGAACTGTACCTGCTGGCCCGCAATTTCCGCGGGGGCTGAACGTTTTCCGTCGACTCCCCTTCCCCCGTCCTGACGCATCGAGACAGGCGCCGTTTTCCGGGAACCGGGAAAGAGGCCGGGATCCTGTCATCCCCTCTTCCCCATCAGGGAAAGCGCCTCCCGCACATGGTGGACCGGCACGAGCGCAAGCGGAAACTTCGAAGAAAGCCGTTCGGCGTTGGATGCGGGAAGGAGCACCCGCGTGAACCCCAGCTTCGCTGCCTCGTTCAGCCTGCTCTCCGCCATCGGGACCGCCCGTACCTCCCCCCCCAACCCTACCTCGCCGAAGGCGGCCGTGCCCGGCGGGATGACCAGATCCTTGTAGCTTCCCGCCACCGCGCACAGAAGCGGAAGATCCGCCGCCGTCTCGTCGATCCGGATTCCGCCCGCCACGTTTACGAAGATGTCCTGGTTGTACAGGGAGAGCCCCGCCTTCTTTTCGAGGATCGCGCACAGCAGGATAACCCGGTTGGTGTCCGCCCCGAGCGTCGTCCTGCGCGGCATCGCGAGGAACGACTGGCTGGCAAGCGCCTGGACCTCCACGAGGAGCGGCCGCGTCCCCTCCACCGCGGGAAAGACGATCGTCCCCGACGTCTCCTCGGAAGGTTCCGACAGGAAGAGCCCTGAAGGGTCCGCCACCTCGGCAAGCCCCGTCGCCCGCATCTCGAACACCCCGATCTCGTTCGTGGACCCGAACCGGTTCTTCACGGCCCTCAAAATCCGGAACGGGTTCCCCTTTTCCCCCTCGAAGTAGAGAACGGTGTCCACCAGGTGCTCGAGCACCCGCGGGCCCGCGATCGTCCCCTCCTTGGTTACGTGCCCCACGAGGAAGACCGACACCCCCGCCTTCTTCCCGTAGAAGACGAGCCTTCCTGCGCACTCGCGCACCTGCCCGACGGCCCCCGGCGCGCCGGGCAAGTCGGAGGTGAACATCGTCTGGATGGAGTCGACGATCACCGCGAAGGGGGAAAGCTCGGACACAACAGCGATCACCCGTTCGACAGACGTCTCGGACAACAGGTAGATCCCCTTAGCCGACACGCCGAGCCGGGAGGCGCGCAGCTTCACCTGGGCTTCGGACTCCTCCCCGGAGACGTAGAGCACCTTCCTGTCCTCGCGGGCAAGACCTTCCGCCACCTGCAGGAGAACGGTCGATTTGCCGATCCCCGGGTCCCCGCCGATCAGGGTTGCCGAGGAGGGAACCACGCCTCCCCCCATGACACGGTCGAACTCGGTGATTCCGCACAGGGCCCTCTCCGAGGCGCTCTCCGACGCGTCGGCCAGGGGAATCGGCTTCGACGCGGGGAACCCTTCCGAGGCGACGCGGTATTTCGTCTCCGCCGCGGCAATCTCCTCGACGATGGAACCCCACTGGCCGCAATCGGGACATTTCCCCAGCCATTTCGGGGAGGTGAAGCCGCAGGCGGTGCAGGCGTACTCGATCTTTACCTTCGCCACTTCTTTTCCACCTCCCAGGCCACCTCCTCGAACGAGGCCTTTCCGGCCCGGACGATCCTGCGCACGTCGTCGTACTCGGGGACGGGGCGCTTTGAGCCGTCCGGCAGCTCCACCTCTTTCACCCGCACCTTGCCAAACCGCGTCTCCACAGTCCCCGATCTCCTCGCGAGCTTCAGCCGGTCGCAGACGTGGTACCGCAGACCGATGGTAGTCGACAGGGAAAAGACGGCCGCCGATACGATCTCGAGCCGCTCCTCCGGGCAGAGGATCCGAAGCACCCACCCAGGCCGGTTCTTCTTCATCGTCGCGGGGAGCACGGCGACGTCTAAGGCCCCGGCGGCAAACGCCCGCTCCATCAAAAGCTCGAACCGCTGTGGGCTCATGTCGTCGATGTTCGCCTCCACCTCGAGCACCCGGTCCCGGCCTCGCACACCGGCAACCTTTTCCCCCTCCACGACCCGGAGGATGTTGGCACGCCCGGGGATCTCCTTGTGCCCCACGCCGATCCCGACTCCCCGGACGATCATCTCGGGAGGCCGCTCGAAAGAGACCTCGAAGGCCCGAAGGAGCGCCGCGCCCGTGGGAGTCACCAGTTCGCCGTCCCCCTCGCCGAGACGCCAGGGAGCGTCGGAGAGCAACGCAAGGGCCGCCGGGACCGGGACCGGAATCTTCCCGTGGGACGACCACGCCTCGCCGGATCCGCCGGGAAGGGCCGAACAGAAAGCGCCCGGGGCGCCGAGATGCTCGAAGAGAAAGCAGGCCGAAACGATGTCGACGATCGCGTCTGTCGCCCCCACCTCGTGGAAATGCACCTTCTCCTTCGAGGTCCCGTGGACCTTCGCCTCCGCCACCGCCAGTTTTTCGAAGCACAGGACGGCGCGGTCCCTGGTCCCCGCCGGGAGGTTCGCCCGCCGGAGGAGGGAACGGATTTCGGGTAGGTGTCTCGAGGATGTTTTCCGGGCGGAGAGCTTGACGCTTACCCGCGTTCCCGCCATCCCCGAGGAGGATGCGCGTTCGACGGAGAGAGAATATCCGCGGACGGGGAGACCGCGCAACGCGCGGCGAAGCTCCTTCTCCGCGCCCGTTAAGGAGAGGAGTGCGGCGCACGCCATGTCCCCTGCGATGCCTGAGAAGCAGTCGAAGAAGAGGACCCTTTTCATGACCCCCGCCTGATGTGGTGACTTTTCGCTTCCACGAAACATACCACTTCCCGAAAGAATTGTCCCCGCGGGAACGACTGTTGCTCACAAACCCTTGCAGGCCGTTCCAACCCCGGGGAGCTGGAGGAAGCCAATGGACCCATTCCCGCGCAACCACCCTGTCGCTAAACCGAAACTCCTTGACCAGGTCCGCTCTGAACTTCGGAAACGCCACTACAGCCCTCGGACCGAGGAGGCATACATTTCCTGGATCCGGCGGTTCATCCGTTTTCACGAGGTCCGGCACCCCGCCTCCATGGGCAGGCCCGAGGTCGAAGCGTTTCTCTCCTACCTCGCAACCGACCGCAACGTGTCAGCGTCCACGCAAAACCAGGCCCTTGGGGCTCTGCTGTTCTTTTACCGGTACGTTCTGCGGACCGGCCTGGACTGGCTGGATGATGTGGTATGGGCGAAAAAACCGAAACGCCTGCCCGTCGTCCTCACACGCCGGGAAGTCCGGGACATCCTCGGGAACCTGTACGGGCAGAACCGGATCGCGGCAATGCTCCTGTACGGCTCGGGGTTGCGCCTTCTTGAATGCCTCCGCCTGCGGGTGAAGGACATCGATTTCGGATACCGTCAGATCACGGTCCGCGAAGGGAAGGGAGGAAAGGACCGGGTGACCGTCCTGCCCTCGGTCGTCGAAGAACCGCTAAAAGAACACCTCGCAGCGGTCAAGATCCGGCACGAAATGGATTTGAAGACCGGGGGCGGTTACGTTACACTGCCGGGAAGGTTGGAGGCAAAGCATCCCGACGCCCACAGGGAATGGTGCTGGCAATGGGTCTTCCCCGCCTTCCGAAAATACCGGGATCCCGCAACCGGCCGCTTGTACCGGCACCACCTCTACGAGACCGTCATCCAGCGGGCCGTGAAAGATGCATCGGCGGGCGCCGGAATCCCGAAGCGCGTCTCCTGCCACACCTTCCGGCATTCTTTCGCTACCCATCTTCTGGAAGAAGGGTACGATATCCGGACGATCCAGGACCTCCTCGGACACAGGGAAGTGAGCACGACGATGATCTATACCCACGTGCTCAACAAGGGAGGGCGATGCGTCCGGAGCCCGGCGGACTTTCCGGGATGATCCCCCAAAACCATATCCCAACCCGCCTGTGCAACGATAGGCAGTTTCCTCCACAGCCTATCACCAGCACAGTCAATCCTCGATTCTCCCCCAAACAAAGGATCCAAAAAATAAATCCCAGTTGTTCAATCGAATTCCCAACAGGAATATCCATGCATTTATCAACCTTTTTCCCACTTTATTATGATGACTCACAAGCCGTCTAATTCTAGTTAGACCGACTTTCCATAGTTTGAAAACCATGGGAGAAAATTCCGGATGGTCCTGACATTCGAATGGGACCAGAAAAAAGCATCATCCAATCTCCGGAAGCACGGCGTTTCCTTCAAGGAAGCCGCTACCGCCTTCGGGGATCCTCTCTCCTTGACGATTCCCGACCCGGACCACTCGATCGGAGAAGACCGATTCGTTCTGATCGGAGAATCTCAGAAGGAACGTCTGTTGGCGGTTGCACATACTGAGCGATCGGATACAATTCGAATTGTCAGCGCCCGCCTGGCAACGCGGGGCGAGAGGAAGAGCTATGAAGAGTCCTAAGAAGAAAACGAGTGCTTCCGATATGCGGGAGGAGTACGACTTCAGCAAAGGGGTTCGTGGGAAGTACGCCAAGCGTTTTGCTACGGGTAGCAATATCGTTGTCCTTGACCCCGATGTAGCTCGCCTCTTTCCCGACTCGAAGACGGTGAATGATACTCTCCGAACATTGGCTCGGATCGCGCCGCCGCGCAAAACGAAGGCCGGTTAATCCGGCCTTTTTTGTTGGAGCGGTCTAACAACAGGCTGAAGCTGACGGTTCACCTGGCGAAAATCCTGAGTGCCCGCAGCTTAGCCTGAGCGTTAGATGCGCAGAGCAACGATAATATGAGGCCAGAGACATTAATTGTAGCCGGCGGTGTGTTTTCCGCGGCATTCGCCGTGTTTCACCTTTTCTTCTGGAAACTGTTTCGGTGGAAAACGGATCTCGCGACGCTCACCTCGCTCAATCGCGCGATCGTCCAGATCCTCAACCTGTGCTTAACCTTCGTGTTCGTAATATTCGCTTATCTCTCACTTGCGCACTCTGTTGAGTTGCTGGCGACCAAACTCGGCCATTCGCTGTTGTTTCTAATTGCCGTATTTTGGTATTTACGTGCAGTTGAGCAAGTCCTCTTTTTTGGATTGCGGAGGCCCTTATCAATAATGTTCTTCGTGCTCTTCCTTGTCGGCGGCTTACTTTACGCGCTACCCTTACTATGAAAATCAGGGGGCTGAGCATCTAACACAGATTTGCAGCTGACGATCCTGCTTGTCACGGTCCATGCTTACGCATGGCCCGCGCCAACCCGCCTCGCAGCTGAAATCAACGTTAGGCATATTTCAACAGGAGAGAACGATATGACTACAGAAAAAAACAGCAAAATTTTCGGATGTAGTTTGTTAAAAGGTGCCGCTACTATTATTTATACCTATAAAATTCATTATTCCTCTCAAAGAGGAGCAAGAAAGGAGGATAAACGTATTCTTTCTGAAATAGATTGTAAAAATGCAAAAGATTGTGGTGTCTTGGACAATAAAGGAAACCATAATTGGACAAAATGTGTTCACCCAGAGTTGAAAAGATAATAATAGTTAGGTTTTGATGAAAATGCCTAACAACAGGCTGAAGCTGACGGCTCGCCTGTCGTAATACGCGAGCGCCCGCAGCTTAGCCTGCGCGTTAGGCAGGTAGTATTTTAGTCCCGAAAGGAGGCTCGGATGACGAATGCTGGAGTTTCCAGGGAAGAAGTGCTGAAGAACGTCACTGAGAAAGCCCTCCCGATATTATTAAAATCGGGGAATTGCGCGCAGACATCATTTCTTGTTCTGAAGGAACAATTCAACCTGGATGACGGCAAGATTTTAAAGGCTCTCACCCCATTCCCTGGGATTGCCCTGCGAGGTGAGACATGCGGTGCCATCATCGGGGCTCTCATGGCACTCGGGTTGGTATTCGGGCGCGACAGCATCGATGACATGCCCGGATACGTTCGCTCATTACCCCCCGCGAGAAAATTCTGCCGCCAGTTTGAGAAAGAGCAAGGCAGCAACATGTGCGGTGCTATCCTCGAGTCGAAGCTGGGGAAGAGATACAACCTGGCCAATCCGATTGAAGCTGCCTTGTACTTCTCTTCCGGCGGTCCTCAGAAATGCGCTGAAGTCGTCGCAAGTGCCGTGAGTATTGCAGCCGGGATCATATTGGACGGATGAAAAGCTTATTTTGAGAGAAAATGTTGTTTGCTACTGCCTAACTACCGCTTGCAGCTGGCGGCTCGCCATTGATGAGGCATGAGCGCCCGCAGCTTAGCCTGAGCGTTAGGTTCGCGATTTTTTACTTGACCCTCGCCATGGTATGACGTATCGTAATACTAAGGGGGTGACCCATGCCTCGAGCAAAAGTTGCAATCTCCTTGGATGAGAACACCCTCAATCAACTCGACCGCCTCGTGAAATCTCGTGTGTTCCCGAATCGAAGTCAAGCGATCCAGGAGGCAGTCGAGGAAAAGCTATCACGCCTTGATCGCAGCCGGCTTGCGCGCGAATGCGCGAAAGTGGATCCTGTTTTCGAGAAGGCTCTCGCCGAAGAGGGACTCTCGGCCGAGTTGGCGGAATGGCCCGAATACTGAGGGGTGAGATTCGGTGGGCTGACCTGAACCCAGTCCGGGGGAGTGAGCAAGCCGGGTTACGGCCGGTCCTGATCTTAAGTCACGATGTGTTCAACGAACGGTCCGGCACGGTGATCGCGGTGGCAATCACGAGCCAGCCCCAGCGTGCCGGTTTCCCTCTGACCTTGGAGTTGGAGTCCAAGGACCTTCCAAAAAAATCATGGGCCAAGATCAGCCAGATTCGCACTCTTGCCGTCGAGAGAATCGGCAAGAGATTGAGTCGTGCGATGCCCGAAGAATTGGCACAAGTCATCGAAGGACTGAACGAAATTATCGGAACCTAACAACAGGCTGAAGCTGACGGCTCCGGCAACGATTCTACGACGGCCCGCAGCTTAGCCTGAGCGTTAGGTTCACACTTAAAGCCTATCTGGTCTTGACAGGGATGAACAATTTGGCTATATTATGGCCAGAATGAGATACGAGATCGTACTCGCCCCCGAAGCCGTCAATGATTTCAAACGACTTCATGCCCGTGTTCGGGCTGAAGTGAAGGATGCACTGGAGAGACACCTCCGACACGAACCGGCAAAGGTGAGCAAGAGCCGAATCAAACGGCTTCGTGGGGTTAGCCATCCTCAGTATCGTTTGCGGGTCGAGGAGGTACGGGTGTTTTATGACATCACCGAAAAGGTGGTGGAGGTATTAGCCATCGTCCCGAAATCAGAAGCAGCTTCCTGGCTGAAAGATATGGGGGATTGAGAAATGAAGAAAGTGGCCCTGTCTGAAATGAAAGACGATTTGTCTAGATATCTCCGTTTGGCGGAGAAGGAAGGGATTATCATCACCCGTCATGGAAAACCAGCCGGTGTGCTGATCGGCTTCGAGTCAGAAGACGATTGGTTTGATTATCGCTTGGCAAATGATCCGCGTTTTCTGAAACGGATAGAAGATGCGAGGAAAAGTGTGCGCGCTGGTCGAGGGGTTCGACTCGAGGATGTATAACGGCACCTAACAACAGGCTGAAACTGACGGTTGCCCAACGAAGATCTTGAGGCCCCGCAGCTTAGCCTGCGCGTTAGATTGGTCATAATTAGGTTGTTTCATGAACAGGAGCTGCATCCATGAGAAAAGCGCGTCTTACGAGCGGTCAGCATTTTCCCATCGGCAAGATTCTTTGCATTGGCCGCAACTATGCGGAACACATCAAGGAGTTGGGGAATGCGACCCCCGAAGCGCCGGTGATCTTCATCAAACCGGCCTCTTCGGTCATCGGCGAAGGAGAAGCGATTGTTATTCCGCCCTATTCGCACGATTGCCACCACGAAGCGGAACTAGCGCTCCTGATCGGCAGGAAGGGGAAGAATATTCCTGTGGACCAGGCGATGGAATATATTGTCGGATACGGGGTGGGCATCGATCTCACCCTGCGCGATGTTCAGGGTGAGCTGAAGAAGAATGGGCTGCCGTGGGAGATCGCCAAGGGATTTGACACCTCCTGTCCACTCTCTGCCTTCGTGGAGGCATCCAATGTGGCGGACCCGCAGAACCTGCAGATCCGCCTGACGGTGAACGGCGAGATACGGCAGGATGGAAACACCTCGATGATGATTCACCGTATCCCCGCCATCATCAGCCACATGTCGGGCAACTTCACCCTCGAACCCGGCGACGTCATCCTCACCGGGACCCCCGCCGGCGTCAGCCGCATCGTCTCGGGGGATAATCTGGCTGCGGAAATTCCAGGAGTGGCTACCCTCCGTGTGTCAGTGGCTTAATCCGAGAGCTTCCCTTTGTTACGCGGGCAATTTAACCATGACTTCCGATATTACAACCTAACAACAGGCTGAAGCTGACGGCTGCCCTGCCGAACTACCTGAGGCCCCGCAGCTTAGCCTGGGCGTTAGCCACATTGGAAAAAGACAATAGTGACAACTCCTGATGGGCAGCATACCATTTGAATCGATAAGCGATAGCTCACTACAGTACGTGATACAACTGTTGGTCACTGAATATACGAAGATATAAGGATTGTTTCGCTATTGCAGGGAAAGGGGAGGAATTTGTATGACTCACAAAAAAATCGCCATGGAACATGATAAGAAGATCGCTCTAGTCGCGCACGACAACAAGAAGAGCGATCTGATTGAATGGGCAAAATACAATCGAGTGCTCTTGGCTCACCA
>Ga0307380_10006639_pt1 | contig 15157 bp, 10 predicted proteins | sample UN3MG_FD_202239 | JGI IMG/M metagenome (GOLD analysis project Ga0307380, IMG submission 202239) | Soil microbial communities from Risofladan, Vaasa, Finland - UN-3 | ecosystem: Environmental > Terrestrial > Soil > Coastal area > Acid sulfate soil | place: Finland: Risofladan, Vaasa | collected...
AGCATGCTGCAAAAGAGATCGTCCATTTGGTAAACTTACGATTCTTATTGGTAGAGAATCCTTTAGTGGAAAAGGCTAGCAAGATCTTGGATAAAGCTATAGAAGATAGGACAAAAGTAGAAGCGGATTCCTTCGTATTGCAGAAGATCAAAACGAATTTTCAGGGAAAAGAAGCAGAAGCCTATCGAGGACCTTGGGAAATTGCAGATATCAGACATAAAAAACAATCCTACTGGATTTATGCATGGAACGAGCGATTGAAATCGTTATGGGTGCTAGATATAAAGGGGAACTATCCTCAAGAATTAGATAAAGCCAAGAAAATAACATTTCTCTCAGGAGAGATTCTTGACTATAAGAAACCTATGTCTAATGAAGATGTTAAATTTAGGCAAAGGATAGTATTAAATGAAAATCCCGTTTTCGTTCTTGATGAAAAAAGAGCATTAACAATATGGTAATTGTCACAATGATAATTTTTATACATAATAATAAATATAAAAAAAACTAAAAGGTGAAAAAAAAGAATGCAAAATATTGAAGCTCAAAGACAATCTATTAGAGAAGTCCTTCAATCAAAGAAATATAAAATTGATTATTACCAAAGAGAGTATCGTTGGGAAAAGAAGCATATAGAACAATTAATTGACGATCTATATTCAAAATTTGATTCAGAATTTAAAGAAGGTGATGATCGTCAAAAAGTTAAGGATTATAATTATTATTATTTGGGATCAATAGTATTAAGTGATAATGGGGGAAATAGTAATATCATAGATGGTCAACAAAGATTAACTTCTATTACATTACTTTTAATTTATTTAAAGAATTTAAGTTCTCAATTAAATTTAACGATAACAAATATTGATAATTTAATTTTTTCCGAAATGTATGGCCAAAAATCATTTAATATTCATATTGATGATAGAATTGACTTTATGAAAAAAATTTATGAAAATGGAGATTTTGAATTAAATGATGTGAAAAGTGAGTCAATAATGAATCTTTCAAATAGATATGGTGATATTACAGAATTATTTCCAATTGAATTGAAGAATGAGAGATTGCCATATTTTATTGATTGGCTTATTGATAATGTTGTTTTTGTAAGAATAATAACACCTACCGAGCTGGATGCTTATATTATATTTGAGACAATGAATAATAGAGGTTTAAATTTAACACCTACAGAGATGCTTAAGAATTTTCTTTTTGCTCAATTAGATGAAAATATAAAAGAAGATATAAACAAAATTTGGAAAGAAAAGATAAGTAAATTAAAAGAAATTAATAAAGATGAAGATCTTGAGTTTTTTAAAAATTGGTTAAGGGCTAAATACGCAAAAACATATAGATTAAGAAAGAAAGGTGCTGAAAATAAAGATTTTGAAATAGTTGCTACAATATTTCACGATTGGATAAGAAATAATGCAAAAAAAACACTCAAACTTAATAATAAAGATGATTTTTATAAATTTATAAAAGATGATTTTTCTTATTTTGCCGACCTGTATATGAAAATTAAAAAATTCGAGAAGGTACTCACTGAAAATCAGGAATTTATTTATTATATAAATAAACGATTTACATTACAATACCCATTATTATTAGCTTCAGTAAATAGAGATGATAATGATGAAACTGTTTTTAAGAAATTAAAATTAATAAGTCGTTTTATAGAAACATATATTGTTTATAGAATAGTGAATTCTAAATCATTAACATATAATACAATTAGAGATTTTGTATTTCGAACAACTCTAGACATCAGAAATAAAAGAATAAACGAGCTAGCATCTATACTAAAAGAAAAATTATCGGAAATAGGATACAATTTTGAAACAATATCCGAATTAAAACTAAATCAACAAAATAAACAATCTATTCATTACCTTTTAGCTAGAATAACTCAATATATTGAAAGAGAATCGGAACAAGTAGATAATATCCAGAATTATTTAAATGAAAAAAAGAATAAATATGAAATTGAACATATTTGGGCGAATAAATTTAGTTATTTTAAGGATGAATTTGATCAAGAAATTAATTTTAATGAATTCCGGAATAAGATTGGGGGATTAATATTATTACCTAAAAGAAAAAATCAAAGTTATGGTGATGAAAAATATGAAGTTAAATTAAATTATTACTTTAGTGAGAATTTATTAGCTAAATCTCTAAACCAAAAATGTTATGAAAAAAATCCTGGTTTTTTGAAATATAAACAAAGATCTAATCTTCCTTTCAAGCATTATGAGCATTTCACTAAAGACTCTTTTATAGAAAGAGAAGAATTATATCAAAAGATTTGTGAAGAGATATGGTCTTTGTCATTTTTCGATTCATATATGTTTTAAATAACAAAGTATTATCATATTTAATTAGTGTAATTTAAAGAGCAAGTTACCTCTCAAATTATAAACAAAACAGATGATTAGATCGTTATAAAATAAAGTAATATATGAAGCGATAGTATTTAATAGAAAAACTCAATATTATAATAGGATTGAATTTCTTTATAAAATGATACAAAAGGAAAATAAAGAGGAATTTAAATTCAAATCTAAATATACAAGATTACAGCATAATAAATTTGATAATTTAGATGTTAGAAGAGATTTTAATAATCCTTTGATAAAGGACAATATTTTAATTTAATTTTAGTTATTATTTAAGAAAATCAGATTTTTTAATTAAAACAACAAAATTTATTATGAAGAATATGATAACTAATTAAATGAAAAATTAGGAGCTATTTTTATGCCTAGAGAGACTGCCACAAATATTGAAATAGATGGAAATGTCAGATGTAAGAGAATTTATCCTGTAGAGGATTCGAAAAAAACAATTGATGAATTACAAACTATTGGTATTTCACTTACGAAAGAACAAGCAATTCATCTAGCGACTGTTTTATTAGCTGTTTCCCAAAAATGGGATTATATAGATATAACAGGATTCAGATTAAGAAAACGAAAATCAGATGATACTTATCAATTAACAGTTACAACAAAATCAGATAATAAAACAGAATAGAAATTACCTAAAAATGCTATTTAAAAAATAGATAAAAAATTCTTGGTAATAAAACATTAAATATCTTTTCTTTAAAGAAATATTTTTGTTTATTATCTGTTTTTGTTCTAAAGGTAAAAAGTGAGTAAATATTATGGTAAAAGGAAAATTAGGTGAAATAAATGTATACTTTAGAGATAATAAATAAAATATTGTATGAAAGTCGAAAAGTAACAACCTATAAATTAGGTATTCTTCTAGGAATTACTGATTATATAATAGAAAATTCAAATGAAAAAACAAATAATAATCTACTTTTTATTCCAACATTTTATCTAGCAAAAAAATTTCTAGCATATTATACACCGCTTGTTTTAGAAGGAATAATTCAGGGACAAAAGTCAATGGATAAATCTCCAACGGAAATTGAGAATTATATCATTAGCTTTGTCGAACTAAACAATAAACAAAAAATATTACCATTTTCTTTAACTAGTAAAAAAACAAATGAATTGATTAAATATATTGAAGAAAAGAACAATATTCCACAAGAATTAATTGAATTATTATTCAATATTCGTTCTAAAATAATTGATCAACCTTTACAACACATAAGAAATATTGGAGATGAAGAAATCACTTTCTTCAGTCTTCAGTCAGCTGAAAGCATTTTAAAGGAAGGTTATGAATCCAATAGAAATAAAGGAATAAAATTAAAATTGGAAAAAGATAAACCTTCAATGAATTGGAAGAGATTATTATTAATTGAGAATCTTTATTTGGTAATAACAAACCAAACATTTAAAGAAATCCATAACTACAAGTTTCTAATTCGAGATGCGATTATTAAGAAATGGTGTCAAGAAAGTCTTACACGGTTTAAAACAAATTTTAATAGTTTAATAGAATTATTTGATTTATGGAAGAAATAATTGGAAGAAAAATAATTTAATAAAAACCGTATGTTTTTTTCACCTTTTTTGTTTGATTTTAATATCTAAATTTCTTTAGGAGCAATAGCAATGATAATATCTACTTTTACTAATAAAAGTATTCCATCATTTATCAAGTAGGAATTAGCACAATAATTCAGAATATCTAGTGCTTTTTTGAGTATATTAATATTGTAACCATATTTTTGGTCGATAATAAGAATTTCATTTGAAATATATTGAGATGGTATCCAAATATCTGTAATTTTATTTAATGTACGTCGATTAGGGAGTATTATTTCATAGGCATCAGTTAATAAATTTGAATTACTATCAATTTTGCCAATTGCTGAAATTCCTTCAGGATCGAAAAATAAATCATCAATTAAATTTGCTTTTTCTAAAGTTAAAATATTTTTAACTAATTCCATGTCTAAATTTCCACGGAATCTTAAATATTGGAAGATTCTAAAATTTGTTTTATTAAAATTAGTAAGATAATTTAGTTCTAAATTATTTTGTATTAGAATTTTCATTTCTTTAATTGTATCAGCTGAATAATTCAAATCGAGTATCCTAAAAGTTAGAAAATTAAAAAATTCATCTTGAGTAATTTCTTTTAATACCCCATTATCTAACCAATATTGGTAATTGTATTTAAAACAAATACTTGATTTTGTACTATCAAGAAAGAAACTTGTTATTTCTAAACATCTTGGATTTATATTAGATGTTAGTATTTTTTCATTTTTAGCTGTAGAACTTACTGTTTCCGGATTTTTCATATTTATTCATATAATAATTACAAACAAGTGAATTTAAACTACATAAGTTAGATTTTTTTAAAATTAAAACTACATTAAATAAATCTCTTTTGAGAGAAAAAAAAGATTACAGAATATTATTATCAATATTAATTTTATAGAAAAAAATTAAAAGAGAAAATTAGGAAATAAAATCAATTGTAATTAGTTGCAATTTAGTTTTATCAAAAGGTGAAATGAATTTCTTTTGATATAATGCTTTTTCTGCACTAAATTCAGTTAATAGATTAATCAATTCATCCCAATTTTTATTTTTCTTATAATCATTCCAGATTTTTCTTAATACTTGTAATCGTTTTTTCGTTTTAGGAAGATTTATTAGAGCAGCACGAATATCGGACCATCCTTTGATTAAAGATTCCCTATTTGGATAATATGTTAACATTGAACTAATTTCAAAATCAATTTCCTCAATCATTTTCTTTACAAAACTGGAACTTCTAGATTTACTAATTTCTCTCATTTTGGATTCTTGTGTTACGCTTAATTCCATCTCTCTATATACTCGTTCAATATCCTCAAGGATAATTTTATTTATGTCAAATACATTTTCAAAGAAGTCTGGTATTATTCTTTTCTCATTCAAGTTACATTTAATTAAGTCTAGTATTTCTGATTTATTTTTTATAATAATATTCGCGTTATTGTCATAATAATACCAAAAATGAAAATCATCATCATATTTGTAATAAAAGAAAATCCCTGAAAAATTATTTTTTTGCAAACCGCTGAAAATTCCTAATGGTATTTTTTCTAAACTTTCAATTCCTTTATTCTTTAGATAATCTTTTAGAGGTTGATAAAATGATTCACCACCGCCATAAATTTCATCTTCTAATTCAGCAAACATGGAATTGTCTTTTTTATTTATCCGACGAATAATGCCAAAAACTTTAGGATGTATCTCTTCACCCAAAATACTTTGATCTAAACCAACTGATTTGTCAATATCAATGATTTTCCTTTGTAAGATTTCAACTAATTTCAATAATTCTTCTAATTCATCCTCTGGAAAGAAATTATAAACAAAAATTTGTTTATAGGGAGAACCAATACGATCTATTCGTCCTGCTCTTTGAATCATTCTAGTAGGATTCCAATGTAAATCATAATTGATTAAAAATTTAGCTGATTGCAAATTTTGTCCTTCTGAAAGTACATCAGTACTTAAGATTATGTTTATTTTCTTCTCGAAAAATTTCTCAATTATCTTTTCTCTTTCTAAAGGTGTTTTCCCGGTTTTTCCAGAGCTAGAAACTGCTTCAATTGATAATTTTTCAAACCTATCATCTTTGTTAATTTCAGAGAAAACATAATCCAATGTATCAGCATAATAAGTAAATAAAACTATTTGACCTTCTTTTGATAATTTTAATAGCTGTTCCTTTAAGACATTTAATTTGGAATCTTCTTCTGGTTGAATCTTATTGATACGTTTTAAAATATCGCTTAAGAGTTTTATATCAGCGTTTATATCTACTAATAATTTCTCAATATTATATTCATCAGCTTTAAAATCTTCTAATATAATTTTAACTTCATCATCATCTAATTCTTCATTGGTGCTTAATAGATATTTAAGATAAGTAGCTTTGGTTAATAATTTTCCAGATTTTAGGTATTCAATTAATTTCTTAAGAAAATTAATGTGCCTTGAAAGACTGATTCTAAAAGCTTCAATGCTACTCTCTAATCTTTTAAGTAAAATAGTTCTAAAAATACCACCAATGGCAATCATACGTCCCAACATAAATTGTTCTTGTTCTGTTTTTATTCCATCCTTTTTATATTCCAGAATCTTATAATAAGCCATTGTTAATTTATCAGTAATTGTATCAGATATTTCTTTATACATTCCTTTATAAGTAATATCAAGTTTGTAGTTTATATTTTCCAAGAGTCTCTCGGGAAATATTATCTTTTTCTCTTCTATCTCACCATTTGGTTTTTCAATTATGATGTATGCATCGGGATAATTTTCCAAAATATAATTTCTAGTCCTTCTTATTGATATCTCATTTAATAAATCATTTAATAAAGAAGGAGACTCTTGGACTCTTTTAAAGAATTGAAAGAGATCGCCAATATTCTCTTTAACAAAAGCATTCCTATCCATCGAAACAAGTAACATTATTTGCCAATATAAATCCCAAGTTGTGTTATTAATTGGAGTCGCTGTAAGAAAGAGTATGTTAGGTCTGTTACCATTTTGATTAATATAGTCATTAATTAAAGTGAAAAAATTTTCCCATCTATTAGATAAAGGATTTCTAAAATTATGGCTTTCATCAACAACAATTAATTCAACATTATCAAAACGTCCACCTAATGTTCGTTTAGCTTTTTCTAGAAAATCCTCAGATGCAAGTTCTTCTTGGGAAAGAATATTTTCTTTTACATCAATACGTTTGACTTCTCTTCTCCACATTTCTCTTAGTTGTGCTGGACAAACAATAAGAATATTTTTTCTTTCATAATAACCAATTTTTTCTAAGACTTTCTTTGCAATCCAAGTTTTACCTAATCCTACCGAGTCAGCTACAATACATCCACCATATTTTTGCATTCTTGTCCAAATTCTAGCAATTGCATCTTCTTGAAATTGTGCTAGATTGACTTTAGTTTTTGGTAGATTTGAATCAGTATCTCCTTTAATCTCCAAAGTGATGTCTTTTTTCTGGTATTCATAAAGAGTTTTGATATAGAGTTCATAGGGCGTGTATTCCCTTGAGCCAAACCTAGAATCTTCTAATATTTTAATTAAATCATCTTTGAAATCAATAGACTCATTCCAAAATTTATCAAACCATTCTCTTCTAGTATATATTGCTTGTGATTCTTGTTTCCAAGTATTTAATTCTCCATATCTTGTTAAACCAGCTTTTGTAAAATTTGATGATCCTATGACTATAATATCATCAAAAATGTAAGCTTTACCATGGAGAAATTTTTCAAATAATCGGATTTCAACATTTGGTTTTTTAAGAAAACCGATAAAGGTTTTTATTGAATCATAAGAATCTTTAGATAAATCAAAAATTTCGATTTCTTTTTTTATTTCCTCAAGTAGAACATCCCCCAAAGTCTCTTTGTTAATTATTTCTGGTGTTTTTCCTAATAATAATCTAAACTTTATAATTCCATCTAAATTATCTTTAATCATACTAAATGCTTGAATGTTAAAAAAAGCAGTAGCAATATCAAAATTAGTATTAGGTTTCATTTTCAGTATATTATTTAAAAAGGTAATAAGCTTGTTTTGTTCACTATTATCTATAATCTCTTTAGGAAAAATCATGATAAATCACTTCTACTTTTCATTCTTTAAGCTACTGGCTTTATCGATTCTTTGTTTAACTAATTCACAAATACTCAAATAAATTTCTTTTATTTCTTCTTTTGTTAAACCAAGCACATCAAAAATTATATTATCTAGTTCAGCTCTCACTGAAATAGGTTTTGGTTCTTGGTCTCTAATGGGTTTATTTATTTCTATGCCAAGTTCTTCAAAAATAGATTTCGATTTATTTTTACTATATTTATATAAAATTTCATCTATTAATTTTGGATCTACCTTTAATTCTAATGGATTAATAGTTACTAAAGGTTTCATTTCAGGTGCATAGGTTTGTAAAGCTCCTCCACCGAGTCCTGTTCTCCCATATATTTCAACCATAAGAAAATTAAATGAAGAATTTAGAATTAGAACTAGAATCTTTGTGTTTTTTGGATATACTATATAGTAGAAAGCATGATCAACTAAATAATAGTCTTTATTCCATGGAAATAGAAATCTTTCATTATAGAATTGATTAAATAGAATATCAGCATTAGGTAGTTTTGGTAATTCATACCATTTTTTCCTGCTTGATACTGTTGGAACTTTACACCACAAATCACCATCTTTGGTTCTTTGCTTTTCACCCCACTTAATATATTTAAGAGCATTAGTTTCCTTTAATTCCAACTTTGACTTATTGCAGATAAAAGCTTTGAATTTTAATGTTTTTTTATCAATAAAAATACTATCGCATTCCTTTGGTCCCTTTACTATAGGTTTTAAAAATTCCTTCTCTATATTCCACTTCATTTGGTGTTCTTCATTAAGATAAAAGAATTCATTTATTCCTGTGGTGAATCCTCTTGTAATATTACCAATTTTTCCTAATTCTATAAGTTTATCTTTGCCTTTCTCCAAAAGAGTATAATAAATTTGAGGAGCTCTAAGATATTTCCCACCCCATTTATTACCTCTATAATAACCAGTTTTAAATTTACTATTTTTATAATTTTCAGGATATTCCCAACCATCCTCAAGTAAATCTTCCTGAATGATTGGGAAACATCTATAATCATTTGTATTGATGATGTTTTTCACCATTTCAACAATTTTCCCTCCTCGTACATTTACTTTAATTTTTTCAATTTCGATTAGATTTTGAGAAGATAAAACTACTTCAAATTGCTTCTTGAACATAACAAACTTTGCTGGATTTTTGAGGCTAGATTGGACTGTAGAATTATAGTTTTCTAATGTTTTCTGTTCTTGAATTATCCTAGGAGCTCCAAATAATGCAATAATAGTATTAATATCAGCATGAGAAAAACTTCTTTTGGGATTGTCATAAATTGCTATGATAGGTACATATCTACTGAGAAATTCTTGTAATTCCTTTCCATAAACGACATCAAGCCATGAATTAGATGTTATAAAACAAAATGTTCCTTTATTATTTAATAATCCCAATCCTTGAAAATAAAAATAGACATAATAATCACTTTGTCTGTTGATTTTTTTTATAGCATTGTTATAAAGATTTATTACTGAATTTATGAGCTTTTCTTTATAATCCCTTCTATCTTGTAATGTTACCTCCTCTTTCAATTTGTTTGGTGGGGAAATTAATTCTTGCCTTACATACGGTGGATTTCCAATTACAATATCAAAACCATTTTTTTCGCCAAATATTTCAGAAAAATCAATATCCCATATAAAAGGCTTTTTTTCAGGTATTTTTAAATAATCATTTATTTTTTTCAATTTAAATATTTCATTTTTGTTTATTTCAATTTTCATGTTATTTTGCTTTATTATTTCCTCATTTATAATAAAATCACCTGTAAGGGTTTTTTGTGATTTTGCATTTTTATTACTATTTTCTAATTTAGAGATATCTAAATTTAATTTATCAATTTTATAATTAATAATTTCTCCAAAGATTCTAATTTCCTCTTTTATAATGGAATCTAAGGATGGAAATAATGCTGTATCAGAATTATCGAAATATTTCTCTTTTTCATTTTTTAAATAATTTAATTTATTTTTAATTACTGAATCTTTTATTTCTGATCTTAAATTTAGATTTTCTCCTCCCAATTCTTGTACCAATGAATCGCCTATTCTAAGATTAATATTTAAATTTGGAAGTAATGGTTTTTCTTTCAATTTTTCCATTCTAAACTCAGTCTCGATTATTAATTGTAACCATAATCTTAATTCTGCAGCATGTATTGCCCAAGGCATTACATCTACGCCATAAATGGATTTTTGAATTATACGTTTTTTTAAATTAAAATCATCAATTGTTCTATTAGTAAATTTATAAACTATTTTAAAAAGATCTACGAGAACATTCAACATTCCTACAAGAAATGCACCAGATCCACAAGCAGGATCTATAATTGATAATTCCGTTAAAATTTCCTCTATTTTAAACCAAAAATTTATATCGTTTTGCCATTTCCCAATTTTATTTTTTTCCTCAAAAAAATCAAAAATAAAATGATAAAAATCTTCTTTTGGAATCTCTAATATATGTTTTGACAAATACTCTACTAATGAACGTCTACACATAAAATCCACTTCAACACGAGGAGTATAAAATATCCCCATATCATTTCTATCATATATTTCTTCTGCAACATTGGCTAGAGATTCATAGATAAATCCAATCATTTGTGGATCAACTGCTACTTCAGAATCCAATGGCATATCTTCTTTAATAGTAAAATTATATTTTTCAAAAAAGTGAAAAGTGTGCTGGAACAAATCATCATTAATTTGTATATTTAAGTTATCTAATTCATTTTCTCTAAACAAACTACCATTTAAATATGGAAAATTGGCAAGCACTTCTATTATTTCATCTGGAAGATTTACTACCTTTTCTGGATGATTATTGAAAGCTTTTATGAATATTTGCTTTAACCAATTCTCATAAAATTCATTTGAATTATATTTTCCCATTTTTTTATAGAAATCCCACAACCAACTAATAAATTTAGAATGTACTAGCCATTTCTTTTTTGAAATGAAATAAATAAACATTAATCTATTTAAAAATTGAAGAGTGAATTCATGCGCTTCTTTTCGCGAAATTTTATTTTCTATCAAGTTATCTCTGATTAAGAAGAATATTTTTTTATAATCTTCAAAAAATAATTCTGTTACTCTTTCTACATCAAAAGCTTTTTTCCATTTTTCTAATATTTTCAGCCAATTTGTTTTTTCTTCTTCATTATAGAGTTTGGAGAGAATATCAATGTCTGTATAATGTAATTCATCCTTGTTCACAATCAATTTTGTAATTTTTAATCTAAACTTTCCTGCTTCTATTCTCTCTTTTTCAGGAAAAACAAAGATTATTTCATTATATTTAATTGTAAAAATCAATAGAAAATTTAAAAATTCTTTATCAAAAATTGAGGATATTGATCTGATAAAAGTTTTATTTGTTGTATCTACCTCCAATAGAAAAATTGGTAAATTATCTTCTATATTAGCAATCATATAAATTTCATTTATTTTATTCAAATCCTCTGATTTGAAACTAAAGCTACTTTTATCCCTTTTATAAGATTTACTCATTACCCAATCTTCAGGATAATTAAGATACTTAAAAAAATTATAAATATCTTCTGCTTCTTTAAAATTCTTTATTTTATCTTCTATTTGTAATCGAATTTCTGCTTGATTCTCCATTTTTACCTTTTCCTGTTTATTTTTAAAAAACATTATGAAAATTAAATTTTAAATCCTTTTCTTCCAAAATATATTTTCCTTTGATAAAATAAGGGTTTCTATTAAATTACTTGTTTAATTTTACAATTTCTTTTTATTTTTTCAGTATATTCCTTTCTATTAATTTCTTTGGTTTGTATAATGTTGTAAGGGAAATTGGTTATGAGAAACTACTTTTTGTATTGGAATTCCTTAACGAATCATAAAATTCAATAGGATATTTATTTTTTATATCGAATTTATCACTTGTTATACTAAATATTGGTTTTTTATCTATCTTTAAGGAGAGTAAATTTGATTGTTTGCTATTGTAGATGAAAAAGGGCATAAATTTCTTTTCTGATAATGATATAGCCTCTTTTTTCTCAAAAAAACTGTCTTAATGATTACAATAATAATCTTTTATTATTTCTCTAAACATAATCATTATTCTTCGTATATAGCAAATATTTCTAAATAAACTTATTTTAAGATTTAATTGAAAAAAATATTGATCGATTTGGAACAACTGCAGATAAAATCAATTTACAAAAGGTTAAAGAGAATTATGAGGGAAAGATTGCTGTAACTTATCAAGCTCCATGGGAAATAGCAGATATCAGACATAAAAAACAATCCTACTGGATCTATGCTTGGAGTGAGCGATTGAAATCCTTATGGGTGTTAGATATTAAAGGAAAATATCCCCAAGAATTAGATAAGGCAAAGAAGATAACATTCCTTTCAGGAGAAATTCTTGAGTATAAGAAACCTTTGTCTAATGAAGATGTTAAATTTAGGCAAAGAATTGTTTTGAATGAAAATCCTGTTTTTGTTCTTGATGAAAAAAGAGCTTTAACATTATGGTAAAGATTAGAAAAGTGAACTTGATTGAATTGGATAAAATGAATTGGTTAATGATTTATTCAACCAACTTTCTTAATTTATTAACAATCTTAACTTGAGCTAAAGTATCCAAATGGCAATATTTTAAGAGGTTTTTCCTTACTGCATCATTTTCTAGTTCATCACATTCTTCGTAAGTTGCTTTTAGGAAAATCACTGGAGCAGTTCTTCCATCTCTTATTTCCAATTCTTCATAACTTTCACCTGTGAGTGCGGGATAAACAGCTTTAAGTGAAGCACTGCCTTGTTGGCTAGAATTATAGTAAAAAAATGTTCTAAAAGGTTCCAGTAAATCGATAATTCTTACAAGGATTCCATCGAGCCATTGTTCTTTTTCTGGGTAGTAATCTGCTAATTCCATCAATCTATGTTCTTCAAAATTTTTATTATAGACGACAATACTTCCTTTTGTGCCCAAAACTTTCTCCAGTTCAATAAGGAAATCCTTTCTTGGGTCTCCCTTGCCATGGTAAAGATATTCAAAGTGCTCAGGTTCTAGACCACTCTTTCTATCAATATGTAATGAAAACTGAAAAGGAACATGTGAAAATGGTTTCAATCCTTCGAACATAGGGATTGCCATTGAAAAGGTTTCAAAATCGAGATAATAAATAGGATATTCCAGTGTTCCAAGAAATTCGTTTATCTTTTCTTTATTAACAAATATTTTTCCTTCTATCTCACAAACCCATTGTATTTTTTGCCTTTCTGTTTGTAGCTTTTCTTCAGGTATATCTTTGATCAGTTCTATTCCATCTTCATATAATTCACAAGCTGATCGTTTTCTGCCATACAAACAAAAGACATTATTTTGCGGTAATTCTAGGCATTTTTCAAGAAAACAATCATGGTTGTTTTCTTTAAGCACGCTCTGAGATAGGATTCCAGCTTTAGGAGGTTCACTTGAAGAAATAATATCGAAAGATGCTTTTATTCTATTTTTCACTTCTTCCATTAAATAATTAACTTTAGGAGTAATATCGTCTTTTATTAAGAGATTTTCTACTACAATAGAACCATTTTTGAGATAATCTTTATTCAAATGTAATAAAAAGCAATTTTCTATTTTCAACCCATTTCCTTCACAGATATATTTTTGAAAAGAAACATCGTGAACATGTTTATCTTTGACCTTTGTACTTGCTTTAACTTCTATTAAATCCCATCCTATGCTATTGGGAACAAGAATATCAGCTCGAGAATAACAATTATCAAACTCAAATCCTGCTTCAAAAAGAGGTCGATTTTTACTCAAAAGTTCATTAGTCAATTTAATATTTGCTAAATTATCATCAAATGGTATGTTTATTCCATTGGGATAGAGTTTTTTTGCTAACTCACCTACTTTATTTCCTTCTTCAATTGTAAATTCTTCAGCGATAGTTTTTTTTCGTACCTCTTCAGGTTTATTTAATAGCATCCACAAATACTTTGGGCATTCCAAACCTGCAAGATACTGTGTTTTTGTTAGAACCCCTTTCATATAGAGATTATTTAATGAACACTAATAAAGAATTTGATTTTGCAGTATCAAAAAAAAACCGAAATTTTTACAAATAAGTTATCAAAATTAGTCCAAGGATAATATTATAGTAATATCCTGTTTTTGTTTTGGATGAGAAAAGAGCATTAACATTATGGTGAAAAAATAAATTAAAAAAACGATTATTATAACAACGCTATAGAAAGTTACTCTAGTTTCATTTTTTAAATTTAATTTTACTGGAAAGAACATGACTTGTAATGAGCTCTTTTAGAAGCAATTCTTCATCTTGTTTCAAGGAATCTTTAGGGATGATAATAGCTACTTGTTGTATGACCGTATTGATCAAATATGTTTTTTTCAGTTCAGTTACTAACTTCACCCAAGACCAGGGACATTGGAAATGACTATACGGTGTTTCCAGTAATATCCACTGGTTATCTATTGTTACTCTTCTTTCCTTTGGTACCAGCGCTATTGATTTCCAGATTGTCTCGGGATTTGTAATATAAAATGCTATAAATATCAGTAAAAAGAAAATCAGAAAACCGATGGTTAAAAAACTGAAGTAATTAAGTTTCTGATTACCAAAAAAATACCCTAAAAAAAACATTGTTAGCAAGAAAATTGTTGATATTATCCATGCTATTAGAATGAGCCTTGCTGGTCTTCTTTCGATTTCTTTTGATTCCTCAAAAGTATAAAGATAGTCTACTACTAAATTTTCTGTCTTTAATTCTTCCATTGTTACATCTTTTTCAAAAATTTTAGACTCTACAATTATCTGAACTAATATATACTTTCTTACATAATATTGACATATTTGCTTTGGATGAAAAAAGAGCATTAACGTTATGGTAAAAAAGAATTTATTCTTACAAAACAAATGATACTACAGGTGGAGTTGCATTGGTTGGATTGAAGAAGGGGCATTTTTACCAATATATAACTATCATAATAATAGCTCTTTTCATTTGTAACAGTGGATTGTTACAAT
>Ga0307380_10006640_pt1 | contig 15157 bp, 15 predicted proteins | sample UN3MG_FD_202239 | JGI IMG/M metagenome (GOLD analysis project Ga0307380, IMG submission 202239) | Soil microbial communities from Risofladan, Vaasa, Finland - UN-3 | ecosystem: Environmental > Terrestrial > Soil > Coastal area > Acid sulfate soil | place: Finland: Risofladan, Vaasa | collected...
GTACTGGCACTAGAAATCTAAAGGAAATGGGTGGACTCTTTAAAAGAATGCCGGTAACTTCGACCACCTGCTCCATCGCCTCCCTTTCTATATCCGGAATACCACCATTTAACGGTTTCTGGAGCAAGTTGATTATTATTATTGCCCTGGTTCAGAGAGAATTTTATGCCCTCGCCGCAATTACTGTTTGTGTCAGTTTTCTTACCCTGGTTTCCTTTATCAAGGTACAGCGGTACTCCATATTTGGAGACCTTCCTGAGAAGATGAAAAGAGCGAAGGAGATTCCCATTTTAATGAGAACGACGCTCGTCATTCTTGCAATATTATGTATTGTAACTGGAGTTCTCTATCCCTTTTTTGGGAATACCGTATTAGAAATGGCACGGGATGCCATAATGGACCAGCAGAAATATATCCACTTGGTATTACGGTAAATGCGATAATCATATTGAAAAATAATCTTCCAATATAAATCCCTGGAGTATTAGATGACCTTAAAAGAAAAATCGATGCGGTTAAAATTCAAAGCCGGCCTTCTTAATTTCATTATAATGTTCCTTGTCTGGTGGGCACTCACATGGACAATGGATCCGGTTACCTTAAGCGTGGGGCTGCTTGTTGCTGCAGGCATTGCGCTTTTTATATCGGATTTTTTCCCCTCTGACATGGTATTGCTATTTTCTCCGCGGCGTATTTTTTGGCTTTTGGTATACATCCCTTATTTTTTCTATTATGTATTCAAGGCGAATCTTGATGTTCTTTACCGTGTACTTCATCCGGATTTGCCCATTAATCCGGGGATAGTAAAGGTTCGTACCAATCTTACGACCGATCTGGGAAAGACATTTCTGGCCAACTCTATCACATTAACTCCAGGTACCTTAACTGTAGATATAGAAGGAGAATATCTCTATATTCACTGGATTAATGTAACTTCGAAAGATACAGAAGGTGCAACCAAAATTATTGTAAACAAATTTGAAAATATTATCAGGAGGATATTCGAATGACCGGTTGTATTCTAGTATTGATTATTTGTTGTTTCATGTGTCTTTACCGAATTGCTTTTGGTCCCACACCATCCGACCGGATAGTGGCCAACGATATATTGGGAATTATCGTAGTTGGTTTTTGTGCCATATACTCAGCAATATGCAAAGAAGATTTATATATGAACATTGCCTTGGCCTGGTCATTATTAAGCTTCATCGGGACGATTGCTTTAGCAAAGTTTCTGGAGGGAAGAAGTTACGATGACTGAGTCAATCGGTTTTATTTTAATTATGGGTGGACTTCTTTTTGACTTTTCGGGCTGTTTGGGCTTGATCCGCCTTCCCGATGTATACAACCGTCTCCAGGGTTCGACGAAATGTGTTACCTTGGGAACCTGTTTAATTCTCTTGGGGGCAGTGTTTTATACTGGTCTAAATGCAGTGGGTATTAAAGCTATTCTTTGTATTTGGTTTATTTTTATGACTTCACCTACTGCAGCACATGCCATTTCTAGAGCTTCCCATAGAACTGGTTATAGGTTATGGAAGGGCAGTGTGTGTGACCAGTATCTTGAAGACAGACAAGGTGGTCAAAAAGATAAGGCTCCCGAAGTACTGGAAGAGGAAAGAAAACATGAAGAAGCCTAAACTGCGGGAATTGAAAGAAGCAATTACAGCATTGTGGGAGGGTCCCTATACAATAGATTTTCCCAAAAATCCTCCGGCCATCGCAGTGGAATTTCGGGGCAAACCGGAATATCAGAAAGAAGATTGCATTGGATGTGGGGCTTGCAGTGAAGTATGTCCAGCCAATGCAATAGAGATTACTGAAAAACCTGAAGGCGATAAAATCTACCGTGTATTAACCATTCATTTAGATAATTGCGTTTATTGTGGACTATGTGTCGAGAAATGCACCACAAAAAAGGGCATTATCCAGAGTCATGAGTTTGAATTGGCCGTTTTTGATCGGGCGGATGCGGTTGAAAAGATCGAAAAAGAGATGGTTGTGTGTGAAATATGCGGCAGGCCATTTGCTACCAAGGATCACTTAAAATGGATTTACCACCGGTTAGGTTCACATGTTGCTGGAAACTGGACATTTATGCTTATCGGTCTGGATGAATTGGGTGTGGTGGTGCCAATCGCAGGTCGAGATAAACGGAAAATCGGGCGTTATGATAATGCCCGGCTTTTATGCCCTAATTGCCGCCGGGACGTGATTCTTTGTGAAGAGTGGGGCGCATTTGAATAGACCTTTCTTTTAATAATATCTCATAGTAGTGAACGTTGTACCCTTCGGGAGTATATTCGATAACAGCAGATTTCAACTGATGGTAGAGATTATAAGCACCTTGTGCCGGATAGTAGCGGTGTTGAGGTTCAGGACAACGGTGACGAATCAGTGATCACTCAGTCATGAGTACTTGCACTAATATCTCGGTGAATTGACTTTCAGATTTAACTGCCGAACTTCAAACCACTTTGTGAATCTCTTCTTCAGGCTTGACCAGAATGCGGTAGAAATGAACCCACACCACATTCAGGCAATTGGTTAGAGGTATCAGGTGGCCAAAGCCGCAAAGCTGTCATATTAAGTAATAGTCTTGGTGAAGCAAGTACTAAAAAAAATTATTATGGACAATTATGAGTCTTGATAGAATTGATGTTGGCCGCGTGCTTATCATTGGTGTAGGTAACCGTCAACGTGGAGATGACGGGGTTGGTCCGGTCTTAATTGACAGATTATCTTCCGCCGGTTTTACTAATATATTGGACGCTGGAACAGTTCCCGAAAATTATACAAAGTATATTGTTCAATATTGCTCGGATACTATTATCATTGTAGATGCTCTCTCCTTTGGACGCCAGCCCGGTGAATGGAAAATCTTTACTCCCGATGAATGTAATGAGTATGGATTCTCTACCCATAACGCTTCTCTGAGTCTTTTCGCAAGTTATATTCGCCAAAATATTCATGCTAAAATTTTTATTATAGGTATTCAACCGGCAACAACCGAGTTTCATATTGGCTTGAGCCTTGAATTGGAGCAATCAGTTCGCCAGTTGGTCAAAGAGTTATCATTATATTCCTCATGACCATCACAGAGAACCTGAAGTATCTACCTGTTTCAGGGAAAAAAATTCAGCGAGCCTTATCTCTATTTTGTTTCCTGGTTTATTCTTTTAAATGAGGTGTCCTGTAAAATCAAGATACTTTTAAGCGGCTTTTGGGAGAATCTCCAGTTTGAGATAATCAGAGATATCTACTAGCTGTGCTCAAGCCTTCAAGCCACTCTTTGGCCCGGTATCTGAGGCTCAAGCACCAGCCGACATTCCGGCGGGTGAACAGGTCCAGGAACCACCAATAGAAACAACTTTAGACCACTGGTCAGCATGGCAGAGGTCATGTAGGTACCATAACTGGTTCATCCTGTAACAGTCATACACTTTCGGGACATCCGGTGAGATTCCTTTATTTCTACCTTGAGCAGAGGAGATTCTTATCCTTGAGTAAACGTGTCGTGCGTTTATAGCCAGGCTGCCTGCCGATGTACTTTCGGATAAAGTCTACTCCACGCCTAATGCCGTAAGGATAAAAAATAGAATCATGGGATTCCCGACCCTGAAGCAAGTTTAAAAAGGCTTGTGGCTTCTGGTCATCAGACAAAAAACGCTTCGGCATGGAGCATCTCTTTATATGATCGTTTCTTTTTTAAATAATATTTGATAAATTAAAATAACTTATCAAATTAAATTGTAGTATTATTATTAGATTTTTCAAAAAAGGGATTAGAGCTTTATGTATACTTTATTCTGGCTAAAGAGTGGAGGGTGTGGGGGGGACAGTATTTCCATGCTGAATCTCGATCACCCGGACCTTTATACTGCTCTCAAAATGTATGATATAGAAATAGCCTGGCTTCCTTCTTTGAGTTTCGAGTCCGATAAGGATGTTCGCGATATACTCAATAGATTCATTCGGGGTGAAGAAAAATTGGATTTCTTGTTGGTGGAAGGCGCTGTTTGCAATGAAGATAATGGGAAAACCCACTATGTTACCTTTTGTCGCCATCCAATGAAATACTGGGTTATTGAGCTTGCAAAGAGGTCTTCTTTTACCCTTGCAGTAGGAACCTGTGCCTCCTTTGGCGGTATCATTGCAGCAGGTTCTAAAAATATCAATTGGATGGGGCTTCAATATTTCAAGAAAAAGCATGGAGGCTTACTCGGTACACACTATCGCTCTTCTTCGGGTTTTCCTGTAATAAATATTGCAGGCTGTCCTGCGCATCCGGACTGGATCTTAGGAACTCTGGCTTTTATCACAATGGGCAAATTCACATTGGACAATCTGGATAAATATCAACGGCCGGAACTCTTCTATAGCAAACTTGCTCATCATGCCTGTCCGAGGAATGAATATTACGAGTTTAAGGCTTCAGCAGAAGAATATGGGCAACAAGGATGCCTTTTTGAAAACTTAGGCTGCAAAGCAACACAGTGTGAATCAGATTGTAATGAAAGGCTATGGTTGGGGAGTACCGGAAGCTGTACCAGGGGAGGTTTCCCATGTATTTCTTGTACTTCCCCCGTTTTTCCGGATGGATTTTTACCATTTTTTGAAACCCAAAAAATTGAAGAAATTCCTACTACACTTCCTCTTGATGTACCCAAGGCATGGTATGTAGGAATAAGTGGGATGACTAAGCTTGCGTGTCCTAAAAGACTGGCTGTCAATGCAACATCTTTTAAAAAGATTAATGTTGAAGAGGTAAAAGAAGGAAAAACCGAATGAAAGAAACTATAACAATCAGTCCCTTCAGCCGAATGGAAGGCGATCTTGAGTTGAAGGTAGAACAGGAAAATGGAAAAATTACCAGTGCTTATTCTTCAGGAATTATGTTCCGTGGATTTGAGCGAATACTCAAAGGCCGGGACCCTATGGATTCACTCGTTTTCACCTGCAGAATTTGCGGGATATGCGGACTTACACACTCGGCTGCATCATCAAAGGTTTTAAAAGAAGCATATAAAGCTGAAATGCCTCCAAATGCTTATTATGTAAAAAACATCCTTTTAGCAATTGAAATTATTGCCAACCATCTGACTCAATTATACATGTTTTTTATGGTAGATCTTCTGAATAAAAAATATAGAGACGAACCGTATTATAATAATATTGTGAAAAGGTTTACACCTTTTACAGGGGAATCACAAAAAAAGGTCATCCAAGCACGAAAAAAAATATTGGAAATTATGGGGATAATAGGTGGAAAATGGCCTAATTCCCTGGTAATGCAGCCTGGTGGTGTCACAAGAACTCTCAATCTTCATGAAATTGTTTCCTGTCTCGGGATTATTGAGGAGATAAAAGAGTTTTTTGAAAAAACATTACTTGGTTCGCCTATGGAGTGCTGGCTTGAAAACAAGAGTCTCCTCGATATTGAAAAATGGATGGATGATGAAAAAAATGCAGAGAGTGACTTGGGTATATTTATAAAATTTGGATCCAAAAGCGATATTATAAGAATGGGAGCTGTGGCTGAGAAATTACTCTCTTGTGGAGCATACGAGGAACCAGATGGAACGTTCTGGTTGAAAGAAGGTCTATATGATGATAGCAAATGGCTTCCTTTTGAACAGTCAAAAATTGAAGAGCATATTGCTTATTCCTGGTATGAAGGGTATGAGGGAGGTATCCATCCTTCTGAGGGCATAACAGAACCAAACAAACAAAAAGAGAATGCATATAGTTGGTCGAAATCTCCACGGTATGATAATAATGTCATCGAGGTAGGACCTCTGGCACGGATGGTCATGGATCATGATCCATTGGCCTTAGATATTTTTCAGAAAATTGGATCAACTGTTTTTACACGACAGTTAATGAGAATTCACGAGACAATCAGGTTAGTGGGCAAAATAAAATATTGGCTTAATAAAATCGATCCGGAATCTCATTTTTATATCAAACACAATAAAGCAAAAGAATGTAGTGGAATAGGTCTGGTGGAGGCCGCCAGGGGAATGCTGGGACATTGGATATCTATAAGGGATGGTAGAATTTTTAATTATCAAATCATTACACCAACTACATGGAATTTTTCCCCTCGGGATTCGGCTGGAAATCCTGGTGCTTGTGAAAAATCCCTTATAGGTCTCCAGATGGAGGATTCCGAGAACCCAGTTGAGATTTATCATGTAATACGATCTTTTGATCCCTGTATGGCATGTACAGTACATGCAGTACGAGGATCAAACTATGACTTAGGCTTTCGTATTCTCAACTAGCTTGGATTGATTATAAATTTTAATGTTTTGCCAAGGTGTTTACACAGAATAAGAATTTTTAACTGACTCGGATGCCGGTTGTTTTGAATAAATTGAGAAAGATCGGCCATAATTCCAAATTCTTTCCCCACATCTCTCAAACGGCCCACCCATCCGAGGTCATCTGTCCACCATTAAAGCAGGTTTTAACCTCTTTTTCCGAAATAGTTGAAAAACGAAGAGTTTCTTGCAAAATTTTACTCACAGCGGGATTTTCCATGCAGGTTTGTTGTCAGTCTTGCTAACCACGTGATACAAACCTGAGGAAAAATACTGCCTTTTGGGGAATAATCGGGACTTTTATATGATAATAATATTGGGATATGGGAATACTCTCAGGGGAGATGATGGTATTGGAGTTAAAATCGTCCAAAAATTGGCAACAATGTGCTTACCAAATTACATAAAAATCATCGACGGAGGAAGTAGAGATACTGATGTGCTTCTAAATACTAGGGATTTTGAAAAACTCATAATTATTGATTCGGTTATTAGCGGCGGGAACGAAGGTAACATTTACCGGATGACCATACCGGAACTATCCGAGACTAAGAACATGGATCTGTCTACACATGGTTCATATTGGATTGATTTCGTAAAGTCTAAGGTTGAATCCGGTGAGAAAAACTCTTGGTCACAAGTGGTTTTTTTTGGAATTGAAATAAAAAACACCGCGATAGGGACAGAACTAAGTCCCAGGATTGTTGATAGGATCCCTGAATATTTAAATTTTATTCTCAAGGAATTGCAATGAACGTACCAAGAATGGAAGACATAGTAAAAGGTCCGAATAATGAGAGACTTCAAGAAAAAATGTGGATTGAGATTATAAATCGAATGGAAAGCCTTTACGCAAAGGTGGCAAACTGGGAGGAGGAGATTGAACAAAAGAACAGAGAATTATTAAAAACAAAAGGGTTCGTTGAAAATGTTATTGAACATATGGCAGAGGTTTTAATAGTTATAGATTCTGAAGGCAAAATAAATATGGTCAATCATGCTGCTTTAGAGATACTGGGATACAAATATGAGGAAATTATTGGAAAACCAATGGATTTTATTTTTAAAAAGACCAAAGGATCAAGTCTTGTTATGGAAGGTTCGATAATACAGAAGTTGAGCAGAGATGGAGTGATTAAAAATCTTGAAATCTTTTTACGAAACAAAACAGGTGAGCGAATTCCTATGGTTCTGAGTGGGTCTGTAATGCGAAACATTTATGGTGAGATTGATGCCATAATATGTGTCGCAAAGGATCTCCGAGATACAAAAAAGCTGTTGGAAGCAAAGGCCAGGGTAGAAGCAGAAAAGGCAAAAGCGGATGAGTTAAAAAGAGCTTATGAGGAACAGCAAAAACTTGAAGCTCAACTTATTCAATCGGAAAAGTTGGCATCCCTCGGACAATTAGCTGCAGGGGTCGCGCATGAGATAAATAATCCACTCACTGGTGTGTTGACCTCGGGGCATCTCTTACTCAAAAGATTCTTTGAAGTAGATGATCCAAATAGAGAAGACATTGAAATTATAGTTAGGGAGACAACCAGGTGTCGTGAAATAGTTCGACAGCTCTTGGATTTTGCACGACAATCCAATCCTAAGATGGTCTACACAAATATTACACAATTAATTAATGAGACCCTCTCAATTATGGAAAATCAATTTAATATTCAAAATATTAAAATAATTAAGAAGCTGAAAGATGATATCCCTGACATTATGATAGATATAAATCAGATTGAGCAGGTTTTTATCAATATTTTATTAAACTCAATTGAAGCAATGTCCCAAGGTGGATCTATTGTCATTTCTTCTAATTTTGATAAACATTTTGTATGCGTCATTTTTCAAGATAATGGTCGTGGTATTTCTGAAGAAAATATAGGGAAAATCTTTGACCCGTTTTTTACCACCAAATCCAAGCAAAAGGGTACAGGGTTGGGTTTAGCCGTCAGTTATGGGATTATCAAAAGACATAACGGTACAATTGAGGTAAAAAGCAAGGTAAATGAAGGAACGACATTTATAGTAAAACTTCCTTTGGAAAATAACTTGGAGCGATTATGAAAGAGAAGAAAATCAACGAAAATATAACTGTCTTGGTTATTGATGATGAACCAGTGGTGAGGAATTCGTGCCATAAAATTCTGACGAAAGAAGGCTATAAAGTTTTTACTGCTGAAAGTGGCATAGAAGGTCTGGAACAAGTGCAAATGGGGGTAGGAGATGTTATTATCGTTGATCTTAAAATGCCAGAAATAAGCGGAATGGAAGTCTTGGAGAATATAAAAAAGAAATTTTCTCATATACCAGTTATCATAATAACAGGATATTCCACAATACCCTCAGCAGTTGAAGCAATGAAGTTGGGTGCGTTCGATTATCTTCCCAAACCGTTTACACCAGACGAACTTTCTCTTGTGGTCCACAAGGCTGTCGAAAAAAAAAAGTTGCACGAAGAAGTTGATTTTTTGAGAAAGGAACTTTATGAAAAATACAAAATAGAGAACATGATTGGAAAAAGTCCTGGTATGCAGGAGGTTTATCAGCTGATTAACAAAGTTGCACATACTGATAGCACTGTCCTGATTTATGGTGAAAGTGGTACCGGAAAAGAGTTAATCGCCAGGGCCATTCACCTTCAGAGTCATCGACATGATAAACGATTTGTTGCGATTGACTGCAGCGCTTTATCTCCGAGCCTTCTCGAAAGCGAATTGTTTGGACATGTCAAAGGCTCTTTTACCGGTGCATATTCAACCAAACCCGGAATCTTTGAAATAGCGAACAAAGGAACTCTTTTTCTTGATGAAATATCAAATATCAGCTCTGAAATACAGGCTAAACTCTTGAGGGTAATAGAAGAGCGTGAGTATAAGCCGATAGGTGGCTTAGAGATGAAAAGTACAGATGTTCGAGTAATATCTGCTACGAATAGAGATCTTAAATTGCTCGTTAAAAAAAATGTGTTCAGAGAGGACCTCTTTTATCGTCTAAATGTTTTTCCGCTATATCTTCCTCCCTTGAGAGAAAGAAAGGAAGACATCCCACTTTTAGCAACCCACTTTTTAAACCACTTCAGAAAAGAACTAAAAAAAACTATAGAAGGATTTTCAGATGAAGCTTTGAGTGTCTTTATCAGTTATAGCTGGCCAGGGAATATCAGAGAATTAAAAAACATTATAGAAAGGCTGATAATTACAGTTGATAATGATATTATCAAAGCAGAACATCTCCCGGATATTTTTAAAAAACAAAATTTGAAAGAATATATACCCGTACCGAGAGATAAAAATGAATTGAGTAAATTGAAAAAAAAGGTTAAAGATCAGGCAATTGCTGAGGTCGAGAAAACATTTATTATCGAGACACTAAAACGAAACAACTGGAATGTTTCACAGGCAGCTCGAAAAACTGGGTTCCAAAGAACAAATTTTCACGCTCTAATGAGAAAATACAAGATTAACACCTCATACTTTTAAAGGTGAATGATAGTTTATTTTTCTTTTACCTACTGCTTTTAATCTTACTCCCATTTTTTAATCAAATAATACTCTTTATACATATTCCGGAGCAAATCGGCCACCCTTAGAATCGAGGTAGCAAGCGACGCTGGATAATTATAACTTCAGTCATTTGCCTTCTAACAGAGGTTCAAATGGCGAGAAAGAGATTATCCATGCGTAAGATTCGAGAAGTTCTCAGACTGAACCATGATCTCAAGTTATCAGCCAGGCAAATAGCCAGAAGCTGCAACATCTCCCGCAGCACGGTAAGCGATTATCTTTTCCGTGCCCGGAATGCTGGTCTCTCCTGGCCTCTTCCACCGGAGTTGGATGATACGGCTCTGGAAAGCCTGCTTTATCCTCCTGCCGCTCAAGATGTCCCTTGAGCAAGGCGTCAAATGCCCCCGATGGAATACATCCACGGGGAGCTGAAAAAGAAAGGTGTCACCCTCCAGCTACTCTGGTACAAATATAAGAAAACCAATCCAGATGGTTATCAACACAGCCAGTTTTGTGATCTTTACCGCCGCTGGGCGGGAAAGCTTGACCTCAGCCTGCGACAAGAATATCGAGCCGGTCAAAAGCTCTTTGTGGACTACGCCGGTGATACAATCCCGGTAATAAATCCTTAGACCGGGGAAATCTTCCAGGCACAGATTTTCATCGCTGTGCTTGGAGCCAGCAATTACACCTTTGTCGAGGCCGGTTACTCACAGGAACTGCAATGCTGGATCAGCTCGCACATCCACGCCTTCGAATATTTTGGCGGTGTCACTGAGATTGTTGTAGTCGACAATCTTAAATCTGGTGTCAGCAGAGCCTGCCGCTACGAACCGGAAATAAACCCCACCTACCTTGATCTGGCCCGGCATTATGGTACCAGTATCATCCCTGCCAGACCCGGCAAGCCTAAAGATAAAGCCAAAGCTGAAGCGGGTGTGCTCATGGCCGAACGCTGGATCATGGCTGCCTTAAGAAACAGGACATTCTTCAGTCTCGATGAACTGAACCAGGCCATCAGAGAAAAACTTACCATCCTTAATAACCGCAAATTCCAGAAGCTCAATACCACCAGAGCCGACCTTTTCAAAACCATTGAAAAACCAGCCTTGAAACCTCTGCCATCTTATCCCTATGAGTTCGCCGATTGGAAAAAGGCCACCGTCAACATCGATTACCATGTCGAGGTGGATCACCACTATTACAGCGTCCCCTACCAGCTTGTCAGACAACAGGTCGATGTCCGGATCACGGCTGCCACAGTTGAGGTGCTCTTCAAAAACAGAAGGGTGGCCAGCCACAAAAGAAGCTACCGCAAAGGCGGCTTCACCACTTTAAGTGAGCATCGGCCCAAATCCCATCAGGAGTACCTGGAATGGACACCTTCCAGAATTATCCGTTGGGCAGAAAAAAACGGACCTCATACCAGAGAACTGGTGACTAAGGTCATCGAAAGCAAGCCTCACCCGGAACAAGGTTATCGCTCCTGTCTCGGTATCATTCGCCTGGCCAGAAAATACTCTCCCCAGCGGCTTGAGGCGGCCTGTCAAAGAGCTCTGAATATCAAAGCCTTCTCATATAAGAGCGTGAACTCTATCCTGAAAAACGGGCTTGACCAACAGGCTTTACCCTTTGACGAGTCTCCTCCAGAAAAAATCGTCATTCACCATAACATCCGTGGTTCCGGCTACTACCACTGACAGGAGGTAATACATGCTCAACCAACAGACTATCGAGAAACTCTATGCCATGAAGCTCAACGCTATGGTCGAAGCTTTCAAGGAACAGATGGACTCGACTGACTTCTCAGAACTTGCCTTCCATGAACGCTTCGGCTTGCTCGTTGACCGCCAATGGGCCTGGAAGGAAGACCGGCGGATGCAACGACTGCTTAAAAACGCTAAACTGAAAATAAATGCCTGCGTCGAGGACATCGATTACAGAAGCCCCAGGGGCCTGGACAAGTCAGTAATAATGAACCTTATCTCTTGCGATTGGATCAGAAAACACCAGAATGTCATCATCACTGGAGCCACAGGTGTGGGAAAAACATTTATCGCCTGCGCCCTGGCCAACAAAGCCTGCCGGGAAGGCTTCACCGCTTTCTATGCCCGCGCCCCCAGGTTCTATTATGACCTCGCTATCGCCAAAGCAGATGGCAGCTACCCGAAGTTCTTCTCCAAGCTGGCTAAAACACAATTGCTCGTTCTGGACGACCTGGGTGTCTCTCCTATGACTGACTCTGAAAGAAGAAACCTCCTGGAGGTCATCGAGGACAGAAATGGATCGGGGTCGACTCTCGTGGCCAGTCAACTACCCATTGAAAAATGGTTCGAAATTATCGGCGAACCTACCATTGCTGATGCCATCTTAGACAGGCTTGTGCATAACGCTCATAAGATAAATCTCAAGGGGGAATCCATGAGAAAAAGACGTTCCCTCTTGACTAATAATAACGACTGTGTTAACAACTAAAACAACAGCGTCGCTACGCTCCGATTCCGGTGGCCGAATTAAATCGGAACAGGTGGCCGAATTCCTCCGGATTTACCGGCCGATTTGAGCGGAATAGGCAGTTAATCAAATTATCTATTATCTAAGCTTGATTGCACTTATTTAGGGGCTAGCATGGCATCTGTCGTTCGTTATTATGAGGGAATCAGGTCGGTGGCCGTAATCGGCAACTATCTACCCCGCCGGTGCGGTATTGCAACATTCACTACCGATCTTGTCGAGGCTTTATCGACGGAAGCGTCCGACATAAACTGCTGGGCGGTTGCGATGAACAACAAGCCCGAGGGATATCCATATCCGGAAAAAGTGCGATTTGAGATCAACCAGAAAAGGCTTGCCGATTACAGTATCGCCTCGGAGTTTCTCAATATCAGCCAGGTTGATATTGTCTGCGTGCAGCATGAATACGGTATTTTTGGCGGCCCGGCCGGCAGCCATCTCCTGAAACTCCTCGCAGATCTTCGCATGCCGGTCGTGACAACGCTGCATACGGTTCTTAGAGAGCCCGCTCCGGAATATCATGAAGTGATGTGCAAGCTGACTGAATTGTCGGACAAACTGATCGTGATGAGCCGGAAGGCCGTTGAGTTCCTCGAAGAGATCTATGCCGTACCGGAAGAGAAAATTGCCTTTATCCATCACGGCATTCCGGATACCCCTTTTATCGATCCCAACTTCTACAAAGACCAGTTCGGCGTGGAAGGCAAAAAGGTGCTTCTCACATTCGGCCTGCTTTCCCCCAACAAGGGCATTGAAAACATGCTGAGGGCGCTTCCGTCCGTCATCAAGAAGCACCCGGATGTTACCTATATTGTCCTGGGGGCGACGCATCCGAATATTTTGGAGGCGTATGGGGATGAATACCGTATCAGGTTGCAGCAGCTCGTGCGTAAACTCAATATCAAGGATCATGTCATCTTTCAGAACCGTTTTGTGGAGCTGAAAGAATTATGTGAGTTTCTCGGAACCGCTGATCTATACGTATCCCCTTATCTTGAAAAGACCCAGATTGTTTCCGGAACACTCGCCTATGCCATGGGGACCGGCAAGGCCATCGTTTCAACCCCGTACTGGTATGCGTCCGAAATGCTTGCCGAGGGACGGGGAAGAATTGTTCCATTCCATGACCCCGGTGCCATGGCGGAACAAATCATTGACCTTCTGAACAACGATGTCAGCCGGCATACCATGCGCAAAAAAGCCTATATATTCTCTCGCGAGGCAATCTGGAAGGAAGTGTCCCGGAGATATCTCGAAGTTTTCAGCGAGGTTAAGCTCAACCGTTCCCGGCGCCCCCGTCCCCGGCACTTGTATGTTGAAAACATCAAGTCAATCACAAATTTCGAGCTCCCGGAACTGAAGCTTGATCACCTGAAAACCCTTACCGACGATACGGGCATTTTACAACATGCCACCTATACCATCCCCGATCGCTTCCATGGCTACTGCACCGATGATAATGCCAGGGCGCTGATGGTTGCGGCCATGGGCCTGAAATATCAGCACACGGACAGCACGTGCTTCGATTCCCTCAGCAGCCATTATCTCAGCTTTCTGTTGTATGCTTTCAATGTCGAAAAGGGGCGGTTTCGTAATTTTATGAGCTATTCACGGCAATGGACCGAGGAATTGGGGGCCGAGGATGCTCACGGGAGAGCGCTCTGGGGCCTTGGCAAGGCCGTGGCTTTTCTTGACAATCCCGGACAGCTGGCAATGAGCACGAATCTCTTTAACCAAGCGTTGAAAGCCGCCGAGCACTTTAATTCGCCCCGCGCCATCGCTTTTACCCTGGTTGGAATTCATGGCTACCTGTATAAATTTGCAGGCGACAGTGAAGTGCGCAGGGTTCGAGGAATCCTTGCCGACAGGCTTTTCAATCGGTTCAAGAACAATACAACGGAAAGCTGGCCCTGGCTTGAAAACACTTTGAACTATGCCAACGGCAAGCTGCCCCATGCCATGCTCCTATCCGGCCAATGGATACAACGTAGCGATATGATCGATATGGGACTCAGATCCCTCAAGTGGCTGCTCACCATCCAGACCGAAAAAGACCACTTTGTGCCGATCGGCAATAACGGATGGTATAAACAAGGCGGCCACAAGGCCCGTTTCGACCAGCAGCCCATCGAGGCCAATGCCATGATCGAAGCCTGTATCGAAGCCTTTAACATCACCCGGGACAAAACATGGATCGACAATGCGATCATGTGCTTTAACTGGTTTCTCGGACACAACGACCTGAATATGCCGCTCTATGATCCCAAGACCGGCGGCTGCCGCGACGGGCTGATGGCGGATGGTATCAACCAGAATGAAGGTGCCGAGTCGACGCTTGCCTGGCTTCTTTCGCTCATGACATTGCAAAAGCTTTATACCGACGAAATTTTGAAACAACCCTCGTCCCAATCAACAACCGGTTAGCGTAAAAAATTGGCTATACGCATTGCGATGCTCTCGCCGATTGCCTGGCGCACGCCGCCGCGACACTACGGTCCGTGGGAAAGCGTGGTCTCCCTTTTGACCGAGGGGCTGGTCTCGCGTGGCTGTGACGTTACCCTTTTTGCCACCGGTGATTCGGAAACAAGCGGCAAGCTGCATGCCATTTGCGAGCGGGGCTATGAAGAAGACAGCTCCATTATTCCGAAAGTATGGGAGTGCCTGCACATTTCGGAACTCTTTGAGCATGCTGAAGATTTTGATATTATCCATAACAATTTTGACTTTCTGCCCCTGACCTATACCGGCTTTATCTCCACCCCGGTCGTTACCACTATTCACGGTTTTTCTTCGCCCGGGATTCTGCCGGTTTTC
>Ga0307380_10006641_pt1 | contig 15155 bp, 15 predicted proteins | sample UN3MG_FD_202239 | JGI IMG/M metagenome (GOLD analysis project Ga0307380, IMG submission 202239) | Soil microbial communities from Risofladan, Vaasa, Finland - UN-3 | ecosystem: Environmental > Terrestrial > Soil > Coastal area > Acid sulfate soil | place: Finland: Risofladan, Vaasa | collected...
TGCATAGTCTGTTATTCTTACATTAAAAGCATCCCTATAAGCGTTCTGCAAATAACGTAAATCACTATCCTTGTCTAAACCGTTTACAAATCCTATTTTCTGTATTGGCATTCACTTAAAATTTTGGGGCTTGCGTGAAATTTACTTTAGCTATTTCTTTAGCTTCTTCTACATCAAAAGAACTCAACCTCATTCTAGCCCAAGTCTTTGAAACAACATATTTTCTGTGTAATTCTTGTTTTTCTCCAGCTGAAACATATCTCTTCCTTTCCTTATCTTTCCAATCTATGTAATTTTTTATAGGCTCTCTTAAATATTCGTGTACTTCAAATTGCCCATTAACTTGGCTTGCTTCTGAAAGATATTTCAGCACTATATATGTTTGGCTTGTTCTTGAAGAAAATTCTATTCTCTTTTCTGCGTGGTTTATTGTGTAATCCCCTGCTGCTTGTTGACCACCTATCCCGAACCAATTTCCTATGTTTTGTCCGTTTCTAAAATGTTCCGCTTGTGTATTGTAGTAAAATCCAACATTATCTATTCCGCTTGAATTAGGAACACCTCCTGTTGTGTTTCCACAGTTATCATCTATCTTGAATATCTTATGTGGCGAACGTGATAGGTTTACTAAATTTCCAGAAGCATCAATAACAGCAACACCAATCTCTCTCATAAAATCATTTGGCAAATTGCATATATTTTTGCTAACATCTACATTTAAAGCAACTGTTTTTATAACTCCACTAATATCATAATGTAAATCTCTCACAGCGTTTATAGCGTGATGTAAAAATATAGCTTGCTTATGACGAGTATCTCTTTCCTCCTCAATGGCAAAATCCTTTACTATTTCCATTAATGTTATCATTCGCTTATACCGTTGTTTATAGCATCCTCTGGAATGCCTTTTTGTAATTTGTATATATCTAATGCTCTTGTTAATATTTGTAATGTGGCACTACTATCAACTGGAAATTCCTCATACATTCCTATATCTTCTGATTGAGCAACTACATCTATACACATCTTGCAATCTACATCTTCATTCTGAACGTAAATTATTTTATTACCAGCCAAATAAAAGCCACTCTCTCCCTCTAGTGATTTAGCAATACTACCACTAAACATACTTTTAAAACCTCTTGGCAATGGGAGATATTCATCTTCTGGATGACCATCTCTAAACACTCTTTGAACACCTCTATCGCTATCTAAACTAATTACATTTACAGGAAGAAAACTGTAATATTCTTTTCTTGATTTGTCGTATTTTATTTGTACATCGTTATAACTACTCACCCAATTACCATATACGATATTAGTTTCCATTTTATTTTGGAATATCATATTTCTTACATATTCATCCCTTGATTGTGATACTGCTGTCATTGCCACTTGCAAATCTAATTTAGCATCAGGCGTTGGGTTTGGGTATAATATGTTTCTTAACTGCTCTGCAAACTTTCTTTTTGTACTCATATATTATTTGTTTGCTGTTGTTGTTCCATTATCTGTACTATGTCAGCTTGTCTCACTTGTATTCCTAATTGTGTACAAACTCTTCTTATTAGATTTGGTATAAGTTGAAATGGCAATACTACATTTGTGCTTGTCCCACTATTATAAACAGGCTGACCACTCACTGTTGTATATCCCCATACTGGGTCTGGCGGAAGTTTTAAATAATTTAATTTAACATTCCCTAATGTCTGTGGGTGAAATTGTATCGTAGTGTCTTTAAGCACACAAATAGGAAAATATCTATTAGGTGGGTTTAACTCACTTGATACCCTGTCCGCCTCTTGGTTTGTTGTTACTGGCTCAATTGGAACTATTGTTTGTTTTTGTATTCCTTTTGAATCAGTGTAAAACACTACATATTGCGCACTATCAAAAAATAAATAATCAGCAGGTTTTGTCATAACACCAGATGTATTCACACCAACATTTGCAGTGATTTTTAGAGAGTCTAAATTATCGCTACTTATAGTGCCCATTTCATACCTAAGTCTTTGCTCAGATATTTCATCCATTTGGGCTTGCTTTATTTCACGATTAAATTCTTCTGGTGTTAAATATCCAAATGCTTGGTATTTATTCCCTAAGTCCTCTACTCGTTCTTTAATGAAGTTTATTTCGTCTGCCATTTATGGTGCTGTTATATCTGGTAATTGTTCTTTTGTGCTATCATAATCAACAGCCCTAGTAACCCTCATTGTTGCTCTTTTTTGAGATACAAAATCAGCAGGGCTTGGATATGTTGCTTTTATTGTTAATGCTACAAACTGCCCATCTGTTAGGTAAAATTTTATAGGAGTTGTTACTAAATGCAGTCTTACTGTCCCATCTAAAGGGTTTCCGTCTGCGTCTGTTAATGACATGGGTGTAGCGTTTGCTTCTGCTGTTTCTATTACAGCAGTTGTTCCTGTAAGTGTCTTTGCTAAAAACTGCGCATCATCTGTTACATATACGTTTAATTGGTAGTTTTGAAAGAATCCATTTATACCAGAAGTTGTATCATCATTTATTATCTCAATATCTACCATTCCCTCGATTGTGTAATACCCATTCCCTAATAAAACATTATCAGCCTCTGTACTCATTGTAAATGCTATCACCTTCTCTTGATTGGTTATTGGCATTTTACCACCTATAAGCGGCACATCATCTCCTATTACCCTAGCTGTATCAAAATAAAATGTTCTTATGTTATTTGGAAATGTTGAAAAATCCAAAGCGTGTGTATGACTGGTTGATGTAACGGTATTTGTTGTTGTGCCTGTTAATGTAGTCGGCGTGCCTAATGTAAATGTTCTATCAGCGCCCAATGTCCCTCCACCCGTAAGGCCATTACCCGCAGTTAATGTTCTACCACTTAAATCTAATTGATGTGTGTGGCTATTAGATGTTAATGAATTTGTTGATGATACTGTAGTGGTACTTGGCGTGCCTAATGTAACAGTTCCTGTTGTAGTAATACTCGAAAAATTCATACCATTACCAGATGCTATATTTGTAACTGTTCCTGTGTTTGTATTTGTTAATGTATTTCCAGACATACTAAGTCCACTAAGACTAATTGCAGTTATATTTCCACTGCTACCTCTTCCTAATAGCTGATTTGACGATAATGATATTTCTTGAACTACTCCGTCTGTAGCCTCTCCTCTTGCTAAAACAGTGTTAGCTGTTAGATTTTGTATCTTAGCATAAGACACCATTGTATCTCCTATCATTGTTCTGTTAATACTATCAGCACCTATGGAAAATTTACTTGCAGACAATTCAAGCCCAGCACCAGCAAAATAAGAACCACCTCCGCCACCTGTTCCTGCGGTGTCATAATAATGCTTTTTAGTTCCATTGTTCCATTTTAAAACAAATCCATCAACTCTTGCACTTGTATCTACGTCAGCACCCCAACTTACTCTTGTATTGTTTTCTATTGCATTATCTACATATCCCTTTATTGCTTGCTCAGAAACTATGTCATTTGCGTCATTTCCAGATAATGTAGCATCGTTAGATAGGCTGTCTATTACTCCACTGTTTATTGTTAATGCGTTTCCTGCTACGTTTGAAACAAGGTTTAATGCCGAAGATGCGCCCGTATTTGTAACTGTTAGACCTGTGTTTATGTTTGTTATATTAACTCTACCAGCTACATCTAAAGCCATAGAGGGATTAGAGACACCTATTCCTATGCTATCAGATAGATTATAAACGTAATTACCGTTTATTGTCCAATCTCCATCAGAACCTGTTGCTGTAGAACTTATTGTATCATTTGATATTGTAATTCCTGTTCCTGCTGTTAATGTTCGTTGCCTTGTGTTTATACTGTCTAACGCCCCTGTAATATATGTTACAGGTATATTTGTTACGTTTATTGTATCGGCAGAAAATGAAATGTAACTACCAGCTATAAGATTGTCTTGCTTGGCATTTAAACTATCAATAAGCCCTGTAACGCCATTTACAGCAACCCCATTCCAAAATATACTATCATTCCTCACTGTAATGCTATCTCCACCATATACAATGTTTTGCTTTAGGTTTAAGTATTTATTTAGATTTACAACTTGTGACGTATCAACTAATGTATCTTGAGTTCCGAAGTCTTTGTATAAATATCCATTCTCATCTATCTTTACTATCGTTCCATTTCCATATAGCCCTGTAACAATTATACTATCAACAAACCATTGCTTGTTTTGGTATTTTATCTGTTGGTCTTGGTTTATATACTTAGTGGTATCTTGACCCCAAGAAATAAAACTAAAAACTAAAAATACTAACGTTAATATTCTTTTCATCTCACCTATCTATATCTAATTATTGAAAATGTAGTTGTTACAGTGCCACTAAATGTCATCTTTCCTGTTGCTGGGTCAAATGCTGAAAGGTTTTCAAATTGCCCTGCACTACCAACAAATACAGAAAAATCACACCTTCTTGGATTTCCAGATGTTTCGTATGTAAGCCCAATTAACAATGGTTCTGTATATGTTGTTATACTTGCCAATCCCGTATAAACAAACTTATTATTGACAGGCATACCACCTACGCTTATAGCCTGTATTACTGTAGGGGTAGTGCTTCCTGTACATCCACAATCATCATTACATCCCACTAAATCTTTTATAGCCGCAACGTATGTGTTTATATCCTCTCCCTTCCCGCAAGCGTAAGCATCACTAATCATTTCTAAATAAATAGAAACCTCTCCTGCTAATTGTCTTAATGCGTTTTTCTGTGTTGATGTTCCTTGTCTAAGCCTTGTTAGAAAGTCTTTAACGCAACAATAAAGGTCGCATATACTTGTTATACTCTCTACTTCTATTTTGTTCTCTACGGCTGTTATTTCGTCTAATATATCTAATGTAACAGTTGGTGTTGATGTTAGATTTACTATATCAGAAGCTGTCAATGTTATTTCAACATCAGTAGTTCCGCCAATTCCAGATGAATTTATTTCCAACACATCTCCAACTTGGTAGCTTCCAGTAGATGATAGTACCGTTATTGCTGTTACCGCATTTGAGGAAACTACAACATCAGCTACTGCGGATATACTAGGACTTCCAACAGTAGTTATTGATATTGAACTATAAGTTCCGTTTGTTGCATCTGAACTGTTAGTTGATATTGAACTTACCAACTCATTTACAACCCTACTTAATACACTTGGTATTGTAGTGGCTGCCGAAGTTGATATTTTGCTACTAAAATCGTATGAAACATTGTTCACCAACTTTGCACTTTGCACTCCTACATTAAAAGATGTTACAGTTAAACTTGCTGAAGTGGTGGTTGTGCTTCCTCCTAATGCTGAATTAGGTGGGTAGTATAATGTTAATGCTCTGTTATTTGTTGGTGTTACACTATCAACAGCGTAGCTTGTCGTATCTTCTATTTTTAAACTTGGTGAAAGTGGATTAAGGTTGATTGTATAATCAATATCTCCTGTCACCTTATCATATTGTATGTCGTATGTTACAGTTGTTACTACTGTAGTTACACCGCTATCATCACTCACTTGATATGTAAACGCATAAAGCCCACTAACAAGTTCATCATTACTATCTAATGGCGCAGAGATATATGATGCTTGTGTTCTAAATCTTGTTAAGTCTTCGTTTGTTTGACCACTATCACTACCATCAATATCTGGTGATGCCCAATCATCTATATTATCATAAGTGGGGGTTGTTGCGCCATTTACAATAAGTTTAATGTTCCCTTGAACATCACCTATTGTCACACTTTCTGCCGTGTAATCTGTTGCATCTTGGAACGTAAATCTTGGTGTGTTTTGTGTTAAATCAATGTCAATATTTAACTTTGGTGTTATGTCTGCTAATGCCATTAGTTGTAGTTTACTTTACTTGCAAAGATACAAAATTTAGAATTAGCGTTATAAAACAAAAAAGCCCCTAATTTCTTAGAGGCTTTCTTTTGTTATGCATTTTGTTTATGCAAGAAATATTTAGTTTTTAAAAGTTCTAATATTTCTTCGTTTTGTTCTAAGTATTCTACGGCGGCATTTTTCCATTTACTTTTACCACTACCTAAATATAATTTCACTTCTCCCTCGTTTGTCACTAAATTGTAGTATGGGGATTTAGAAATAAACAACCCTGCATCTGCGGATAAATCAACTAAACTTTCTATTGTTAAGTTTTCTACCTCTGCTGCATTTACATTAGGTGCTGATTGTATGGCTTTTTTCTTTTTAATTTCGCCAACTTTCTCTGTTAGTTCCTCATTATTTGTAGCTACAACATCTTCACCTTTTGCTTGTCTTATTCTTCTCTTTAGCATATTCAATACATCAATGTTACTTTTGTCTGACAGCTTTTCAGCACCAGCTTCTATAACATCTTCACCAACCGTAACAGAAACAAATCTATTTCCATTAGCATATTCTATTGAATTTCTACCATCTTGAATTAATATCCTTAAAGAAATAGCTTCAAATATCAATTTCTTATAATCAGATAACTCGTCATTAATAGCGTCATAGAAATCTTCGGGGTCTCTTCTTGCTAACACCAACAAATCATTTCTTAATTCGTCAGACGTTTTGGCAAACATATCCCTTGAATTTAAAACTCCTGTTATTAATGCTGTTGTTTTTAACTCCTCTAAGGGCATTTCAAAAATAGCTTTCATTAATGTAAACTCATCTCTTGCACTTTCTAAGTTTTGTTTAGCTATTTCCTCGTTGTTTATTTCAAAGAATTTTTTTCCTTTATATCCGTTAGCGTCTGAATTTTTTATGTTATATGGATGTTTTCTTAGAAATTCTAATAATGTTTTGTCGTCTTCATCCACTTGTAAAAATCCACCAACAAAAGAAGGCTTAATCAATCTTACGGCATTTCCGTATTTGTGCTTCATTAAATCAAATTCTGTATTTTGACTGTCAGCCCAAATTTCTTGCTCGTAGTCAATATACCTTAAATAAGACTTTCCACTTCTGCCTTTTCTTGTATCTTTTGCTTGAATTAATGCGGGGATGTTCCACTGGGCGTTGTAGCCCTTCTCGAATGTATCTCTGTTTGCTCTTTCAGAAATAACGAATGTAATCTTTTTTGACATAATTAAATTAGTTTAAAATTAAAGCACAAAGATACAAAATAATTATTTAACCGTTTAGTTACAAAAAAGCCCCACCAAAAGGCAGGGCTTAATTGTTTGTGTATGTTAAAATGTATTAGGCTGTCATCAAAGCGAATCTTCCTAATCCTGACATTTCGATACTAGCTCTAGTTCTCATGTTGATTTTCATAGAGTCATTTTCGTTAGTGTAAACACCGCCTGCTGCACCAGTTACCCACTCAGCATATCCGTTTTCTTCTCCCTCAACTTCTTGATATACCATTTGCATAGCAGGAACGTTCACTTTTGTTTTACCGAAGTCAAACGCTGTAGTGTTTCCTGTTGGTACGATAACTGCGTAGTTAGCGTAAATGGTTTCAGCTAAAGTTTTAGGGTCATTAAACGCTTGTAATGTTTTAGTGTGGAAAGTGTAATCAGAGTAAGTGAAAGACTCAAATCCTAAGTTCACTGCTCTTTGCTCACCACCTAAACCAGCGTATTGTACACCACCAGCTTTTAATCCTTCTGAAGTTCTAAGTAAGTCAGAAACTTCTCTTTTGAAACCGATTCCAGAAAATAACATATTCTCTTTTGAACCTCTGTTTTTAGCGAAAGCATCTGCTACGTTAGCAAAGTCATCTAATGAAAGACTACCAGAAGTATAACCCTCAACAACACCGTAAGTGTTAATAGAAGGAATCATACCCTCCATTTGTCCTAAGTTATTAAAAGCTGATGAAGTAGCTGAAACTTTCTCTCCAACTAAAGCATTCAACTCAATATTTCCAGAATGCATTTTTCTTGTATCAGCGATACCCTCTAAATACCACTTATAACCACCTTGAACCTTCACCCAAGATTTTTGACCCATTGCTGAACCAGTTACTTTGTAAGAATTTTTAATGATTTGAATATCGTTAGAATATTTAATCAACCTTGTTTCTCTTCCGTCTGGTTGGTCAGTTCCTTCAGCAAATGAATTACCTAAGTTTACTAATGTGGTTACTCCTGCTGGAATAGTTAATTGTACATTACTAGAATCAACTCCAATTGTTTCAACATTAAACTGTACTGTACTAGATGTCCTTAGTGGAACTGCAAGAGATGTTACTCTTACTTTAATACTTCCCATTTGAAGAATATCTCCTGCGTCTACGTTTGAACCATACTTATTATCTGATGTTGGTGCAGCATAGAAATTAGGGCTACCATAAGGATAGTCGTCAGCAGCATTTAATGTTAGCGTTTCTGTTGCTGCCCCTCCTGCTGAAGCGGTAATTCTTACCAATTCTCTAATGTAATCTTTTTCGTAATGCTCGAATCTAATTGACTCAACTCCTTTTTTAGAAGTTTGTCCTAAGTTCATAAAGATTTCTTCAATTCCTAAATCTTCGTTACCGAAACGATAAACGATATTAGGGTCAACCTCAGCCTTTGCTTTGGTGTATGATGAAATTAATTGACTTGAAGTCAAATAATTCATGCTTGTTGCCGACAACGAAAATGCTGAAGGTGTGTTTGATTGAATATTATTTGCCATTTTTATTTTTGTTTGTTATTGTTAGAATATATTTTTACCTAACAACTGTCTTCCTATTTCTAATTGCTCGTCTGAGGCTATGCTTGATTTAGATGTTATTGATGGGGATTTTGTTGCGTTTTTTAAATCCTTCTCAATTAATTCTTCTTTGCCTTCTGCCTTAGAACGACCTCTAATTAGTTTGTTTACTTCTTTTTTACCGTAAAACTCCGCAAAGAAACTACCAAGCGCATCTTCGTCCAACTTACCGTCTTTGATAAAATTTTTATCTAAAAACGAAGTGTAATTACGAACTGCATCTTTAACTTGCTTCTTAACTTCTGTTGATGGCTCGTACTCATAAGACTCCCCATCTATATCAATGTTCACTTTCTCTATTTTCCTTGCAATTCTGTCTGAAGCGTTAGTGAGGAATTTAGTTAGAGTTTCTTGTTGCTCTGCTTGTTTGCTTTGAGCCTCTTGGATAAATTCGTTTATCACCTCTTCTTTATTCAGACGAGATTTGCTTTGGTCTGGTAGGGATAGTTTTGATTGTTGTTCCTTTTTTGATTTCAGATATTTCTTTGCCTCAATCGAAAGCCTGCGCTTTGCCCTCTCATATTCTGGCGAATCTTTATCATACTCATCAAACAGTGCAGCATACTTATCTTCAATCTCAAACTTAGCATCTAATTCGTCTAAGCCTTCGGTTTCCATAATTTGCCTTTTAACCAACTCTACAGCGTCAGAAACATTATCAGAATTATATTTATCATAGTCTGTTAAATATTCCTTTAAAAACGATTTAGATACGTCTACACCTTCTTTATCCAACTTCAGCAATTCGCTTATAAAGTCGTTGTCAGTGATAGGCTTCTCAGAAAGTTCTTTTTCAATCTCTTCCCTTTTAGCGTAGCCTTCTTCTTGTATCCTCTTTGAGAATAAATCCTCAAAATCCGTTTCTGTAGGTTGTTCTTCTGTTGATGTTTCAGAAGTAACCAATTCATTCAAAGAACTGTTGTTATTATCTTTAATAGGCTTTTCAGCCTTTATTTCTTTTTCTTGCCCCTCTGTACCATTTTCTTCACTGGCATTTTGTAGCTCATTTTCTTGATTCCTGTCTTCGTTTTGCAGCTCGACTTTTTCATCATTTTCTTTTTTATTTTCAGGAGTTTTGAAAGATATGTTTCCGTTCTCCATCGTTATATCCTCTAATGAGGGAATATTTTCTAATTCCATAAGACTTGATTTAATTAAATTTGACTACAAAGATAATAATAAATTATTTAACCATTTTGTTACATAACACCACCACTCGGAACTTGAGGTTGTTTTATGCCTGTAGCTGATGGAAATTTACCTTTTATTGTTTCTCCGCTATCACCGTTTTGTGTTCCAGCCAATTCTACAGCAGTTTTTATTTGCTCTATTTTTTGCTCGCCTTGTTCCTCCACTTTATCCATTTCTTCTTCGTGGTCTTGCATTGATTGATTGGCTTTCAATTTATACTCTAACATTAAATGCCCATCTTTTCTATCCCACTCTAAAGCTATTGTTTGCTGTTTTGCTTGTTCTATTAAGGCGGCACTTTCTGCTTGAGCCTGTGCTTGTGCTTGTGATGCAGAAGCTGCTAGTTGTTCTTTTTGTTTGTCGTATTTACGTTCATACAAATCCATATATCTTTCAGCAAGCTCTATGTTTTGCTTTCCTATTCTTGCTACTTTCATAGCGTCACTTTGTTTTATAGTGCCTACTTGTAAGGATTGTAATATCTGTTGTTCTAATTTAGCTTGTTCAGCCGCATCAGGCAATATGTTTATAAATATTCCGTATTCTGTTAAATAGATTTTTTCAGATAACTTTAATGTATCTGTAGCAGCACTTCCTATAGCCATATCAAAATCGCTCACACCTTTTCCAAGTTTTAATGCGTCTTGTATCATTAACGACACCATCTTACTTGTTCTTCCTAAAATGTTTTTGTATGCTCTCTCTATAAACCTAATAGAGTTATTTCTATTTATGGTTTTCATTTTTTCTATTCCCACAAGAGCATCCTTATCTGGACTTCCTATTGTACTTAATGGAACTCCAGTAACTAATTCTAGTTGCTGTAAATAATGGTTTGTCATATTTATAATTTGCGACAATCCTTGCATTAATGATTCTGGAAGCTCTCTTACGGGAGTTTGATTATGCATCATCCTACCATCTTCCGTCATTGAAGAATAGTAGTAGTTTCCTGTTTGTTCGTATAAAAGCTGTAAATCTCTTGGTGTAAATCCTTTTTCGCCCAATCCAGCAATAGCACCTGCAATAGAAGCAACATCAACAGCTACGCCATTCGGTCTCATTTTAGCTATCAACTGCTGTGCCTTTAATTGCATTATACATATTTCATTGGCATAAGGAATCATCTTCTCAACCAAACTTTTACATTTCATATCCCTGTTGTTGGGCATATAAATAGAAAATGATAGTGGGGTGTCTGTAGAGTAAGAACCTTTTATCCTTTCTCTAATCATATTTTCTTTTAACCCATAGTCGAATATAAAATCAGTTCCTATCACCCATTTGGAGTGGTATATTGTTTTAATTCTTTTTGATACTATTTTGTTTTTTGTGCTTTTTGGTTTCCCGTCTTTCACTTTTTGGAAATAATATCCATTTCCTTTTTTTGCGGGGATTTTTTCGTATTGTAATGTATCGTATGAATAATACTCAGCGTCTAATACTCTCACCTTGAAATCTCCATAAGGTCTTTGTACTCCACTATTAACTGGGTAATATTTTTTTTGCCAATCTGCACTCCAAGCACCGTTTCCATTTTTGCTTGCACTTGACATTGCTATCTCTTGTAATTCTTCCTCTTTAAATTCAGTCATAACGGCTAAATCATCTATTGTGAAGAATATCTCCTCCCCAGCATATTTAATGTCTGAGAAGTCGTCTTTTTCGCTGTACGAGGTTAATAGATTTAGGGGGTTTACATATCTTTCTCTTATTGATAGGGTTTCGTCAAAATATGTTCTTTTTGCAGCCATGCCTATCTCCACCAAATCTCTAATTAGTAATGCTTTTATCGCCTCTTCATCATTTGCATTGTGGACAAATGAAATACCTTGCTCCATAGAAATACATTCGTCTTGCTTCCAATTTAAATCTAAATGTAATTCTATTTCCTCATCACTTTCAAATAATTCTTTCTCGTTTATTTTTGGGGCTTTTCCTGTTAGCTTTTTTATTTCTTCCGCTTTTGTAGCTAAGAATTTATTTAGCTGTAGTTCCCTTTTCTTTTTATCGTATTCTGTTCTGCTCTCTGGGTTTAATGCGAATAAATCAACTCTAAATCCTTGATTTGTGTATTGACCTACTATGTTTTCAACTATTGTTGGGATGGGGGTGGAAACATCCCAAGACAAATTCATAAAAGCAGAATTACCATCATTTGCTAATATGTTTTTAAACTTATCTATATCTGGGCTTCCTTGTCCTTGTACTCTTAGGTTTATAATTCTATTCACCCAATCGTCTAATAAAAATCCATAAGACGATGCACTGCTAGACCATATTGCTCTTTGAAACTGTAGATTCCATTCCTTCCCCTTTTTCTTGGACATTGAATCTGCGTCATTAGGGAAGCTAATTGGAGTTGAAGTATTTGCCATTGTTTCAGTTATATTCCTTGCAAAGATACAAAATGTAACCGAATTAAATTATTGCATAAAAAAAGGGGCAATTAAGCCCCTTTAGTAAAATAGATATGTACCTCTTTTTCTGTTATGGATTTACTAATGTTGATAGAGAATCTATTGAATAATCTAAATTAATAACCCTAATAGGATTTCCGTCAAATGAATATATCATCGTTGATGTTGTAGCCGAAGTATTTTTAGCATTTGATATAAAACTCCTATTAATGAAGTTTGCTGAATTGTTATAAATAACAATTTGTTTTGCTGTTGCTGCCGCTTTAACTGTGGCTAAAGAAACATTTGCCACTACAGATTTTTTCTCTGCTCCAAAGCCTAAATACTCAACAAGACAAGTGCTGTCTGTTAAAGATGTTCCTTTGAATATTCTTGCCTCGGAAATAACTAAAGAATCTCCAGTATCAAAGTTAGTTATCTTGATTAACTTCGATTGTGCATTTGCCCCTATAACTAAAAAGAGTACTGCAATTAATGTAATTATTTTTTTCATTTTTTTTTGTTTTGTAAATTTACAATGCAAAGATACAACTATTTTTTATTTGTTTTTTGATGTTGTTTATTTGTTGTTACAATTGTTGTATGTACAACAATCGCATATAATCTTCTGTTGTTTTATGTTTCTGCTTCACTCTACCTTTGTCTATTTCGCATCCAGAATCAAGCAACATTTTGAGTAGTTGTTTTGGTAGTAATGTGCTTGGAGGAAAATTACCATTTTCAATGTTTCTCATTGTGCTGTTATACACTTTGTTTAGTCCGTCTCTTTCCACCCAATCAAAAAATCTAAATTGATTTTCTTTGTCTGTAATAACATTATTGTAATTGTTTTTCTTTTTGTTTTTAGAGAAGTTTGTTTTTATAGTGACACCCATGTCATGGGGGGTGGTGACATGGGTGTCATGGGGGGGTGACACGTCTGTCATGGGGCGTATCCCTCTAAACAGTACATTTCCATTAGCATCCACCTTAACAATCCGACCTATAAAACCTAAATTCTCAAGGGCTGTTAAATCACGTTGAACTGTTCTTGTAGAAGTTCCTGTTATATCTGAAATATGCTTATTCGAGGCAAAACAATACCCCTTGTGATTTGACATATTTGTAATAACAGCAAACAGTAGTTTTTGTCTTGCATTTAGTTTTTCGCAATACAATATTTCAGCAGTAATAACCGCATAGTGACTTTTGAAATTATCTTCCATTTTTCTTGTGTTTAAATCCTTGTGTTTAAAAGTATGTGGGAGGCACACAAGTACAGCCTAATTACAGAGGAGCGACCCCTAACCACAAAACAAAAATACAAAAACATTTTGTATTATACAAATTATTAATTATTTTTGTAAAATGTTTAACGTTACCCGATAAAAAACGTTTCAATGTTTTTTAACGATTGTTGGCAAATGTTTTTGTTGGGCTTTAATTTAATTTAAAATGCAAATTACAAATCCACAAGATATTCCAAATTTAGAAGAAAGGGTGTCAAAAATCAGAGAGCAAATCATAGACCTACCATACCATTGTATGAATGCAGTTTGGTCAGAGGTGATAAATAATATTTCTATGAATCTTTATTATCAAGACCATAAACAAGATTAGTTTTCCAAGTTCCATTGTCTTGGTATGTTGACATTGAAATAAATTTCCAACCACCAATTGCCTCTCTGTTTATTTGTTCAGAAATGAAGGAGTTTAAGTTACTCAAGCACAATGTTGCTTTGTATTTCATAATATTTAAAACTTAGTTAATATGTCTAAAAAAGAGTCTAATGAAGATTTTTGGTCACTTGATTATTGGATTAGTTCAGGTTTAATATATGTTTATCTTGCTTTGCTTTTTACCTTAATATTTGATAAATAGTTAATGCTGTACCTATAGCGATTCCTATAGTCCATGTCATGTTATTTCCCTTTTGAATCCAATATTTTTCATCAATCCATTTTAGTTTGAACATTTCAATCTTTGATAACTTAAATGATAGCTTTATTTTATTTGGTATTAGTACGGCTGCATTAAATAATTTAAACTCATCGTGGTACTTGTCAATATATTTTATAGTGTAATTTCCTCTTTCTACTGGTAGAATAGTTCTGTCAAATTCATTAAACAACTTGGAATTTTCGTGAGGAATAAAGTCAACAATTTCTTTGTCCTTTATAATAATTTCACCCATAGGGCATTCCATATTATCAATTTCAATATATGTCATTGTTCTAATTTCCATTTATTTCAAATTTTTGCCAACCATTGTATATGCAACGTTTTAATGTTGAATATACTGATTTAAACTATTTTTCCGTATATTTGTAGTAAATTAAATTAAATGAAATCAATTAACTACTACATTGTAGATGTGGATTTGGACAAGCCATTTACAAGAAAGGTGGGCGACATAGAAATATTCAACGAAAGAGTGGGTAGTGATTATGATTTAGTGCCACAAGAAGGAGTTGTAAGAGTTTCAATCCCCAACACAGACATAAAAGAAGGTGACACAATTGTATTCTCTCATTTCGCCTCAGACAGAACAACACAATACTTCGGAAACATTTGCTACTGCGTAAAACCTTCAGAGGTGTTTGCTGTTAAAGAGAATGACACATATAAAGCAATAAACAGAATAATAGCCACGAATGTTTATAGAGAACCTAAAATGTCTGGAAATATATTCTTAGAGGCAACAAAAAAAGAAATCCCACAATTATTCAAAATAGAGGCTGTTCCCAATTCTGTAACTTTTATAAAAGAAGGGCAATACATTTATGTAACAGCAAATGCTGATTATTGGATAGAGAGGCTGAATAGATTTTTTATTAGCCCT
>Ga0307380_10006643_pt1 | contig 15154 bp, 26 predicted proteins | sample UN3MG_FD_202239 | JGI IMG/M metagenome (GOLD analysis project Ga0307380, IMG submission 202239) | Soil microbial communities from Risofladan, Vaasa, Finland - UN-3 | ecosystem: Environmental > Terrestrial > Soil > Coastal area > Acid sulfate soil | place: Finland: Risofladan, Vaasa | collected...
TTGAACAAGATCGAAACGATCATGAGCAATGTTCTTTAGCAAAACAGGCATTGGGATTGTGCTGATGACAACTTCGTCCTTGTAGTCCAGATTGAAAAAGTCTTGTCCATACTTAATTGAATTGCGTTCAGCCAGCCGCTCGATAAAGTCCGGGGGCGCTATATATCGCTCACACGGATCAATATTGGCAATGCTTCTGCGGCCATACTCCCCGGTCACTTTGCGGCTGTACATATTCTGAAACCGGGGATGGGGCTGGACCTCCTGACCATGATGCCAGATTGCTTTAGTCACTCGCACCTTCTTGAAGGGAATTCCCAACGCCTTCCCAATCTTGTTAGTGCGGAAACGCAATACCGCGCCGTGATTCTTGGGCAAAATCTGCTGACGCTCATAGATTAAACTATTCGGTATCAGCGCCCCAGCAATCAAGCCACTCAGCCCAGCCCCAATTATTTTCATTATACCGCTCTCCCATCGCGAGTGGAACGCAACTTCTTTCCAACAAGCGCAGGCCACCATGCTCGCAGCACCATAGCCCCATGACCCCGGGAAGGATCAGGCCGAAGATCAAGTGCTTGTATTTGTTTGTTGCTTTTGAAAAACTGACCAAACCAACTGGTGACCTTTCTTAATACCACACCAACCCGGCCTTTGCGGGTATACTCGCGTTGTTCTTTATTGCCCCAGCGGTCGGTTCTTTCGTATTTGACCTTGGTGTCAAATAGTGGTTGTCGATGAATTTGCTTTCTCATGATTTCTCTCCTCAGTTAAAATGACCCCGGTTCGGATAACCTCCCCGGGGCTAAGTGGTTATGCTGCCTTTTTTACCGCGCCTGATGCTTTGACGCATTCTTTGTCGAGCAGCTTTGTCAGGATGCCGAGTGCTTGACCTCTTGACTTAACACCGTCCAGCTTCTCAACCGCATCAACAAACGCCGAAGTGGCCATGCTGCCCTTAGAGCAGATGAGTTGATAGGCTTTGTACCGGGGGAACTTCTGGTAGAACGAATCATCAAGACCTTTAACGGCAGTCAGCTTCTCACCAACTTGGAAGCCGCCTTTTTTGCGGCCTGCCGTTCCTTTTGGTTTGCGGACGATTTTCTTTTTGCTTCCAGCTTTCTCGCTGACCTTCTTCTTGGTTACTTTCTTCTTTGCTTTCTTCTTGCTTCCAGCTTTCTTTTTAGTAGCCATTGGCTTACTCCTTTGAGAAACGGGCGGTATTACATTTGACATTCTGGACACCTTCATTTGCCCGCTTATATAACTATCGGGGCGTCCAGCCTTACGCATTTGCGCAATTTCGTTTTGCTCTTCATCAGTCCATGGTTTCATAACAGCTCCTCAGCGGTTGAACGCTAATTATATCTGTCATTGTGGATAGTTAAAAGCCTTTTTCATCATAATTCATAACCGTGAATTGACCGGGACATGACGCCGAAAAGTCGATTTTTCGACCGGGTCACAGCAACATACCAATTCCGATGCTCATTGTCCGGGTGAGCATGGGCTGCGTCATGTATCCTCCCGGTTTGGTCTAGCAGAATGACTACATTATCTGCTTCTCGACCTTTCGCTTTGTGGATTGTGCTTAGTTCGATTCGCGGCTGCTTGACTATGTCTTTGTGTAGTGACATGGCGCGGTGATAATACTCAACATCCTCATCCTTGCCTATCTTTCTAGCGAATGCATCCACTGGGTCGATATTTGTTAAATCAATACCTGCATCCTTGGCAGTGACCATTCCTTTAGTCGGAAGGTGAACCAAATCAATGACATTGTATTTCAAAGATGAATCCCAAACAGCACGCCGCAAACTATTCGCCGGTATGGCTTCGCCTCGCTTCAATTTTACAATGCTCATGATCTTTTGCGCTAATGGCTTATTAAGGCTCCAGCCATTTTCATCGATGTATATTTCACCAATGCTTTTAAGCCACCAGCGAACCTCCTCCAATAAGTGGTCAGCGCGAGCCAGCACAAACCAACTCTCATCAAGATACTTAGTGAAGGGTATGTATGAGAAGTCGCCAAACATTTTGAAGTAGCCAACAGCATCTTTCGGCTTCCAATCTTTAGGCTCGCGAATTTTCACCCGGCTGATTATGAGATTGGCTACAGTGTGAACTCTTTTAGGACAACGATAAGACTGGTCCAAAATGATCTTTTCATCTGAGGGATAGTTCAACATCTTGTCCACTCTTGATCCGCTCCAGGCATAGATGGATTGATCATCATCACCCGCTATGTACTGGCGTTCCGAACCCATGAAAGTTTTCTCTATGACCTCCCACTGCTGGCCATTTAAGTCCTGAACCTCATCCACAATCGAAACCTTAACATCAGTCAATATAGGATTGGCCAGATAGTTATCAATCATGTCCTGAAAGTCTACCCGGCCTGACGCCTTTTTCCAAGCATCATAGGCAGCAACAAAACGCTCCATTACATCAAAATCCTGAACCACCCAATTAGTGCAAAGCATCCACGCCTCTTTAAGCGATATCTGCGCTTGTCTGGATAGATTGTAGGCTTCCAATGCTACGTCACCCCGTTCCTTGCGCCGGGGATTACCGGAGAATTCAGCGATGCGATTAAGCTGTGCAAATGTGCGTAAATCAGCAGGGCTGACAACCTGCTGACCCGGTAGCTTAGACAAAGCGAAACAGAGCGAATGGATGGTGCGGAACCAAAACATATCCTTTAGCTTTAAGCCAAAATTCTTTGCCACGCGTTGCTTCGCCTCTTTTACTGCGGCATTTGTAAAGGACACAAAGGCTATCTCATGAGGCAACACGCCATCAGCCAGCTCCAGCTCGATGATCTCAAGCAATTTGGTCGTCTTGCCAGTCCCGGGTGGGCCAAATATCGCAGTGCGTTTCACTCATCCACTCCTCGGTGTGCGAATGCACTCTTCAAATAAGCGCCATTCTTCCGGTGTCGGTACTTCGTCAGCCTTGGGATGAAGTTCACACATACGCATTGATCCAGCTCGATGGGGGAAAGGATATGGAAAGCAATAGCAGGTGTCCTGTTTTGCAACTTGCCTTCGTCGCGATGCTTCAATTGTGTGCAATTTGCCTCCACATTCACACTTTGGTACTCTTTTGTATTCACTTAATTTTCTCCTCAATCTATATCGTTTGCGACAATCCATTCGGTTACATCGAACCCGGTGAGCGTGTCTTGTGCGGCTTGTCATTTCACCAGCCCGCAATAACCATCAGCCTCTTTGTAGGTCATATCTACCTGCTCTTTAAGGCACCTTAACTGACTTAAGGCGCTCTTAAGGGCGTTTGTAGTCACTCACCTGCCTTGTCGTGTGCTTCGAGGGCATCAAACATCAAATCAGCGCGGATCGAGTCACCGTGTTTTTTGTAGTGCCTCACAGCCTCAATCACCTTGTCTTTGCGATCTAGTTCGGCAGTCAGGCGATGTATTTCTTCTGTTGCTTGAACGAGGTAATGCTCTGTTTCCGCCGACTGGTCGTACCATGATTGCGCGTCATATCGTTGCATTTCTAATACGCAGCTAGAACATGGATACTCCTCATGAACGTGAGGATGAACCTCACAATGGCCTGCCTGTAAATTATTTCCGTAAATGTCATAGCTCATCACTCACCACCTTGTCGTGTTATGGGCATCTTGGCTCGTCATCATTTGTATCGAAGATGATAAGGATCAGCAGCATCAAGACCCAGCCACCGATAAACCACCCCATCACTCACCTCCCTTGTCGTGTGCTTTGGTAGCACCCATCTCTGCTAAGATTTCTTCAAATTCGACAAACGACACGACGCTACGTAACGCACTTTCCAGCCCATCTATTCTAGCTTGCAGGCGCTCGATCTCAAGAACTGCTGCGACCAAAGCAACGTTAGTGTTTTTCTTCTTATCAAGGTTTCTTGATTCGCACCATTCATCTACAAAATCTTCTTTACTCATCACTCTCTCCTTAGCTCGCTTGAGCATTTCCCCTTGCAACCAATACCAATTAATCATAATTGATACTCCAATTCAAATGGATCTGGTTTAAACATATCGCTTTGATAGTGATATGGGTGCTCATGATTTCTCTTCAACATATTCTCACTCGCGCTTATGATGCGAAGATTGCTTGGAACATGGAGGCCACAGACATAAGGATGACAAAGAGGAATAACGTGATCCACATGAACGTCAAAGCCCAAGCGACGCATATAAGCAGCCTCACGGTAGATGCTTCTGATGCTCTTAGGATTGACCCAAGGAGGCTGTGCCAACCAAAGCTGTTTGTAGTACCTTTGTCCACGTTTTGTGTTCTCATTGCTATGCTCCCGGGTGATCCACCTCGGCATTGGTTTGGATTTATCAAAGGCTGTCAAAGCACTTCCTCATCATCCATCTTATCATACAATTCGATATCCGGAAGATACCAAAAAGACCGATTGCCCATTTTCTTTTCTTTGACCACGATGTCTTCAGAGATCAAAGCCTCAAACAATTCCTGCGGTTGTAGCGAGCTGACACGCAGGCGTCGCTTAATTGTCTTGACCATTTGGTGCGGGTATATATAAGCCCCACCATCATCATCCCGTAAAGGAAGCCCACTCAAGCACTGCGTCCAGCTATCAGCAGTGTTTCCTCCCGAGGCTATCTGTAGGAACTCTTGGACTAGGACACCCCTGCGTCCGCTTTGTTGTGGGGCTTCGACTTCTTGCGCTTCAGTTGTTATCTTCATTATCAATGCGCCAAATTGACGCGCTTTCATATTTGGCACCATTTGCCCGGTCTGCCGCATCACTGTTACCCGAAAGGCATGCTGGCCGCAAAGAGCATGAGCATCAAAATGCACCCGGCGACCATTAACAGTGGCTATATAATAAATGTCCTCAGTAAGAATGCGAGTGCTGCCTTCAATCTTGAAATCCATATCAACATCATCGCCCCCAATGCCGTACTTCTGGAGCATACATAAAGACTTCTGACAGACAGCATTTATGGGCGCGTCATTACATTTGTAAAAGTAACTTTTCTTATCAAGATTGCGAATGATCTGCGCAACCTCCCCGGCTGATACCGGGGGATTCATAAACTCTTCATTAATTTCCACAAGCTTATCTTTCCACTCATCCTCCCATTTCTTACGAGCGAACACTCCGAGGCTGAACAAGGCGACATTTCTATTGCCTGATGGGAAGCCGTTGCGGGCTAATGATGATAGGCAGGGTGGGCAGCCTTCTAGTAGTTCATTGGTCGGACCTGCAACTTGGAACTCTTTGATTTGCTTATGGGTTATTGATTTTTCTTTTGCGTGCTTTATGAAGTCTTTTATATTTGCGCGCTTGCCATTGATTATGGCGTATCGCAACTCGTCATTATCCCCTCCAAAATAAGGCATATTGATCCAGTTGCCTACATCCTCTTTGCTCTTTAGTTCATCTTGCTTCGGGAATATCTCGACTCCGGAGAATCCCAGCTCAGCAGCCCACTCCGCCAGCTTAGGCCGAACAATAGAAGCCATAGCCCCCGGAGAACGTATAAAAAGGTACAAGTGCGCACCACCGCTCTTAGATCGACAAACAACCAGCGGCAGCCCAAGCATCTTGATTTTTTCTTCCAGCTCCTTATGATCAAGTGGATATGTATCAATATCAATAGCAGCAAACATGCAAGTCCAATCATCCCGTATCGGAATGACCCCAAGCGAGCGTTCACCACTCAGATGCAGCTCCCAAATGTCATCTGTGACTTTTTGTTGTAGCGTTCTGGCTTGGCCTGCTAGCTTCTCGCCTTCCTTTTCAGTGACGATATAAGTGCCATAAGCACGATCCAGCCCGTTAAATAAATCCTGTATTTCCATTCACGTTCCCCGTATTCCTTTCCACTCGCACGGCCCGGTCATCCCAAAACTCAGTGATACGGGTATATTTGTTAGCCGTGATCATCAACAACGGTAGGCCCATCTCCCCGAGCCTGATATCGATAGCCTGTAGCGTTTTGAGCACTGTGCTAGGTTCGTGTTCAACGGATACCCGGGAGGTATGTATGATGACTTCGTGTCCCTCAGCTAACCAGCCCCGGACGCGCCCCACCATCCCCAGAATAGAGGGGCCGAAACTATCCGGCCCCTCATATCCATAGTACTCAACCATAACACCGTCCCAATCGACAGCAATGGTCTTTTTTCTCACAGCGAGTTCTCCTCCTCGCCTGCTTGGTTTAGCGGCTCTGGGTTGTAGGTGATGCGGTTCGACGCTACTGCTTGACGCATCGATGATGCTTCTCCGGCGACGCCTTCCAGTGCCAGCGTGTTCTCACCCTGCGACACTGTCCAGCCGAACCACTTGCCCTTATCGTTAGACAACGCTTCAGTGGACATAGTCCACCGGTAAGCATTCATCTTCAGATCAGAGTACACCTCATCACCGATCACAATGGTGGCGGCTTTAAGCTGCGACATCCAAACGCGCGATGTCTTCAGCTGGCTAGACGCCATTGAGATAAGGACAGGCTCATACAAGCCGGGGGAATACTCAAACAGCACATAGAAGTTGGCAGTCTCAGCCAACTGGTGCTCGTTCTCCTCCAGAATGAATCGCCCCTTATCGTCCCGGGTGCAGTTTGCGAGCAGTTTCCTGCCCTCAGCCAGTCCGTGTTCCCCCCGGAATCCGCCACCATTCTCACGAGTGACCCACTCCAGATACACCTTCCGATAGTGTGCCGGGATGACGGTGATGCTGTCGTAGGTTTCCTTACGAATGTTGTGGTAGATTTGCCCGGGCTTCGCACCCTTTACGTATTCAGGCTCATCCTTGTCCACTTGCGGGGATAGCTTCTGGAGGACGGACAGCATTGGGATTTGATATGCTGTATGATCCGCCTCCTCAAAGCCAGTGCTGCCTTTCGCCCCGGTCAGGGCTGCGGCGAGGTTTTGTTGCTCTGTTATCGCTGTGCTTTTCTTCTTAGCCATTTTCTACTACTCCTGTGGCAAAATGGAACTAGGCAGATGGATTGTCAACGTGTCATTACTGTGGTTCCATTTCACTGAACGATTCGGTATTTTGCGGCGAAATTGATAGAAGGGTTGGCCTTCGCCTGGATACCAATAAACCAAAATGCCAACAGTCCTTTTTTTATCGCCTACGCCGACTTGGTAACTGTTAATAACCCTGTCACCATTCTCGCATTTTTGAATTGCGAAAATGTTTTCATCAGAGTCATAACCAATTTTCACCCTGTCCCCGGATTGCCAACCAATATCATCAGCCTCTTCAGTGCGCAATCTAACTCGCACGCATGTCGGGTAATGATAAGTAACTTTGGACTTTTCACTATAGTGCGATCTTGCTTTGGTGATTGACAAAGATGCTCCAGTTTCGCTAAATGCGCTTGTGCGAGCGCCCTTTTTCTGACTTTTCAAGTTTAGCCATTTTATAGCCATTTTCTACTACTCCTATGGTGCCACTGCGGCTGGTGGCGGGATTATGTGCCGCTTGGTAAACTATTTGATGGTTGTGAGCTTCACCACATGAACCTTGAACAACTCTGCTGGGAGTGCTCGACCTTGCGCCAGCTCCTCACGAGCCCATACCTTTAGAGTGCCGGCATGAACCGACTCGGCAAGGTCCGGGGATAACCCCAGCTCAATCAATACATCGCGAGCGTGCTCAGCTTCGTTCTTCTCGCCGCGCCCAAACTTACTGGTGAGCGCAATCTTGATAAGGTCGCCGTGCCCATGATCATCGAGCCACTTGTATGCGCGGAATTTCTTGGTGGCTGGGATGGCGCATTGTAAGGCTTCCTTGACCATTAGCGTTCTGCCATCTTTGAGCGTGATCTTCTCAAAGCCCAGATTCTCCATCAGGCTCGGGATTTCCTCCTGCCCGATTTTCCTCTCCTCAGCTTTCAGTCGCTTCAGCAATTCTTCTGCTTCGGCTATTTCATTTTGCTTGGCGATGAACCGATTGGCGGCTTCACCTAACTGACCCATTTCATTGTCTGTGAAGGATTGGGTATCATCCTTTAACAGATCACCTATTCCACTCATATTGTTATCTCCTCTTTTGCTGGTTGCCATGGGCATTCATCCCATGTTGTTGTTTCATTCCCGTCATATTCCCCGGGAATCTTTTTCAAATACTTGGTGATAGCAGAAACGTAAATCGAACCGTCATATTCAAATGGTTCGATGTCAACATGCAAATCGCCATCTGGCGCTGCGTATTCCGTAGATGTAACATGCAAAATCACGCCATTGTGTCTTTCATTCGAGCAATTGACTGTAACAGCCATATCTCCAGGTTTCCACATCAGAAAAACTCCTCAAGATTGAGCGTGGTTAACAGCTCTGCGACATTTCGCTTTGATCGCAGTGCGTCGTAAATCTTCTGGTCCACTGTCTGCCGCATCATTAGGTCGATGATGTTGACGTGCTTAGTCTGTCCAATTCGGTGTGCGCGATCTTCCGACTGTTCGCGGTGTTCCAGACTAAATGTATTGCTATAATAAATCTCGTTCTCAGCGGCAGTGAGGGTATATCCATACCCAGCACACGATTGCGTACAGATGAGAAATTGAAGCTTGCCAGCTTGGAATTGTTTGCGGTTGATTTCTCTTTGCGCTTTGTCTGTAGGACCGGTAATGAAGCCAATATTTTCCTTTGGAATTTCATCTTGTAGCATCCTCTTATATATGCCGGCGTGTTCGGCCTGGAACCGAGACCAGATCAAAGTTGCGCCGGGGTAATCACTAATGGTCTCCATCAGCAAGTCCATTTTCGGATTCTTGCCAACTATAGGAGTTGCCTCACTGGTATCGTCGTGCGGTAGATAGCCGCCGATGAGTTGTTGCAGTCGCAGCAACCGGGTCAGCACAATCTCTATCGTGAGTTCCTCACCAGAGCGCACTTCGGTGATGATCTTGTTGGTGAGGTCTTTGTAGAGTCGCTTTTGCTCGTCGGTCATGTCGCAATAGCGTTTGTGGTATATCTTATCCGGCAAATCCAGGCAGTCTTTCTTCTTGATGAACACGCAGAATGGCTCAAGTCGGGATAAGAGTTCTGTTGAGTTCTTTGGTCCTGTGATCTGGATTATCTCGCGCGTCTTGACGAGTCTGCCCTTTTTTGTGCGCTGCGGCTTCTTAAAGCGAATGACTTTCTTCTCCAGTACGCAATAACGCGCACGGAAGGTATAGAAGTTGTTAAAGCCTAGTGGATCGGGCGTCAACACGGCGAGTTGTGAATAATAGTCAGCGGGAGAGTTGGACACGGGCGTGCCGGTGAGAATTGTACGCGCCACGCAACTGCGGGCTAGGTTCTGGGTCGCTGTGGTTTGCTTGGCGGATGGAGTTTTAACCCAACTTGATTCGTCTACTACTAGATGAATCCTTTTGTGCTTCGCCCAGTAGTGGGCTAGCTTCGCGCCTTTTTGCGTTCTTATTGCCTCGATGTTCATGATGAGGAATGGCTGTGCTGGGGGAGTGTTATACAGAACTGCTTCTAGGGCGGCTTTGACGCGCTTTGTTAAGGACGGATTCCAGACAGCGTATATATAAGGCTCGGGACAGTGGGTGGCTAATTCCTCAACCCATGTCTCGGTGAGCGATTTGGGGCAGAGGATAAGCGTGCCATCAATCTTGCGTTGTTGGAAGGCGGATGATGCTCTGTCGATGGTGACTTTGGTTTTACCAGTGCCTTGCTGCATAAAGAGCGCGGCATAGGCCAATGGGTCAACCTTTTTATTAACCTCTTTTTGGTGAGCGTATGGCTCCGTTTTGGGTACGTAACCCATGCTGTCTCCTCAGCTAATTGCTCCTCTTTGTTGACGGTTAAAATCTACCACCGGGATGCTGCGTGGAAACACGAAGTCTTACACCCGGGGCAGACTCGCAACGCTGAGGAGAGTTGCAGACTTGATTATGCCCGAGTCCGGAAAGCCTAGCTAGTATCCCGGAAAGTTTGGTGGAGGGGAAGTAATTATTATGGGCTACCTTTATGGGCCAATTACGGGTCCAGTCTTGAATGAAAAAACTTTTAAGTTCAAAGACTTACGCAGAATTGGTCGCTGTGTTTCAAATTTCGGTCGCTGTGATTTCGGTCGCTGTGAAAATTCGGTCGCTGCGTTCCCGCCTATGCGCCGGGGAGATGGAACTGCTGAATCGCGCGCACAAAAAAGCCCCGACACCTGTGAAGGTGCCGGAGCAGTTTGTTGTTTCTCTCTCAATCTTGATCTGCTTGTGCCTGCATTTGGCCCTCCTCAAAGCCAGTAGCATAACCACCATCAAAATGTGCCTGCATTTGGCCCTCCTCAAAGCCAGTAGCATAACCACTATCAAAAGCAGCATCGCTCGCAGACTTCATGTCTTCAGCATCCACCAGTTCGCCATTACAATAGCGGGTGATGAACTCCTTGGACAGCTCGATGAAGCGTTTTTGATCACGCTCATTTCGCATTGCGCCTGCTAGTTCTTTGTTGCTCAGGTTACGGCAGTTCATTTTGTTTTCCAGTAAGGGCTGCGTGAAGGATTTTCCTCCAGAAAAGGCTTTCGTAAACCAGAGTCTTCAAAAGCCTCAGCCATGCCACAATGAGAGCAGATAGCAGTCTCGTTGTCGCGGCGGCTGAGAGCGTTCCGGTTTGGATTGTTCTTCAGCAGGTTCCATTGGCACCTCGGGCATGTCGTCTGTGAGAACGTCATGATGCTTTTCTGCGTTTGTATGCAGCCAATGCGTCCGATGAATATTGGACGAAATAGTCAGCACGCTTACGCTCCGGCATATCTTGAATATGAGCCCATGCCTGTTCGACAGTTTCACATGTTCTTATGCGAGCATCTGCGCCATTTTTGCGCGTAGCGCGTTTCATTACATAATACTTAATATCCATTGTTTCTCTCCTCATTGATACGGAATGTATCAGACCAAACCCTCCGGGTTTGACGCCGGAAGGCGTGGAAGTTACACTCAATAGTACGTATGTGAGAACGTCATGACAGCATGAACACAGCTTCCTGCGCTCCATATACCCGGGGCGCATCGCAGTACTCGCAGGTATATTTTCTTGCATCAGGTTCGCACCCATCAGCTTCCTCACCACAGCCAAAGCATAGTCCAGGGTTAACTGTACCAAACATTTGCTCCTCAGCCAGACGCAACGCCCGGCTCAAAGTGACTGACTCGTGTATTTTAGCCATTGTTTCTCTCCTCATTGATACGGAATGTATCAGACCAAACCCTCCGGGTTTGACGCCGGAAGGCGTGGAAGTTACACTCAATAGTACGTATGTGACCAGGAATAGCCGCAACGCTTACACTCATACGCTTCGGTGCCGCTGTTAGGCCCAATGGATGAGCAGTCCTCCATGTTGTGGCCGCGAATTTTGCAGATAAGCCGGGGAACTTCCCAAACTATCTGCCAGTAAACAAAACGCGGCCAACGAAAGGCAACCATCCACATCCGCTCAAGGCGGCTGGGTGATCTCCAAGCACCATAGTCGTAATGGTCCCAGAACAACCAGTCGCGATAACGCTCAGTGAGATTCATAACGCACCTCACTGATCGAATGCGGATGGCCGTCTTCAAATGCCTCCAAAGCCAAATCGCGAAATTCGGCGGATGGCGGCTCTGTCGCCGGGGATTCCAACCACGTGGTGCCTGGACCTTCTGCGTTGTCGTAGATGTCCTGTAGCACCGCCTCATAGTGTACATAGGTCGCCGGGATTAGCCGGGAGCCTGTGCTCACTGCGTGATCGCAATCCATAAACCGGTCGCAAAGCCTCACCTGATTATTGACGCTGTACTTACTTAATGCGTCGATGATGCTCTGTTTCGCGGCTAGCGGATCATTTGGTTGCGCCATATTATAACCAGCGCCAGATTTTCTGAGTGATGACCAAAATGAATACCACTGATTGCGGGACAGTTCGCGCCCGATCATGGCAGGAATACCGTGCAACGACGCGCAACCGACACTGCCTCAATCGCATCAAATTGGATGCAAGCGAAGTATGCCTTTTGAGCGTCATCAACGGACTCATAGATGCCGACCACTGAACCGTTTTTCACGGATAGCTTTTGCGGATTGAATTGCTTCATCCGGTCGATGATGTTATCTTGTAACATTGTTTCTCTCCTCTGTTTGATACAAAGCGTATCATATAGGATACTCTGGGAATACCCTATAGTTAAGCTTTGACTACATCAACTGCTCCTTGATGCTTTCGACTGAATCATTGATGTGCTGGTACAAATCCGCCCGGGGATAGTTTTTTGGAGCGGATAACTTTCGCCGGACATGCGCTGTGACGCTGCCACGGGAATGTTTCAGCCCTTGCATCTCCAGATGGATTGCGTGCTTCCACTGTAGTAGTTGAAAGTACGGCACTTCGATGATCTCTTCATTGAAATTGTATATGCCCACGTTCATGTTTCTCTCCTCTTGATGGTTAATCCATCATAGCAAACCCTCCGGGTTTGACGCCGGAAGGCGTGCGAGTTGGACTCTCCTCATGGTTGTAATGTGAATTTAGCAATTGAGCCATTAGGTAAGCGAACTGTGGCCTCACCATATAGCTTCATCAGGCGGCGCACTCGCTGGTGGCCTCGCAGACTCCAGCCATTGTCCTTATACGCGGCAGCTACGGATTTGTAGCTACCGATAAGGTTATCACCGAAGTAGACCAAGCAACCGTGTCGAGCATTTTGGTCGCTGCTGCGTCGCAGTGCCTTGCGCTCTTTTGGTGCTACTGGTGCGGATGGCTTCGGCATTGTGCCAGCCGGGAAGATCACATAGGCTGCGATGATCCGGTGGTTTCGTCCTGCGGTCCAATCAACAATCTCCTTCCCATTCCAAGCCAGCACATGACCGCTTGTGCGGATGAGAACTCGCAGGCCGCTATAATTGGCGGCTAGTTCTTTTTCAACGGTGCGGACTGTCTTGGCTTTGAGCTCGGGCAGTTGGCTCAACGGTGCCGGGGGCATAGCTGTGGCGCTTGGCCTTATCCGGTTGATGGCATTGCCTTGCTGCTCGATGAGCGGAAGGTATTTCCAGTCGCTGAAGCCTTTGCCCCGCTTTCGGCCTGCTGCGGCCAATAAGGCATGTGCTTCAGCATACTCAATCCCACAGGCCACGGATACTGCGACCACTGTACAGTCATTAGTTTCCCGGTGCGCGTCTGCGTCTTGGCGGATGTCACTGTAAGACTTTTCCATTGTTTCTCTCCTCATTGTTGTGATGGTAACCCATCAAGAAGGCCACTCTTGCGAATGGCCTTGAGTTGGACTACACGCTGATTAAACCGAAACGGTTTGTTAATTCCCAGAACGTGGTAGATTCAGATATGTTCTGGATGAGCCAGTCACCGAACAGCAGACCAATATTAAGGTCGCTGTAAAATTCGTCGCTGTCATTGCGGCCGAATTCGCGGACGTATTGCTCACCAACCGGGGAGTCCGCAGCGTCGGTTTCCATGACGTAAATGCCAACCATGGTTTCCTCGATGATCAAATCCACATCACGCCCTTCAATTTTGAAGTTGGCGATTTGCGGATTGTCCGATTCGACACCGGCGTATGAATCCCAGTCACCTCTATCAAATGGGCGTAGTATGATTTCCATTGTTTCTCTCCTCATTGTTGTGATCTGTCTTCTTCAGCGCTGGTAGATCAATTCCAGCGGACTCGCCCCGGGCTTCCCGGGGGAGTTTCGACGTTCTGTTTGGAAATCCAAACAAATTATTCAGCGGCTGCTACTACTCGCCCAAAGTAATAGAATCCCATTGGGGATGCTGTAAACAGGACGAATGGCAGAATGCCTCCCATGGATGCTTCATTAGCAGTCAGGCAAATTGTGTAGGCGAAATGCCCTACGCTGATGGTGAAGAATGCCAGGCAATATGCAATAATTGATTTCATGTTTCTCTCCTCGATGATACGAAAGCGTATCAGACCAAACCCTCCAGGTTTTTTGTTTGGATTTCCAAACAGAACGCCAGAGGGCTTGGAAGTTACACTCTCAGGTTAGACGAAGCGGCAAACTGCGCCCTTCTCGCCGGTGTCGCCGGGCTTTCCAACCAACTTCTGGATGATGCCCATTGCCTGCTTCCGGTTCTTAACCTTAGGCAGTTTTTCAACTTTGTCGGCAAATGCCTTGACGACCATCGTTGAATTTTTCGCGGATACCAGGATTTCGTAAGCCTCACCCCGGGGAAACCCGGCGTAGAAGTGATGCTCTTGTCCTTTGTAGGCGCGAATTTTTTTGCTTTCATCGATTTTCGGGGCAGCTGCCTTTTTGGTTTTGGCGGATACCTTTTTGGTCGATGCATTTTTGGTGCTTGCTTTTGTCTTAGCTGTGGCCATGATTTTCTCTCCTCAGATGGTATGGGCGATATTGCCCTTATGGGAATGATTCCCCGCTAGCCCGCTAACGCGGCGTTTGCTACGCAAACGGACTAACGGCAGTCACTCGGACTACTGAAGGAGAGAGAAACTTTTTTCGGATGGTTCCGGAGAGTGGATATGTCGAGTGCGCTGCCCTTCCGTGGCGGCGCAGCCCCGGGAGACTATCGGTTAACTCCCGGTCGCGGAAAACGACTAAACTCTGGCCTTTCCTACTTGACGGAGCACCTAACCCCCGACTGCGCGTCCCGGCTTCCGGTCCCGGGCTAACCTGCCTTTCGATTTCGCCTCCCCCGGTCTAAGCGGGCTAGCGGGAGGACCAGGCCAGTCCAGTCTCCCCCGGGTCGGCCTATCCTAGCGCCAGTCCGCAATCCGTCGCGGGGAGAGCCCTCCTCGCCCCAGTTCCCCGGGGCGTCCCTTATTATAACGCGGTTTTAGTAGGCAAAATAAAAGCCTTTAAAATCATGGACTTACGTGGGTTTTTACGAAGCCATTTGGGTAAAAATGTGAGTCGTAAGTTGTTGATTTACATAGAGTTCTTATAATTATCGCGCAGAATCGCGCGGTATTATAAATCAATAGGTTAGGGATGGTGCGTAAGTGATTGATTTATATGAGTTTTAAAGAAGTCAAGGATTTTCTTCATTTTATTTTATTGCGTGAAAATCGGTGTGTTGTGCGTAAGTGATTGATTTATATGAAGAAAACGATTGCTTAGAATGTGTTTTCTCGGGGCAGGCTGTGGGGTTATATGGGCCGGGCGAAATGCTGTTAGAACG
>Ga0307380_10006649_pt1 | contig 15151 bp, 14 predicted proteins | sample UN3MG_FD_202239 | JGI IMG/M metagenome (GOLD analysis project Ga0307380, IMG submission 202239) | Soil microbial communities from Risofladan, Vaasa, Finland - UN-3 | ecosystem: Environmental > Terrestrial > Soil > Coastal area > Acid sulfate soil | place: Finland: Risofladan, Vaasa | collected...
CACGTGAAGCCCGACGATGCGGCTAGGATTATCTTCGGAAACCGTCCGACGGAGGGCTTGGATAGGCATGCCAACAATGGAGCGCCGATACTTGCGACGCTCCTGACGGAAGGATGGTGCCTGGCTCACATGATTCCCCCGCAGTGCCTCGCCGCACCCACTTGAAGAACCCATCTGATTGTCATCCACAACCTGTCGTAGTATAGCCTCGATTTGCCGAGAAGCAAATTTTTTCCGATTTTTTATGCCGGGGCGGCGCCAGCCTGGGTCCGAGAAACACCGCACGCGGTTCCGTGGGCTTTAGAGCCTATCCGGAGAGGCTCTTAGGGGGCAGGGGCGGGCGGGGAGGACGATCGGTTCCGGAGTTCCTCTCGGACCTGGCGATCGAGGTGATCGATCTCCTCGGACTGAATCCGAAGGCGTTGTCTCAGGTCCTCGGCCTGGGTGTTCAGGTCGGCGGCCTCGCGGGAGAGTTGGTCGCGCCGCACTTCGAGTTTGCGCCGCAACCGCTCCCGGGCCACCGTGGCGGACGTATTCAGACGGTCGTGATCGGACTCGTCGGGGCCGGTGGCGCTCGCGGCCTCGCGGATGATCTTCTGGAGGGCCCGAACGGTGGTGTCCTCGCTGAGGAAGGGGGGGCATTCGGTGAACGAGTCGGCGGCGAGCATGGCGTCCAGCGCGGCGATCTGCTGGCGCCGCGTCGCGCCCTCGGCCTGAAGGGTCGCCAGTTGCTCACGCACCTGGACGGAACGGCCCTGGATCAATTGGAGCCGCCGCGCGAGGGCCGCCAAGTTGTTGGGACCGGAGGCCACGACGCCGCGCGTATTGGCTGGGTCGGCCCCTGGAGGCAGGCCGGACGGTTCCGACTCCGTGCGCAGGGTGGCCACCAAGGCAGCGGAGACGACCAGCGCGGCCAGCCACAGCCACGGTGCATGGCCCTTGAGCGACGACACGCGCGAAACTCCTCGAAAGCGGGCAGTGGCGCGACTGCGGCGGGGCACACACAACCTGCCGACAGGCAGGTCCAACAAGTCGCTCTCCGCCGATGGTATCGGCGTTTGTCGCCGGCCGGATTAGCCTTTCTCGGTGCCTTTCAATCCGGCTTGTCGAGGCCGGTTCGCCCTGCTAGACTGAAGACGTTGCTTCGCGAGGAAGAGATGGATAAGGCGGACTGGAAACTTCAAGAAGTCGCTTGCGACTACTGCGGGTCGCAGGAGGCCGACGTGCTCCTGCGCGGGCGCGACCGGGCCTACGGTCTGCCGGGCGAGTTCAACGTGGTCGTCTGCCGCCGTTGCGGCCTGGCGCGAACGAATCCGCAGCCGACGCCGGAAAGCCTCGGCCTGGCGTATCCGAAGGACTATAAACCTCACGGGGGCGGCAAACGGGTTGACTCGCCTCGGGGCCTGCTGAGGTGGGCTCTCGTCAACCTCCGCGGGTATCCGATCGGCCGACGATCGTCGGCCGTCGCCCGCGGCCTGGGGTGGCCGCTCGCAGCGGCCGCGCTGACCGGACGCAAGGTCCTTGGGTATCTGCCCTATGAGGGGAGCGGGCGGCTGCTGGACTTCGGTTGCGGGACGGGCGGCTATGTCGCCAAGATGACCGTGGCCGGCTGGAAGGCGGCGGGCATTGATGTCAGTCATCGCGCGGTCCTCGCGGGGCGCGAGGCCGGCCTGACGATTCTCGAAGGGACGCTGCCGGGGGTCGCTCTGCCGGACGAATCGTTCGACGTCGTGACGATGTGGCAGGCGCTGGAGCACGTGCCGAGTCCGCGAGCGACGTTGGCGGCGGCCTGGCGGCTTCTGGCGCCGGGCGGGCGCCTGGTGGTGGCCCTGCCGAGGTTGGATAGCCTGGAGGCCCGTTGGTTCGGTTCGCGGTGGTTTCCACTGGAATTGCCGAGGCACCTGACGCATTTCACGGCGGCGACGCTGCGGCGTCACATCGAGGCCACAGGATTCCGGGTCGAACGGATCCGCCCGGTCCGGCTGCCGACAGCCATCCGGCACAGTTTTGACTATGCGGCTGACGAGCGGCCCGCCGCCTTCCGTCGCTACCTGGCGCGTTCGCGGCTGATTCCGAGCCTGATGAGTTGGACCGCCCTGGCCGCCGGGCGGTCGAGCCAGATGGTGTGCCTGGCGCGGCGTATCGAGGAGACGCGCCCCTAGAGAGGGTGGCACCCCCAAGCGAAATCGCTTGGGGGTGGCACTCTTGAGTTGATGCCACCATTCAATCTTAAACTGCGCTAGCCCACTCGGCAGGGCGGACACGAGAAAGTTCGCTTGATTGGGAATCGGACGGGTCTTAGACTATCGGGGGCCGGGAATCCCTGGCCGCGATCCGGATGCCGGTGTGGACACGTCATCGCCTTGGGGGGGGAATGCTCATGAAACATGCCATCATCGGTCTGGCGGTCCTTCTGATGCTCCTCGTGGGGGAAGTTCAGGCGGAAGAGGCCGGCCAGACACCGGCCGCCACGCCACCCGCTTTACCCTCTCCGAAGTCTCAGCCGGCCCCGGCAGTCAAGAAGGCGGGCGACTCCGGCGGCGTCGCCGAGAAGGAACCCAACGTGGAGGAACTTCGCAAGGCCACCGAGGTCCAGGAACTGTTCAAGGCGGACCGATATGACCAGGCCGTCGAGGCCTGCAACAAGTTCCTCGCCACAAGCAAAGACAAATACGCCATGGCCCTGGCCTTGCAGGCGATGGCCGAAAGCATGCGAAAGAAGGGCGACTGGCTCCTTGCCCAAGGGGCTTATCAGAGGCTTCGGGGACTCTACGAGAAGGGGTCCGACGAGTGGGTCCGATACGATGCCATCGCCGAGGTCTTGAAGAACGCGAAGAACGGAGTCTACGCGCCCGGCACAACTGCGCCGGCCCCAGGGTCGCCGGAGGCCGCGCGCGTTCTCTCGGACGACGCGGTTCTGGCCGAAGCCCTGGCTCGCCTGGCGGGCAACCGCCTCAAGGGTCTTAAGACGCGGATTTCGCTCCTGAGGCATGCCGAGACGCCGGAGAATGTGTTAGCGGCGGTGAAGCCCGCGGCGGAGGAGGCAAAGCGGATCTTCAACCTTTCCAAGGATGCGCCGCCGGAGGACGCGCGCGGGGTCGGCAAGGCCGCAGCCGATCGCCTGAAGGAAATAGCCGGCAAGATCGTCCCCAGCCTGAACGCCAGGTTGAACGGATACAAATCCAAAATGAATTCGCCTTGGTCATTCACCAACGTGGAGAAGCAGGACATCTATGACGTCAGCACCCGATGCAAGCAGATGGCCGAGAGCGAGAAAGGGTTTCAGGATTGTCTGCCGCTCCTCGCTGGACCAGGTGCATGGGCCGACGCGGAACGCTTCAAAACCGACAGCGCGAAGCGCCAGGCCGAGTACGAGAAGTTGGCAGGCGAGTTCGTCGTTCCCCCTTATACTACCTTCATCATCTTCTAGCGGACCGTAGCGCTGAAGGAGACGGACTCGCGCGGCGCGGAGCCGGGATGGCGCCTAGATCGTGGTCGCCAGGAACCCGCCGTCCACGCGCACGAGCGCTCCCGTGACGAAACCCGACGCCCGGTCGCTCGCCAGCCAGAGCGCCGCGCCCGCCAGTTCCTCCGGCTCGCCGAACCGTTTCATCGGCGTGTGGGCCATGATCTGGGCTACGCGGTCCTCCGTCAGGAGTTTCCGGTTCTGTTCGGCCGGGAAGAATCCCGGAATCAGGGCATTGATGCGCACTCCCGCCGTCGCCCACTCGCGAGCCAGGAACTGCGTCACCTGGTTCACCCCCGCCTTGGCCACGCTATAGGTGAACACCTTCGAGAGCGGTGGACCGCTGGAGGCGCTCGAAATGTTGATGATGCTTCCCGCGCGGCGGGCGACCATCCCTTTCCCGAAGACCTGGCACGCCAGGAACACGCTCTTGAGGTTGACGGCGAGAAGTTTCTCCCATTCCTCGTCGGCGATCTCGAAAAAGGGCGTGCCGGAGTTAAGGCCTGCGGCATTGATGAGGATGTCCGTGCCGCCCCAGGTCTTGTCCATCCTATCGGACGCCGCCACGAGGTCCGCGCGGCGGGTGCAATCAACCGCGATGGCCAGGGCCTGGCCGCCGGCTTGGGTGATCTCGGCGGCGCGGGCCTCGGCCGCCGCCAGGTTGAGGTCCAGGATGGCCACCCTGGCCCCCGCGCGCGCGAGCGCGATCGCCATCGCCCCTCCGAGGACGCCTCCGCCGCCGATCACCGCCGCACGCTTCACGTCGAGGCCGAACATCTGCGCCAGGTAATCTCGGTCCATTCTGTCACACTCCTTTGCCAGGCGGCCCTGAGCATGGTAACATACCGTCCTCGCGTTTCAAGGAGAACGCTCCATGATGACGCCCGACCCGCACGAGAAACTGAAAGCCTTCCGGCCGACCTGCCGGTTTTTCGTCGGCATTGATTCCGACGGCTGCGCGTTCGACACGATGGAACCGAAACACAAGGAGTGTTTCTGCCCGGTCACGATCTGGAAGTGGGACCTGGCGGCGGTCTCGAAGTACGCCCGCGAGGCGTGGGACTTCGTCAACCTCTATTCCCACTGGCGCGGGTGCAACCGGTTCCACGCGCTCCAGCACGTCCTGGACCTCCTCCGGGAGCGGCCGGAGGTCCGGCGTCGCGGCGTCGAGATTCCGCGCCTCGAGGAACTCAAAAATTGGACCGGCCGGGCCAAGGCCCTCGGCAACCCCGAACTGGAGGCCGAAGTCCGACGCACCGGCAGCCAGGAACTGGCCCGTGTCCTCGACTGGTCAAAGGCCATCAACGAGACGGTGGCCCGGATCATCCGCAACGTCCCGCCGTTTCCCGGCGTCCGCGAAAGCCTCGAACTCCTGGCGGGGAAGGCGGACCTCATGGTCGCGAGCGCCACGCCCGGCGAAGCGCTCGAGCGCGAGTGGCTGGAGCACGGCCTCGCGGGCCGCGTGGCCGTCATCGCAGGCCAGGAGATGGGCTCGAAGAAGGACCACCTGGCCCTTGCGGCCTGCGGCAAGTATCCGCCGGAGCGCATCCTGATGATCGGCGACGCTCCGGGCGACCTCGCGGCCGCGCGGGCAAACGGCGTCCTCTTCTATCCGATTGACCCCGGCCGCGAGGAGGAATGCTGGGGCCGATTCGCCCGCGAAGACGCCCTCAAGTTTCTGGCCGGCCGCTACACGCGCGAGGACGAAGCCGCCCTCGTCGCCGAGTTCGAGAAACTCCTGCCCGACACGCCGCCATGGGAGACCGCATGATGCTCCTGGAACAGGCCGTCCTGCTGCTAACGGTGGCTGCGTTCCTGTTCATCTACGCGGCGTCGGGGCTGATCGTTCTGAAATGGATTGGCCGCAAGGTCTTCCATCGTCCGGTCCCGCAACGATCGGTCGCAGGCCTCCAGATTCGCGCGGTGGTGCTCATTGCGGCCGCCGTCGGCATCCTCTGCGGCTTGTACGCCCGTTTCGTTGAACCGTACTGGCTGGAAGAGACGCGAGCGACGTTCACCTCGCCGAAGTTGTCTCCAGACCCCCGGCCCGTGCGGTTGGCGCTCTTGTCGGACCTGCACTGCGATACCGCCATGACCGTCGAGAAGAAGGTCCTGGCTGCCGTTGCGGCGATGAAGCCTGACGCCATCCTCTTCGCAGGCGACGGAGTGAGTAGTCGTGAGGGTATTCCAACTCTGCGAACCGTCATGACCCATCTCGCGACCATTGCCCCAACGTACGTGGTCTACGGCAATTGGGACGGCCATATCGTCCATCTCTCGGACCTCTACGGCGATACGAATGTGAAAGTGCTTGATGGGCGGCCGGTGCAGCTGGAAATTGGAGGGCGACGTCTCTGGCTCGTCGGTGCGGCCGCATGGGATTGGGCCGGCGCGGAGCGGACGCTGCGCTCTCTGCCCGCCGAGGAGTATCGGATCGTGTTATACCACTATACCGACCACATCTACGAGGCCGCCGACGCAGGGGCCGACCTCTACCTGTGTGGCCACACGCACGGTGGCCAAGTATGTCTTCCGATTTACGGCGCTCTAACAACGCTGGCTCGATATGGCAAGCAGTTTGAGAAGGGGCGATACCGCGTGGAATCGACGGAGATGTATGTTAGCCGCGGCATCGGCGAGGAAGGCGGCCTGGTGCCGCGCGTGCGATTCCTCTCGCGGCCCGAAGTAACGTTGATCGAAATCTCCGGCGAACCAACCCCGCAGATCGCGACCGACAAACGGGGCGGTTAAGTATATGCAATGTCGTTCACACTCAGTCGCCCACTTTGGTGGGCGCATGTTGTTAGTGATGGAACAGCCTTAGCCCGCTCATCGCCATGACCATGCCGTGTTCGTCGCAGGCCTCGATCACCAGGTCGTCGCGTTCCGAGCCGCCCGGCTGAAGGACGTAGCGGACGCCCGATTGGGCGGCGCGGTCAATCGAATCGCGGAACGGGAAGAACGCGTCGCTCGACAGGCTGACGCCGTCCAGTTTATCGAGCCACGCCCGCCGTTCCTTGGCCGTCAGGGGCTTCGGCGGGTCGGCGAACGCCTCTTTCCACGCGCGGGTCTCCTGCGGCGTCGGATGCTCAAGTAGATATTGGTCAATGGCATTATTCTTTTCGGCCCGCGAGATGCCTTCGCGGAACTTCGCATCGAGGACACGCGGATGGTGCCGGAGCCACCAGAGGTCGGCCTTCGAGCCGGCCAGCCGCGTGCACTGGACGCGCGACTGCTGCCCCGCGCCGATGCCGATGGCCTGGCCGCCGCGCGCCAACGCCACCGAGTTCGACATCGTGTACTTGAGGGCCACGGTCGCCACGACGAGGTCCCTCACGGCGAACGGCGGCAGGTCCTTGACCTTCGTCACGATGTTTTTGCACAACTCCGGTCCCGGGACGGCCGCATTGCGGCTTTGCTCCAGGCGAATGCCGTAGACCTGGCGGGTCTCGAGTTCCGGCGGCTCGTATTTCGGGTTCATCGAGAGAACAACATACTTCCCACCGCGCTTCTTGCGGAGGATCTCCAGGGCGTCGGCGTCGTAGCCCGGCGCGATGCACCCGTCGGAGACCTCGCGCGTGAGGAACTCCGCCGCGCTGGAGTCCACCGTGTCGCTGAAGGCGGCAAAGTCGCCGAAACTCGACATGCGGTCGGCGCCCCGCGCGCGGGCGTAGGCGACCGCCAGCGGCGACAGGTCCGGCATGTCCTCCACGAAGCAGGCCCGCTTCTCGTCGTCCGAGAGCGGCTCGGCGACGGCCGCCCCGGCCGGACTCACGTGCTTGAAGGACGCGGCGGCCGGAAGCGCGAGCGCCTGCCGCAACTCCTTCACGAGCGCCCACGAGTTCAGCGCGTCCAGGATGTTGATGAAACCCGGCGACCCCGAGAGGACCTCCAGCGGCAACTCGCCCGTCTCGACGTAGACGCGGGCCTTCTTCTGGTGCGGGTTCATCCCATAACGAAGCACGATCTCGTTGGCCATGCGGCGACGTCCTTTCGCGGTTAGAGAAACAGGCTCGGCTACTATTTACGGAATGCCTGCGGCACGTACGGTTTGCACTTTTTCTCGGCGAAGATCGGCGCGAGGCGCGCGAACCGCTGGAGCCCGCCCTCAAGGGGCACCTGGACCCATTCGTCGCCGATAAGCGGCCGGGCGTAGGCCACGAACGCGTCGGTGACGTCGCGCCGGTTGGCGGCGATCCACGCCTTCGGGAATTTCCGCTCGGAGTTCGCCACGGCCTCCAGCGGCACCTTGTCGTAGCGGACGCGATAACCGGGCCCGGCCTCGCGCAGGAGGGTCGCCATCCATCCGCCGCCGTCCTCGGCCGCCACCTGCGCCGCCTTCCGGCCCACCGCGTACGCCTCGTCCAGGTCCACCGTCGAGGCGCAGGCCATGCTGTGCCGCTGGTCGGTGCCGGGCACGTTATAGCGAGCGGCGCCGCGGACCGGCAATCCTTTTCCGTTGAGGTGGTTGACGAGTTTTTGCGCCGCGGTGGCGCCGCCCGAGGAGAACTGGACGTGGCCGAAGGCGTCGCGCGGGGCCGCGAGGTCGCCGACGTCGAACCCTTCGCTGACGACGACCAGGCATCGGCCGGACCGCCTGAGTTCGTCGTTGACCTGGTCGGCCACCTGGTCGAGCGAGAGGCCCGACTCGGCCAGGTAGATATGTAGCGGCAACCGACGCTCCGGGTCGGCCAGGCGCGCCGCCGCCGGGATGAACCCGATCCGCCGGCCCATCGCCTGCATCACGAGGACCGGGTCGGCCGGCGAGGAGCCCAGGTTCTCCTCGTTGGCCGCCTGGACCGCCAGGGCCCAGTACCGTGCGACGCTTCCGTAACCCGGCGTGTGGTCAATCAGTTGGAAGTCGGCGTCGCCCAGGTCGTTGTCAATCGTCTTGGGAATGCCGGTGGCCGCCAGGTCCAGGCCGCGCTCGCGGGCCAGCCGGGCGACACGGTCGGCGGTGTCCATCGAATCGTTGCCGCCGATGTAGAAAAAGTAGCCGACGCCGTGGGCCTTGAAGACTTCGATGATCCGCTCGAAGTCCTCGGCGTCGGAGGGGCGAAGTTTGTAGCGGCACGTGCCGATAGAGCCGGCGGCAGGCGTGGTCCTGAGGAGCGCGATCTCCTCGCGCGGCTGGGCCGAGAGGTCCAGCAGGTCCTCCTTGAGGACGCCCTCGATGCCGTGCCAGGCGGCCAGCACGCGGCCGAACGTGCCGGCCATATCGAGACATGTTTCAAGGAGTCCGCGAAGGGAATTGTTGATGACGGGCGACGGGCCGCCCGCCTGGGCCACGATGACGTTCGTCGGTCGCGCCATGCCGGTCACCGCGCCTCCGGCCGGAGCCGGTGCAGGACTTCACCCGCCTGGTCCACCATGAGAATGCCGTCGGCCTCGCGGCCGATCCACTCGGCGGCGCGGATGCTTCGCGGGTCGAGGTATCCGAGGTTCACGCGGCGGCACCGCTCCTCCGGGATGCCGGTGGCCAGCGTGACGCGGATGCGCGGCGTCTCGACGCCGCCCTTGAACGTGCCGAGGCCCGCGACGTGGGTCGAATGGGCCAGGACGGCCCCCGGCACGTCGGCGAAGCGGTCCATCTGCGCCAGGAAATAGTCGAGGCAATGGTATCCGATGCGATCGAGGTGGCGGCCGTGGGTGAACGAGACCTCGCTGACGTGCGGCGCGTAGATGACGAGTTCGCCGCCGTCGGAGAGGATCGGCTCCAACTTGTACATGACCTTCCCGGCGGTCCAGAGGTCCTCGTACAAGGTCGCGGCGACGCCGAGCACGCGCTTGAAGCGCCGGTCCATGTATCGGATGTGGACCTGGGCCGAGAGGTCCGCCGCCGCCGAGAAGGCTTCCTTCGGGTCGCCGATGTAGAGGCCCTTCAGGCCCTTGCGCGTGACGACCATGTTGAAACTCGTGATCGGGAGCCGGACGAATTCAGCCGCGCGGTCGATGACCCGCCGCACGGCGGTGTCCTTGATGCCGTTGGTGTGCCAGTTCGTGACGAGCGCCCCGAGCCAGTGGAAGGCGTTGATGATGTCGGGCCCCGCGATGCCGGGGAAGAGGTACTTGTGGCCGCCCGAGAAGCCGACGACCTCGTGCGGAAACGTCGGGCCGACCAGGAAGATGTGGTCGTAGTCGCCGAGGCGGCGGTTCAGGGCGACGGGGACGTCCTGGGCCATCCGGCCGTCCGTCAGGCGGTCCATCTCGGCCGCCGCGATCGTGCCGAGCGTCGCCAGCGCTGCCGGGTCGTCCCAGACGTGGTTGAAGAGGCCGATCCTGGCGTACCGGTTGCCGCGCTCGTGAGGCGTCAGTTCGAGATGCTTAAGTATCTGCGCATCGCTCATCGGCCTGTGCGTGCCGAGGGCGATGAGAAAGTCCAGCCGCGAGGCCCGCCGCGCGAGGAGGCCCGAGAGCGTCCGGAACATAAGGCCCACCGGCGCCCGGCGCGTCGCGTCGGGCAGGAGCGCCAGGACGCGCTTTCCGGCCAGGTCCAGGCCGGCCACGGCCTCCCGGCAAAGGTCGCGGACCTCCGTGTCCGGAAGCACGCCTTCCTTGTGCCCGCTGCCGATGATCACCGCGCATCCTTTCCAGCGGTTCCCCCCGCCGGATGACCGACGACCGTGAATCCGAGCGCCTCGATGGCCGCGGCCACGTCCGCGTCGGCCGCATCGAGCGCGACCCTCGTCGCGCGAAACTCGCGGCGGACCGGGTACTGCGCCCGAAGCGCCGTAAAGTACCGGCCGCGCCGTTCCGGCGGCTCCTGGGCCATCGCCCGCAGTCGCCGGTCGTCCGCTTCCATATCATACGCCGCCGCGGTCGCCAGGCGAAGGGCCCGGTCCAGCGTGACGCCCGCCGGCATCCGGACCTCCGGCCGCGGCGCCGGCGGCATCGAGGGCGACGGGGCCCACGGACGCCTGAGCCCAAAGTGCCGGCCCAGCGCCTCCAGCACCATCCGCGTTCCGTTCACTTTGCCGTCATAAGAATACCCGGCGACGTGCGGCGTTGCCAGTGTGGTGCGGTCCAGGAGGTCGAGGTCCACGTCGGGTTCGCCCTCCCAGACGTCGAGGACGAGGTCGCCGAGCCGCCCGCCGGCGCCGCCGAAAACTTCCTTGAGGGCGGCCGAGTCGCCCACGGCCCCGCGCGACGTGTTGATGACGGCCGCGCCGTCCTTCAGGCCCGCCAGCAGGCGGCGCCCGATCAGGTGATGCGTGGCATCGTGGCCGACATATGTCAATGGCACGTGAAACGTCAGGAGGTCCGCGTCGGCCATCGCCTCCAGCGGGACGAACCCCTGGCCGCCGGCCTGGCGGGCCAGCGGCGGGTCGCTGCGGAGAACGCGCATCCCGACGGCCTCGGCCATGCGTCCGACCAGGCCGCCGATCCGCCCGCATCCGACGATCCCCAGGCGCTTATCGCGGAGCCGCCACCGGCCGCGCTCGGCCAGCACCGCCAGGGCCGCCATGACGTACTCGGCCACGCTCCTGGCGTTCGAGCCTTCGGCGCTCGCGAAGCCGATGCCGCGCGACTCTAAGTAGGGCAGGTCCACGTGGTCCACGCCGATGGTGGCTGTGGCGACGAAGCGGACGCGGCTTCCGGCCAGAAGCGCCTCTCCGACGCGCGTGACGCTCCGGACGAGCAGGGCGTCGGCGTCGCGGACCGCCTCAGCCGTGATGCGGTCGGCCGGCAGGGCAACGACGTCGCCGAGAGGCCCGAAGGCGTCTTCCAGGAGGGGGATGGCGGCGTCGGCGACGATCCGCAGACGCCGCGCGGGATTCCTGTCAGGTTGCCTGGGTCCAGTTCGTATGGAATGCGCCTTGTCTGTCAATACGTTCATATGTGTGAGCGCCGAAACAGTCGCGCTGGGCCTGCGTCAGGTTCTGCGGCAGCCGCGCGCGGCGGTAGGAATCCAGGTAGCCGAGCGACCCGGCCAGGCCGAGGACCGGCACGCCCGCCCGCGCCGCCTCCGAGACCACGGTCCGAAGCGCCCGCGCCCGCGTGCTCACGATCCGGGCGAAGAACTTGTCCACGAGGAGGTTCGGTAGCGCCGGGTCCTTCTTGTACGCGGCGGCAATCGGCTCGAGGAGTCTCGACCGGATGATGCAGCCGCCTTTCCAGATCCGCGCGATCTCGTCCAACTTAAGGTCGTAGCCGTACGCCTTCGACGCCGCGCGCGCAAGCGCCAGGCCCTGCGCGTAGCAAACCGCGTTGGCCACGTGAAGCGCGTCGCGACAGGCCGCCACGAGCGCCGTCCGATTCGCCGGCGCGCGGAGGCGCGGACCGCGGATCACCTTCGAGGCTGCTACGCGCTCCTCTTTCAGGTCCGAAAGGATGCGGCACGCGACGGCGAGGTCAATCGTCGGCGTCGCCACGCCCAGGTCGAGCGCGCTTTGGCTGGTCCACCGGCCGGTGCCTTTCTGGCCGGCCTTGTCGAGGATGAGGTCCACGAGGGGCCTCCGGGTGTCGGGGTCCACGCGCGAGAGGCAGAGCGCCGCGATCTCGACGAGGTATCCGCCGAGTTCCCCCCGGTTCCATCGGGCGAAGATGCGACTGAGTTCGGCCGCCTCGAGGCCGAGCACCGTCGAAAGGATGTCGTAAATCTCGGCGATGCACTGGAGCATGGCGTACTCGATGCCATTGTGGACCATCTTGACGTAATGGCCGGCGCCGCGCGGCCCGATGTAGGCGCAGCAGGGTCCGTCGGCCTGGGCGGCGACCGTCTCGAAGATTCCCCGGACGGTGGCGTACGCTTCGGGCGGGCCGCCGGGCATGATGCACGGACCGTGACGGGCGCCCGCCTCGCCGCCGGAGACGCCGACGCCGAGAAGATGAATGCCTTTTTCACCGAGCGCCTCGGCCCGGCGCTCCGTGTCGGTGAAGTGCGAGTTCCCGCCGTCAATGAGGATGTCGCCCGGCGCCAGAAGCGGCACCGAGCCCCCGGATGACCTGGTCCACCGGCGGGCCGGCGGGCACGAGCATGATGACGGCTCGCGGCGGGCGGAGCGCGCGCACGAGGGCTTCGAGGTTGCCGGCCGCCCGAACGCTTCGGCCTGCGGCCTCCTTTCGGAGGGCCTCGACCTTGGCGGCGTCCAGGTCGAACCCGGCGACCGGAAACCCGTGGTCCGCCATGTTGAGGAGGAGGTTCCGCCCCATGACGCCCAGGCCAATCATGCCGATCTCGTGTTGGGCCATGTTCGATTTCCCTTTGCCGCGAGTCTGTCCGGTCCCAAGCGATGATACCGGCGGGGCCGGGCGGGGTCAATCTATTGCGGATTGACCAGGCCGTTGCGTGTTGACTTGAAGCCCGCCCCGACGTAACCTTGTGCCATGACCAAAGAAATCAACATCCCAACCGTTCAAGACATTCTGCGCGGGTCCGCCCACGCCCTGACCATCTTCAAGCCCGAAGCCGTGGCCGCCCTGCAAATCTACGCCAAGCGCGGCAAGCCGTATCTAAAATGCTACGCCACAGGCAAGGAGCGCCCGGCCAAGCCCGAAGAAGTCGTGCGGCAACTCTATGTCAAAATGCTGATGGACAATTATGGCTACCCCGCCGAGCGTATCGCCGTCGAAAAGCCCGTCCAATTCGGGTCCGCCGTCCACGAGAAGGCGGCCGATGTTGTCGTTTGCGACAAGGACGATCCCAACACCGCCTTTATCATCGTCGAGTGCAAGAAGCCCAAGCGGGCCGACGGCCTGGAACAACTCAAGAGTTACTGTCACGCCGAAGGCGCGCCCATTGGCGTATGGACAAATGGCGGCGAAACCATCATCCTTCACCGGCAAGACCCCAACTACTTCCGTGCCTTGACCGACATACCCCGCGCCGGGCAGACCCTTTCTGACCTGCTGGATGAGAAATGGACGCTGGGCGACCTGGCCGAGCACAATGTTTTGGTCAAGGAACAGACGACCCTCAAGAAGATCATCCTGGACATGGAAAACCTTGTCCTGGCCAACGCTGGCGTTGATGCCTTCGAGGAAGTATTTAAACTCATTTACGCTAAACTATACGATGAATGGTATGCTGCCCAGGGCGATAGGAAGCGCCCGCGCCACCTGCAATTCCGTGTCGGCGGGGCGACGCCCAGGGAGTTCAAGGACAAGATCGGCCGGCTTTTCGAGGAAGCCAAAGACAAGTGGCCGGGGGTGTTTCTGAGGGACGACAGAATTGACCTGACCCCGGAACACCTTGTAACGTGCGGCTCCGCCCTTGAAAACGTCAAACTGTTCAACTCCAACCTCCAAGTGATTGACGAAGCCTTTGAGTACCTGAGCGTGGAAGTCGGCAAGGGCAAGAAGGGACAATACTTCACGCCGCGCCATGTTATCGACATGGCCGTAAGGATGCTGAACCCGACAATTGACGAATACACGATTGACACAGCCGCCGGGTCTTGCGGCTTCACCGTGCACACCATCTTCCACGTTTGGGGCAACGAGTTCACCGCCGACGGCCCCGCCCCGTGGCAGGCGGAGTACGCCCGCGAGAAGGTGTACGCGATAGACTTTGACCCGCGCTCGATCAAGATTGCGAAGGCCCTGAACCTTATCGCCGGCGACGGCAAGACCAACGTTTACCGCGCCAACACACTTGACCCGCGCACTTGGCCTGATGAAGTCAAAGTCAACCTGCGCCCCCGCTTGATGCGATTCCCCAACGACCCCGACAAGGACAAATGGAACCAGGACAATTTCCGTTACTTCGACTTTGACATGCTGCTCACGAATCCGCCCTTTGCGGGAGACATCAAGGATTCCCGAATCCTTTCCCAATTCGACCTGGCCCGCAAGCCCAACGGAAAGTGGCAGCGCGAAGTCGGGCGTGACGTACTCTTTATCCAGCGCAACCTTGAATTTCTGAAGCCCGGTGGGCGCATGGCAATCGTCTTGCCACAAGGACGGTTGAATAACGTGAGCGACAAGTATATCCGGGATTTCGTGGCTGGACAGGCGCGGGTACTTGCTTCTGTCAGTTTGCATATCAACACCTTCAAACCGCACGCACACACGAAGACCAGTATTCTTTTCTTGCAGAAGTGGAATGACAACCTGAAGGCGGGTCCGCTGTGTCTAAAAGTAAGTGACTACCCGATCTTCTTCGCCGTTAGTCAGGCCGGAGGCAAAGACAATACGGGCGAGTACGTTTACCTGGCCGATGACAAGGGCAACCGCCTGTACGACCTGTTTGGTCACCCGATGGTGGACCACGACCTTTTCAACCTGCGCGGGTACTTGGCCAGCCAGTGCGAGCAACGGATAACCGCCGCCACCGACAAGGCTGTGAAAGACACGATGAAAGCCCTTTACAAGGACAAACTGCGATTCGTTCCCGACCGCCCCGGCATTGCCGAAGCCTTTCAGGAATGGGGCTTCAAACAGGGCTTTGCATTCTGCAATCAGGGGGCCGAGTAATGGCCACCTGGAGCACCGTGTCGGCCGGGGAAGTGCTCAAAGCAGATCGACTGGACGCCGACTACTACAAGCCGGCCGATCTTAGAACTTTGCGCCTTGTTCACAACCTTGGCGGACAGAAGTTGGGCGATATATGCTCAACAATACTCAATGGCCGGACCCCGCCCGAATATTCAGCTTGTCCCCATGCGCTGGACAGTTTCCAGCATGGAATAAGGTGGAACCGCCGCCATGGGTAACGTTCCCGCTGCTGTTGCGGAGGGAGCCCGA
>Ga0307380_10006650_pt1 | contig 15151 bp, 8 predicted proteins | sample UN3MG_FD_202239 | JGI IMG/M metagenome (GOLD analysis project Ga0307380, IMG submission 202239) | Soil microbial communities from Risofladan, Vaasa, Finland - UN-3 | ecosystem: Environmental > Terrestrial > Soil > Coastal area > Acid sulfate soil | place: Finland: Risofladan, Vaasa | collected...
GACTCCTTCAACAGGCTGCCAGTGGCTCCATTGTCTCCAGCTCGACCTGCCCGTGTCAATGGTCGACCGGCCCGCTCCGCCCCGTGTAGCTCGCGAGCGGCCCGCGACCGCGTGCGCAAGGCTTACGACACGTGGGACAACGCGCCCCCTGAAGAGATCTACGACCTGGAAGACGACCCCCACGAATTCAACAACCTGGCAGGCAGGGCGGAGTACGCCGAGGTGCAACAGAGGCTCCGCGCCGAGCTCGAAGCCTGGCAGCACGAGGCGGGCGATCCGCTCGTTGATCCCCAGAAGCTGGCCCAGCTCACCCGCGAGCAGGACGAGGTGGCCGCCGACTACGGCAAGAACAAAGCCTACACGTGGCGGTACCACCAGCACTTGCGGAGCGGTTCGGGGCCCGGCGGGCCGTGAGGCGTGCCGACGACGGGGGCCTCGCGCAACGCCGTGTACGTCGAGGCAAGGTTACGCGTCCGCCGGACCGGGACCATTCTACTTCTTCCGAGCGGGGCGCTTGGCCCTCGGGCCTCGAGCAGACTCCGGGGGGTCCTGCTCGGGGACTTTCAGCTCCCGGCGGAGCCGCGCAAGCTCGCCCTCCAGCCGCTTCTGCACCTCGGCGTAGCCCGAATCGCCGTAGACGCTCTTCAGCTCTTTGGGGTCGGACCCCAGGTCGTACAGCTCCCACTCGTCGATCGGCTCCGGGTCCCACGGGTTCGGGTAGAAGTGGATCAGCTTGTAGCGGGCGTCGGTCACGCCGTAGTGTCTACGCACGCTATGCACGGCCGGGTACTCGTAATACTGGTAGTAGAACGACTTGCGCCAGTCGGCCGGCGTTTGGCCTTCGAGGATCGGCACCAGGCTGCGGCCCTGCATGTCGTCGGGCACTTCCACGCCGGCCAGGTCGAGAAACGTCTCGGCGAAGTCGAGGTTCGAGACGATGTCCGCGTTCGTGCGCCCGGGGCGTATCACCCCAGGCCACCGCACGATCAGCGGGGTGCGCAGCGACTCCTCGTAGATCCACCGCTTGTCGAACCAGCCGTGCTCGCCCAGGTAGAAGCTCTGGTCGGAGCTGTAGATCACGACGGTGTTCTCGGCCAGTCCGGCGTCGTCGAGATACGCGAGCACGCGCCCCAGGTTGTCGTCCACGGCGGCGATGCAGCGGAGGTAGTCCTTCATGTAGCGCTGGTACTTCCAGCGGACGAGGTCCTCGCCCTCGAGGTTCGCCCGGCGGAACGCTTCGTTCTTGGGGTCGTACGCCCGGTTCCAGGCTTCGAGCTGCTCGGGTGTAAAGTTTCGCGGCGGCACGAGCTTGAGGTCGCGATCGTTCATGGTCTTGGCGATCGACATGTCCTGCGTTCGGGCGGGCGTGCCGCGGCCCGAGTAGTCGTCGAAGAGCGTGTCCGGCTCGGGGATGGTCACGTCGTCGTACAGCGTCAGCCAGTTCGGGCCCGGCTCCCACTCGCGGTGCGGGGCCTTGTGCTGATACATCAGCATGAACGGCTTTTCGGGATCGCGCTGGCTCTTCAGCCAGTCGAGGGCGAGGTCGGTGATGATGTTCGTCGTGTAGCCGGTGTGCTGGGCGCGCTGGCCGCCGCGGAGCATGGGCGGGTTGTAGTAGGGCCCCTGGCCGATGAGCACCTCGCTGTAGTCGTAGCCCTGGGGGGGCATGTGCTCGCCCAGGTGCCATTTGCCGATCACGGCCGTCTGGTAGCCGGCCTTCTGGAGCAGCTTGGGGAAGGTCTGCTGCGTGCCGTCGAAACGGTTTCCGTTGCACGAGAAGCCGTTCAGGTGGCTGTACTTCCCGGTCTGGATCACCGCCCGGCACGGGCCGCAGATCGAGTTGGTCACGTAGCAATTGTCGAACCGCATCCCTTCGCGGGCGAGCCGGTCGATGTTGGGCGTCTCGTTCAGCTTCAGCCCATAGGCGCTGACCGACTGGTACGCGCTGATGGCCTGATAGGCGTGGTCGTCGCAGTAGACGAAGAGGATGTTGGGTCGCCGGGGTCGGGCGCTTTGGCCCCGTTCGGCGGCGACGCTTTGTGGCGACTTCACCACGCCCAGCGCCGCGACGGTGATCGCCACCGCGATCCACGCCGGCGCGCGATGCCCGTCGACCCAAACCTCCCGGCGACTGATTCTCGTTTCGCTCATGTCGTATCTCCTCTGAATAGAGTTGCACGATTCTGGGAGTCGTAAGCGGTGTGCCACTGCCTGCTTGCAAGCAGTGCTGCGTCGTGCTGCTGGCCAGAGGCACTCCTGGCACTGCTTCTGCGAAGCAGTGGCACACAGCAGGATTCCCAGAATCACGAAATGCCGTTTAGCGTGTGGGAGTCTCGTACAACGGCGTTTGCCGCCGCCCGGCCAGGCACGGCTGCGTTGGCCAGGCCACGGGAAACAGGATACTCTACGCCATCGCGGTTCACAACGGGCACGGCCAAGCCGAGGTTTCTTTGGAGTGCGGCGACTTGTCGCCGCTTTCTCGGGCGTCCTGCGCAACCGGCGAGCGCCGGAGTTCACCCGAAAGTCATCTCGCTAAGTTTTCCGGCCGCTCAAAAAGCGGTGACAAGTCACCGCACTCCAAAAGTTCGTTTGCTTTGGGACTAATACCCCGCGCCCACGCCCCCGCCCGGAGCGGTCGGCGCGAGGCAGACCAGGCTGCCGTCCTCCAGCGATAGGTACAGACGGCCGGCCGCGGCGATCAGCCCGTCGAACACCGGGGGGGCGTCGAGCGGTTGCTCGGCGAGCTTCGTTCCGTCCTGGGCCGAGACGGCGGCGAGCCGGGCGCCCCGCCGGCCCTCCAGCGCGGCGTACGGATCGAGTGGCTCCAACACGTCCGGCGGCCCGGCCACGAACAGCACGTCGCCCGCCTTGACCATCGCCCGAATCCGGATCGGAATCCACGCGGTCCACAGGGGCGGCTCGGCCCGGGTGTAGCCGATGCCCTTGTCGGCTCCGAAACCGCGGTCCTCGCTCTCCAAGCCCGGGTTGCCTTCGCGGGGGATGTGCGATTGGGGGAGCCACGCGAGCGGCTTGCGCCAGCCGGGCTCGCCGACGATCTGCGGCTCGTTGGTGTTCTTGTCGGCGAAGAGGAGATAGCCTTCCTTGCCGGGGAAGAACATCAGGCTGTGGACGTTGCGGCGATAGAAGACCCTCACGGCGTAGGTGTTCTCGTCGTCGACGACCAGGAGCTGGCCGCTCTTGGACGCTTGGTGTGCGAACTGGAACCCGGGCCACCGCTTCGAGTACATCCAGAAGGTCCGGTTGTACCAGGAGCCGTCCAGGAGGCCCGACGTGGAGAAGACGTGCGTCCCGACGTCCTGGGCCCCCTTGGTCGAAAGGACCGGGACCTCCACCTCGCCGAGCTCGGGCGTGAGCTTCTTCTGCCGCATGTAGAGCGAGTCGCCCTCGCTGACCAGCACGTCGGAGTTGGCGCCGGTGAGGTAGAAGGCGAAGTCGCGCTTGCCGGTCTCGACGTCCGGGAAGGGGCCTTCGAGCAGGCCCTTGTGGAGCACCTTGCCGGAGAGCGGATCGAGCCCCCAGAGGCGGATGCCGCCGTCGACGTAGGTCGAGCGACCGGCGGTGACGCAGGCCACGCCGTCGCGCACGAGCACGCTCCCGTGAACCGGCCAGACCGATTCGATCTGGTCGAAACACCCTATGCGGCGGTCGGTCGGCGCGGCGAGGAACCGCCACAGGAGGGCCCCATCCCGGGCGCGAAGGCAGTAGACGCGCCCGTCGGCCGATCCGAACAGCACCCGGTCCCGGTAGATGGTCGGCGGAGAATCGACGCGCCCACCGGCGGTGTACTTCCAAACGGGCTTGCCGGTCTTGGCGTCCAGGGCGTGCACGGCGTGGGCGTCGCACGAGGCGACGTAGACCCGGCCGCCGGCCATCACCGGCGCGGTCAGCTTGCCCCCCAGGTCGGCCCGCCAGGACGTCGCCACCTTGGCGGGGACCGCCGCGGAAGTCGAGCCGTGGCGCGCGGGATCGTGGCGAAAGGTGGGCCAATCGGAGGGAGTGGCGAGTGGCGAGTGGCCGGCGGCGAGTGATTCGTACGCGGGCCCTCGCTCGAGTCGCTTTTCGTCGGCGATCTCCTTGTTGCGGGACGGCCGCGGGCCCGCCACCGCGGCGGTGCCCAGGAACTTCGCGCCCGGCTGGCAGAAGCACTGGTCGGCCGGCACGTACAACAGCCCGTTGGCCGGCATCACGCCGTGCCTGCACGCCCCGCGGAGCCAGTTGTTCTGGCAATGATCGTCCCCTACGAGGTCGAGGAACTCGGCCCCCTCCATGCCGCTGATGATGTAGCGCTCGGTCGCCTTGTTCCGGTAGCAGCGGTGGTGGTGCTCCGGGCTGCGGAGCTGGCGGACGACGACTCGTTTTTTCTCGTCGCCGGTCCGCAGGTCGTAGGCGACCGCCATGGCGTCGGCGCTCTTTCCGATCGGCTTGAGGTCCTCGTCGACCGCCACCATGCCGCGCCAGACCAGGCCGCCGGTGACGAACAGGTCGGGGCCCTCGCCGCCGGCCGACGAGGGGACCTTGTCCTGGCGCCACAACGGCTCGCCGCTGCCGGCGTCGCGCGCTTCGAGCGTATTGCCCGAGTAGAGCAGCACCGTGCCGTCGCAGGCGATCAGCGTCTGCGCGCGGCCCTTGGGGCCTTCGGTCTCCCAGAGCGACTGGCCGTCGGTGAGCTTCAAGCACGTCAGCTTCGTGCCCGACTGATAGACCACGCGTCCGCCGTCGACGGCGAGCATCAGGCTGTTGATCGGCCGGACTTCTTTCTTCCAGAGCACCTTCTTCGAGTCGCGCCCGACGGCCGCGAGCGCCGACGGCCCCGCGTCCGTGTCCCCTCTCCGCTGGGACGTTTGCGCGAGCGGATCTCGGGAGTAGACCAGGACGACGCCGTCGCTCGCCAGGATCTCTCGGACGGGCTCGGTTCCTTCAACGGTCGCCAGGACCTCGCCGGTGGCGGCGTCGAGGATGGCGAGCGGGGCGAGGAAGCCGAGGGTGGCGTAGAGGCGGTCGCCGTCGACGACGAGCCGTCGCTGGTTTTCGTTGGGGACCGCGGTGCGGCCGCCGCGAATCATGGTCCAATCGATCTCTTCAAACCGATCGCGCGCCCACTCCGTCCAGCCCCACGGCTCGATCGCGCGCTTCCAGAGGAGCTTGCCGTTGAAGGCGTCGTGGCAGACCAGCGACCATCGTTCGGGCAGACGCTGGTCGGTGATGCCGACAATGCCTTCGTCGAAGAAGTAGAACACGCGGCCCCCGCCGGAAACGAGCCCTTCGATCCCGGAGGGCGTTTCGTGGCTTCGCAGCCAGAGCGGCGGGGCGACCCACTGGAGCGAGCGGGGCGGGCCGACCAGCGTGTCGCGAGCCACGGCGTTGTTCCCCGCGTCATGGAGAAAGTGCGTCCATTCATCAATCGTGTCCGGCCGCGGCTTGACGATCTTCTCCCATCCGTCGCCCTTCTTGACGTAAGCGACGCCCCGGGGCGCCAACACCCGCAAGATCTCCTCCTGGGAGACCGAGCCGAGGTCCTCGGCCACGACGAGGTTGATCAGATGGTCCGCATACGGCAGCGTGGAGCCGGCCAGGTGCTCGACGGACACCGGACCGTAGAGGCCCTGCCCGACGATCTCCTGCCGGGCCGCTTCGACGTTTTCCGCGTCGCGATCCAGCCCGTGCACCGTGTACTTCTCGTTCGCGCGAAGTGCGGCGGTGAGCCGGCCGTCGCCGCAGCCCAGGTGCACGACCAGGCCGCCTTTTACGCCGGTGGCCTTGAGGATTTCGCTCGCCAGCGCCTCCGGCGACGAGCCGCGATCGGGCCGGTCCGCCCAGGCAGCGGCCGGCAGTGCGAGACACACGGCCGTTGCCAGGACCCACAAACCGCCCAAGATTCCCTTTCGCAGTATCGGGGCCATCATTCAGCCTCCTCAAGGGTGACGTTTCCCGGATGACTGTCGGTACGGACGCCGATTAGCCTACCCCCTATGGCCCGTGATCGCAAATGGTCAGCCTTTCCTGGTTCCCAAGCTGGAGCTTGGGAACCAGAGGGGCTGAAGAATCGGCCGAAGAATAGCCTCCCAACTTCAGTAGCAGGCACACGGCGTGTGGGCTGCTCAAAACGGCGGTCAATCACTCGCCACATTGTGTCCCGTTTGTGTTCCATCCCCGTACGCCGAAGGCGTTAGACAACACAGCCCAGGGTTGCGAAGCTACCCTGGGTCCCGGTTCCGACGTCGCCCATCAACCCCGAAGGGGTTGCACAGCGCCCGCTCGAGGGTTACGCGGGGTGCAACCCCGTTGGGGTTGGGGGGGACTCGGTGCCCGCCAACCCAGGGTAGCTTCGCAACCCTGGGCTATGTTGCGAAACCGCTTCGCGGTTAGGGGAACAGAAATGGCCCACGCTTCCCGCGGGTTCATGGCCGTGCTTTCCGTACGTTCTAGCAGCTACCCCTTTCAAGCTGTCACTGATAGCTGCACGAATCCCACGTTTTTCGGGGCTTTCGAGCGAGTCGCGTGCGTCTGTGCTCGTTTCGACATCAACCGGTGGCGTGTGCGACTCGCGCAGTCGGCCCTGGTCGTCTCTGGACGAATTGGAAAAGTGCCTGAAAACCCGGCTGTTTGCGATTGCCAGCCTTTGTTGACAGCCCGGATTAACGTAAAAACGCTAGCAGTGACAGCTTGAAAGGGGTAGACGCCACTCCCTTACCCACTCCTGCTACTTTCATCGAACGCCGGGGACAATTACCTCACCCGTCAGATGCGCGCTCGATGCGCTCCTGGAGCTGGTCGGTCGTCACCTCGCGGACGAGAAATCGCTTCTGCGGGGAGGTCGCGCCCGAGATCAGCTCAATCTGAGATTTCTTCAACGAGAGGCCCTGGCTCAGCACGGCGATCAGGGCCTTGTTGGCCTTGCCCTTCTCGGGCGCTTGGGTGACCGAGACTCGGAGCATGCCGTTTTGTTCGCCGCGGATTTCGTTGCGGCGGGCACCGGCATGGGCGCGGACCGGGAGGATCGCGCCTTCCGGATGCGGTTCTAGTGCGATCGCCACCGTCCCTCCTCGATCATCCCTCGTCCGCGGAAGTCAGCGCACGCCCTCGTACAGGGCCGAGCCGATTCGCACGATCGTGGCGCCCTCTTGGATGGCCACCTCGTAGTCGCCGCTCATGCCCATGGAAAGCTCGCCCAGTTTCACGCAATCCGGGCAGCCGGCGCGAAGCCGGTCGCGCAGGTTGCGGAGCGCGGCGAAATCGCGCCGGGCGGCGTCCAGACCGCCCTCGAAGGCGGCCATACACATCAGGCCACGGACCTCCACGTGCTCGTAGCCGGCCAATTCCGCCAAGGACGGCCCGAGGGCGCCGGGCTCGAAGCCGTGTTTGGCCGCCTCGCCCGAAACGTTCACTTCCAGGAGGATCGGGACTCGCCAGGAGAGTTCGGCGGCGAAGCGATCGATGGCGGCGATCAATCTCGGGCTATCGACCGACTGGATCATTTCCACGACGGGAACCGTGCGGCGGACCTTGTTTCGCTGGAGATGTCCGACCATGTGCCAGCGGATGGGCAGATCGGCGCAAGCCTCGGCCTTCTCCCACAGGTGCTGCGGCCGGTTCTCGCCCAGCAACTGGCAGCCGGATTCGACCAGCGCCCGGATCTCCGCCTCGCCCACGTACTTGGTGATGGCGACCAGCGTGATCTCGTCGGGGCTGCGTCCGCTGGTGGTCGCTGCGTCGGCAATCCGGGCGCGAACGTCGGCCAGGTTCCGGGCGATCTTTTGAGTGATGTCGGGCATTCGGCCACGCAGGGCTACGAGCTTCTTGTCTTGGTGGGCCGCAAGCGGTTCAGGTCACGTCAACCGTCTTTCTCCAGGCTCACCATGGCGTGCGGAGCGTTGGCCAGGAGGATGCACGAGTCGTGCCGGCCGGCCAGGCGGACCAGCTCGTCGGCCTGGGCGATCGGGGCGATTTCGAGGTCCTCGACCAGCGACGGGTCGAGCCGGCTGAGCAAGTAGACGGCGGCCCGATCCAGGGCCTGCGCCAGCAGGGTCGCGGAGAGCGCGTCGACCGGTCGCTCCTTGCGGATCCACCGCATCGCTTCGGCGCGGAGTTGGGTGGCGGCCAGTTGCCGGACGGCCGGTCCCGGCTCGTCGGCCAAGTCACAGCAGACGGCGATCGCCCCGCCCTCCTCGACCAAGCTGCCGGCGGCGGCCAGGGCGCGGCCCACGGCGTCCCAGGTCTGCTGCGCGTAGCCCCCCTCGACGGCCGCCACGACCAAGCTCGCCCGACGCGGCGCGGAACATCGCCACGCCGCTTCGTACAGCTCCGTCGCCCGTTGGCGGACCGCCGCCGTCCGGCCCGCCAGCACGTGCAAGATACGATCGCCGGGGCCGGGGATGACCTGCACGGTCAAGATCGCGCCCAGAAGCCAGCCGACCTCGTCAACGACTTTGCGCGGTTTTCGTTTGGGGCGTCCGCGAGCGTCGAGCGCGGTGGGGGAGCGGAACCGCTGGAGGGTCCGCTCGTCGGAGAACGTAGGGAAGACGGCACTGTGAATCCCGTAGTATCCGGCCGCCGAAGCACTCTGAAAGCGACCGATGGGCAAGACCACGTCGGCGTCGGTGATCGCCCGGTTCAGCAGGATCGGCTCACCCGCCTCGGTCGACGCCAGATAGGCCAGCTCGCCACGGCGTGCCGGCTCGTGGGTGACCAGCGATATCTGCGCTTTCACTTCCCGGGGGAGCCACGGACGGGGGTCCCCCACGCCGGCTGCGGCGTCCGGCCCGGTCCTCAGCACGGTCACGCCGTCGGGCTGCACGCCCGCTTCGACCAGCGATCGGACGGTCGCGGCCACGATTTCATCCGCGTGGGGAAGGCCCTGGCCCAACGGCAACACCACACGATCGGCCGGCGTCATGCTTTGCGTCAGGGGGGGGTAGTCGAGCGGCTCAGCCAGGGCCTGGGCGGTAGCGCTGGCCGGATCGTCGAGCGGGCTCGCTTGGGGCGCACCGCACTCGGCCAGCAAGACGCCGTCTCGGAGTTCCAGGCAGACCGACGAATCGGCCCCATAGCGCAACTGGGCAGGCATTGAGCGAAACTACGCAAATTGGGCAGCCAGGTGAAGCCGCAGGTATCATGAACTTCATCTTATCCGGCGACTCGGAGCACGGTCAAGCTTTACGCGAACGCCCCGTTTGCGAATAATCCCAACGTCCGGTTAAGATGTTACTTGCGTGAAGTGGAACCGGGTATCCGTTCCCCCGAGCAGAGGAAGACATTGATGAGATCGTCGGAGCGCCAAACAGGGTCGGTGCGGCGGGTCCTGTTCACCTGCCTCATGATCGCGTGGGTCGGCACGGGACTGACGTGCTGGGTTGGATGCCGGCAGGCGGACACGCCTGGGACTCCAGAGACCGAGCCTTCCGGTGAGCCATTGGCGGGCACGGGCCAAGCGGCCCCGGGGGAACAGCCTACGACGCCGCTGGGAGAATCCGCCACGACGGCCGGCCCCCAGCTTTCCGCCCGCGAGGTCCTCGACCGAATGGTCGCGGCCTACAAGAGCGCCTCGAGCTACGACGACAAGGGCTACCTTCAGGTCCGGTATCAACTGGGTGGCCAGCCGCGGGGCCTCGATGTGAACTTCGGCGTGGCCTTGGCCCGACCCAACAAGGTCCGTGTTCACGCGTTCGACGGACTGGTCGTTTGCGACGGCCAGAAACTGTGGGGCGCCGCGAGGAACATGCCGGACCAGGTGCTCTGCCTGGATGCCCCGCCCGAAATCACCATCGAATCGCTCTACCCCAATCACGTCGTGGCCGACGCGATGATCCGGGAGCCGACGCGGACGTTCTCCTGGCTGCCGGTGCAGTTGATCCTGTTGCTGGCCGACGACCCGCTGAAGACGCTGCTGCACGAGTCGGCAGAGCCCCAGACCATCGAGCCGGGGATGGTCGGGGAGCGTGCTTGTCACCGCATCCGGATCCAGCGACCGGACGGGGTGGGCGGGTTGTGGATCGACCAAGAGACCTACGTTCTTCGACGGTTTGAATTCCCGGCCGAGATCCTGCGAATGCTGGTGGCCGAGCAAGAGCGAGTCCCCCGAAACGACATCCAGAACCTGTTGCTGATGGCCGAGCTGGCAGAGGCCAAGTTCGGCGGCGAGATCGATCCCGAGGCGTTCCAGTTTCAGGCGCCGTCGGAGGTCAAGCCGGTGGAGGACTTCCTGCCCGGGGACATCGGCTGGCTCGGCCAGAAGGTCCCCGAGTTCTCGTTCGTCCCCCTGGACGGGGACCCGATCACGCCGAAGTCGCTCTCCGGGAAGATCGCCGTGCTCGACTTCTGGGCGACCTGGTGCCAGCCTTGCCGGATGACCCTTCCGGACCTCGAAGAGGTGTACCAGAAGTACAAGGACAACGAGAAGGTGGCTTTCGTGGCCGTCAGCGTGGACAAGCCGGACGTCACCGACCAACAGCTTCGCGACACCTTCAGCGAAATCGGCGTCAACGTCCCCATCGCCCGCTATCCGGACCAGACGGCCTTCGAAACGCTCGACGTCCAAGCATACCCCACGCAGCTTGTTCTCGGCGCCGAGGGCGTAGTGCAGCACCGTCAATCCGGCGGTGATCAGCCGGGTCTCGGCGCTGCGCGGTTGTCGGCCAGGTTGGAGAGACTGCTTGCCGGAGAAGACCTCCACCAGGAGTCGGTCGAGCAGTATCAACAGGCCCGCGGCGCAGGGAAGAAGCGGTTCGCCGAGATGCTCCAAACGTGCGTCAAGGACGATCTCTACGTGCTCCCGCAACCGGAGGTTCCCAAGGCGGAGATCGCCCCGCGGGCGGAGCCGAAGTCGCTCAAGCTCACCCCGCTCTGGAGCTGCACCGAGTTGGCCGCGCCGGGCAACATCCTCGTGCTGGAGCGTGCGGAGCAGCCGCCGCGGCTTCTGGTGCTCGAACAGGCGAACTCGATCGCCGAGATCGCAACCGAAGGGAACGTGGTCTCCGTCAAACCGCTGGGCGTGCCGCCCCAGGAGCCCGTGTTCTTCCTGCGGACCGGAGTCGGGGACGACCAGCGACGCTACTTCGTCGGCTCGTCGCTTGGCGTGCAGCAGGTCCACTTGTGGGATGAAGACTTCAAGCTCCTGAGGAGCTTCCCCGAAGACGCGCCCCAGAACCCGCACACCGGAATCGCCGACGTCCGCATCGCCGACTTGGACGGCGACGGGACGCTCGAGCTGGCCGTCAGTTACCTCGGCGTGGTCGGCGTTCAAGGCGTTTCGCTGGAGGGTGAGCGTACGTGGTCTAACAAGTCGGTGGTCCAGTCAATGCGCATGGTCGTCCTGGGACCCGATGCCGAGGGGCAGCGCCAGCTACTGGCGATCAACAGTGCCCGGCCCCCCCAGGGCGCGCTGGTGAAGCTCGATGCCCAAGGCCAGCCGAAGGGCGAGTTCAGCTTCGACGACCGTGTGATTGCCTGGCTTGGGGCAGAGGACCTCAACGGCGACGGGCAACCCGAACTGTGCGCCTTGACCGCGCTTCCGGAAGGGAAGCTGGAGGCGATCGGGTTCGATCTCGAGGGCAAGAAGCTCTGGAGCTACGCGCTCCCCCGCGGAATACACGAACACCAGATTGAGGCCGTGACCTCCGGGAAGCTCTTGCCCGACCAGCCCGACCAATGGCTCCTGGCAGCCGCCGACGGCACGATCCACATCCTCGATGCCGAGGGCGGCCCGATCGACGTTTTCGCCTACGGCAAAGTCCTGACCGGCGTGGGCGCCGCCCAGTGGGACGGCAAGCGCGTCCTCCTGGTCGCCACGCCCGAGGGCCTCGACGCCTGGCAAGTCGAGCCGGCACCGAGTCCGTAGTCGGGCCGGGAAACGCAACGAAGGCGTTCCCTCCGGGCGAGATTGCCTGTTTTGAACGTCGAAGTTCATCCGGGGACTACATCCAGACGCGTGCGCCGTATTTCGGCCGCCCCTAAAGTCGCTCTACGCGCACGCTCTTGGCCCGTTCTCGCACTCTCGCCGGACTAAGCCGCGAAGGCAAGAGCTGCCTGAGGTTCTCCCCCGCGGCCGCGACGCCGAGCCGGACCGCGTCGACGATCTCGCGGCCGTCGCGCGTGGCCCAGGCGATCGCCGCGGCCATGGCGTCGCCGCAGGCGATGGGGTTGACGATCGGGTCGACCGGCGGCGGGTGCAGGCGGTAGACTTCGGTCGAGGACGTGACCCAGACCGGCTCGCTCCCTTGGGTAATCACGACCCATTGAGCCCCTCGCTCGTTGACCGATCGCATGGCGGCGACCAACTCGTCGTCGCTCTCCAGCGGCCGGCCCACGGTTCTCCCAAGCTCCTCGCGATTCGGCTTGACCACGTAAGGCTTCAAGTCCAGGACCGACAGGAGCCCGTCGCCCCGGAAATCGAGGATCGCCGCGCCGGGCGTCCGCTCGACCAGATCGCGATAGAACGACGCGGGCGTGCCGACCGGCAGCGAGCCGATGATCACGGCCACGTCGGCCTTCGCGGCTTCTTCCGCGTAGGCTTGACGGAATTCGTCGAGCTCGGCGGTGCCGAGCGGGCGGCCGTTCTCGACCAGCTCGGTGATCGTGCCGGTCGCCCGGTCGATGATCGTCGTGCACACGCGGGTTGCTGCGCGCGTCACAACGAAACGTACGGGAAGCCGCATTTGGCCGAACTCGCGGTCGATCTGCTCCATAGGTGGCCCGCCGACCGGAGCCAACGTGCGGCTCGGCCCGCCCAGATGATGGGCGGCGATCCCCGCATTGAACACCTTGCCCGAGGCGCACCAGTGGGCCTGGCTGGCGCGGTTCACCTCGCCGTAGCGGAACGAGTCGAACACGAGGATCTGCTGCCAGGCGGGCGTCAGTCCGGCGCAAAGGATCACAGGATCTCCTCGAGGATCCGGGTCAACTCTTCGTCGGAAAGCTCCCGGGGATTGCCGCTCATGCTGCTGCCGCGACTACCGGCGACGATCGCCGGGATCTTGTCGCCGGGGATTCCCAGGTCGGAGAGCCGGCGCGGCACGCCGACCGTCTCACACAGCTTCTCGATTTCTCGAATGAGCCGTTCGACGGCCTCCCTGGGCCCCGTCGAACGTTCTCTGCCGAACAGCGCCCGGGAGAGCCGTGCCAGATCGTCTTGGCGAACGTGGGCGTTGACGCGGAGTGCGACCGGGAGCATCAGCGCGCACGCGGCCCCGTGCGGCACCCGACAGTGGACGCCCAAAGCCGGCGCCACGCCGTGGGCCATCCCCAGCCCGGAGTTGGCCAGGCTCAAGCCGGAGAGCAGGGCGGCGTGGGCCATTTTCTCCCGGGCCTCGCGCGAAGAGCCGTCGCGGACCGCTTCGGCGATCGACGGGATCGCCAGTCGCAAGCCCTGCATCGCCAGCGCCCTGGGGATCGGCTGGGCCTTGCGGGAGATGTAGCTCTCGAAGAGCTGCGTGATCGCGTCCATGCCGCTGGCGGCCGTGATCTCGGGGGGCACGCTCACCGTCAACTCCGGGTCGACCAAGGCGATCCGCGGCATGATCCGGTTGTCGCGAAGGCTCTTCTTGAACGGCGGGGCGTACGAGGAGATCACCGCGTTCTTGGTCGCCTCGGTGCCCGTGCCCGCCGTGGTCGGCATGGCCAGGACCGGCAGCGGCTCGCCCGCGATCTTCAGGCCCCGGCCCACGCCCTCCAGGTAGTCCTTGACGGACGGGCTTTCGTGGTTGGTGGCCATGGCGGCCACGGCCTTGGCCAGGTCGATGGCCGCGCCGCCGCCGATCGCCAGGATGAAATCGCCTGCGTCGACTTCTCGTTCGCGGACCAGGGCCGCGACACGGTCCACATCGTCCACCTCGGGCTCGCGTGAGATCGTCTCCGTGGGAACCGTGTCCACGCCTTCCGACTGGAGGGCCTTGGCTATTTCGTCCAGCGTCCCCTGGGCGGAGAGAGTCCGCGAGCCGCAGACGACAAAGGCCCGGCGTCCCAGCGTCCGCGCCAGCGTGCCCACTTCCCACCGCCGCCCCCAGCCGAACACGATCTGGCGCGGAGCGACGAAATCGTAGCCAATCGTCGAGCCGGTGCTCATGGGAACCACCCGTCGAGATGTGTGAACGGCCCTTCGTATTAGACCCGATTGTCTCGCGTTCACAAGGGCCGGAGAAGTCGGGCCGGTGCGGGAAACGCGCGGGCGGCACGTCAAATGCCGAGATTTTTCTTGCACCTGCGGCGCAATCGCCGGGCTCCACGGTTTCCCAACCCGGACCGACGCCAATATAATAGGTGCCCCGACATTCGTAGCTGAAGGTCGAGCGTGGCCCTCTTGCCGGAGAATCTCACGCGGGTTGCCGGAGAATCACACACTGGGGAATGACCGCTATGGGACCTTTCTGTCGCTTGTTGCCTGCCGTGTGCCTGGCGGCGACGTTCACGACCCACGCCTTCGCCGCGGATCTGGAACCGCTCTTGAAGCGGCTCCTGGCCGTCGGGCCGAAGGGGGCCGGCAATCGTGAGGCCCAGGAGGCGTGGGAGCAGGTCGCGCGAGCCGACGTCTCGCAGTTGCCGGCGATCCTGACCGCCTTGGACGAAGCTGGGCCGCTCTCCGCCAACTGGATCCGCTGTGCCGTGGACGCGATCGCCGAGCGTGAGCTGCGTCGCGGAGGCAAGCTGCCGCGCGAGGAGCTGGAGCGGTTCGTGCTGGATAGGCAGCGTGCTCCCCGGGCCAGGCGCCTGGCCTACGAGTGGCTCGTCCGCGTCGATCCGACCACCTCCGACCGGCTGATCCCCGGGATGCTCGACGACCCCAGCGTGGAATTGCGCCGCGACGCCGTCGCCCGGCTGATCGGTGAGGCGACCCAGATGGCCGAAGGCACCGAGCCGGGCAAGGCCGTGCCGCTCTATCGCAAGGCCCTGACCGCCGCCCGGGACCTCGACCAGATCAACCTGCTGGCCGCCGGGCTCCGGAAGCAGGGCGAAGCGGTCAATCTTGCGCGGCACTTTGGGTTCCTCGTCCGCTGGAAGCTGATCGGCCCGTTCGACAACACCGGCGAGAAGGGATACGACGTCGCCTATCCCCCCGAGCGCGAGATCGATCTGGAAGCCTCGTACCCGGGCAAGCACGGCCAGGTCCAGTGGATCGACTACGAGACCGACCACGATTTCG
>Ga0307380_10006651_pt1 | contig 15149 bp, 7 predicted proteins | sample UN3MG_FD_202239 | JGI IMG/M metagenome (GOLD analysis project Ga0307380, IMG submission 202239) | Soil microbial communities from Risofladan, Vaasa, Finland - UN-3 | ecosystem: Environmental > Terrestrial > Soil > Coastal area > Acid sulfate soil | place: Finland: Risofladan, Vaasa | collected...
AACGATTACGGAAAATCATGTTAAGATATTAAAATCCGGTGGCCCAATATCTGCCATGCGTGGCAACATGAAACAACTTAAGCAAGAAGCAAAAGAATGGGGGAAAGTAGGAACTCAAATATCACGGGGCAATCTTGCTGGCGCAGTTGGGACTACAATGGACAAATCTTCAGATTATATGTTTGGATTTGCTGACAAAATGTCTAAATTATACAAAAACGCCACTGAAGAAATAATGAAAACCGTGAGTCAAGTCGCCGGGGCCAAAACCGGAAAAGTTGTAAAGTTTATTTCTGACGCATTCGAAGAAGGTCAGAAGCGTAGAACAGAAACTTCTAAATATAAATTGTCCGCAGCGAAGGGTGGCGGTCTCGGCGCTTCCGGAGTAACAGCAGGGGATATGTTTGTAGATATATCAAAGGCGGCGAAGGAATGGGGTAAGAATTTTACTGAGTTTAACGAAGAAATAAACAAGACAGCTCAAATGGGAGTTTTTCATTTAGCTCAAGGAGAAATAATAACGTTCGAAGACAGCGTCCAAACTTTAGCTGCAGTTACAGGACAAAGTACCGATTCCATAAGGCAAAGTTTAGCCCAAATGTCAAAAATGTATAAGACTCGAGGGGAAGACGCAAGTTCTTTTGCTTCTAGATTTTCCAAGCTAACTTCCGGCGGAAATAAATATTGGGAAATGGGTCTTGGCAACATGGAAGATTTCACAAGCGGAATAATGAATTTGGCTGATTCTTTCTCGGATTTAAATTTAGATACAACGAAAGTAGCAAAAAACACATTAATGTATAGCAAGGCTATGTCTGGCGCTGGTGGCAAGGCTAAAGATTTATGGAAAGCCATGAGCGAAATTCAAGGATTGGGAAACATTGCCAAAGAATGGAAGGGCGCTATAGGTATGATGTCTGGCATGGGTACTGATTTCTTTGGTGCTCAATTCGGATACGAACAAAGAAAGGGAGGAAAGCAATTAGGCGTTGAAGTCGAAGCGGTGCAGCAACAAAAAGCAGCTTTTTCTTTCATGGAACAGATGACATCTGGGATGGTAGGGCCAGAACAGCAGGGCATGATGGAAATGATGGGACAAGAATTAAATTTAAGTCCTCAGTCTGTTCAATTGATGCAACAAGCTGCGCAAGAAGGATGGTCGGACATGGAATTAAATGATGCGCTGGAAAAGCAGGGCGAAATGGCTAAGGAAACCGTATCAAATTTGAATTCCTTGTCTAAGCAAATACAATTAGCCCTCGAGGCCCAGACGGCTCAACTACTTGTGAAAGGAACTGATTTAATCATTTCAGCCATAACGAATCTTTCTGGATACTTGCCCAAAATATTAACGAATACGGCTGCAGGGCAAGACATAACGAAAGCAATGAGGGGTGCTCAGAGTGCGGGGGCGGGGGCTGCATCGGGGTCCAGTTGGTTGGGCGGGTTGAAGGAAGCGGTACTTGGAGCAAAGGCCGAAGGCGGGAACGTTGCAGGAGGTAGATCAATCCTAGTTGGGGAAAAAGGTCCTGAAATATTCCAACCCGGATCATCGGGAAGAATAATACCCAATGGTGGCAGTGGTGGAATGTCTAATAATTTTAATATAACCGTAGTAAATGATGCTCGTGGTATCGCAAAAGAAATAGAAGCAAAAATAATTTCTTCTGCTTATGCGCAAAGAGAAAGCATGATGGGAGCCAGCTAAAATGGGTAATGCATTTGATTCAATACTTAAAAACACCGAAGAACAGATAGGACAAAGCGCCAATACGGTTCTAAACTCTGTTCTTGGGGCCAATGATAGACTGAACGAACAACTTCCGCTCAGTTCCGACGCAATAGCCAACAGGATAAGAGGTGTAATTGCTGGCGGAGCCAATACGGTACAAAATCAAATTAATAACTTATTGGTCGCAAACAAACAAGATCCCCTTCCTAATCGAGTTCCTGTTAATTTCGAATTAATAGACAATGCTGGTAGACCCGTTCCCTCCTTGCCCGGTTTTGATATGCTTGTAAACCCATCTAATTGGCAAGTTGATTTTCCACAGAAGAGCGTTCAACAGATTAAGACTCTTGGCGGAATTCAATTGCAATACTGGTATCCCGAATTAGGAAGTATAACGGGGCAGGGAATAATAGGCAATATGTTGTCAGCTAATAATAGTTCAAGCATGCTGAAAAGTGATGCGTGGATATACTTCAAGAGACTTGTGGACACTTTCTTGGCAAATGGTATTTCTTCTTTTAGAGGAGCAACTCCGGCTACAATCGGAGAAGTTCCATTCCGCCCGACAGTAAAAATAAGATATTATGGATACACATATTTTGGTTATTTTGAAACATTTCAATTTACAGAATCTGAAGATAACCCATATTCAAGAGATTATTCTTTTTCTTATAAATTTTATGATTTTGACTATGTGGATGACATAGCACAAGCTTCAGCTGATCCCGGATTTCTTGGTGCCATATCGAATACTATTGGAAATATTTCAAGAGCATTGCCGGGAGGTTTACCATCTAATCCAACTCAGGTTGCAAATATAGGAAGAGGACTACTTAATGGGTAGTATAAACATATCACCAACCGCCGGAAATTATTATGTGTATACAGGATTTGCCCCGAGAGCTGTTGTTATATTAAACAGAGGGACCGATTTTGAATTAGATATATCTCAGGATCTTATGTCTTTTAGCACTCAAAACGGTGTAGAGGATATAATGGGATCGTTTAACGTAACGATTGCCAATACTAATGATAAGTATATTAATAGATATGGGCATAATAAAATTAGAAAAATGAGTGCAGTTGAGATATTCGTTAGCAGTTCTATTAATGATCAAACTGTAACAGCTATACCTAGCAATTCTGAAGAAACTTCGTCGTCAGCAGGGTCCACTGCTTCGTCCAATGTTCAATTGAATAGCATTGATGAAATAGCCGCTATCCCTTCTAATTTAACACAATTGATTATAGAAGGAGATTCCGCAAGAGTAGTTGTTTCTAAGAATTCAATTTCTTCTCAAGGTGAGACATTACTATCTTTGGTGTCACGAGTTTATAAAGGATTTGATTCTCAATTCGATACAATTAAAAGAACAATAATATCAGAAAATAAAGATATTATTCAAGCATCGATAGATTCATTAAAATCCAAGATACTTTCAAATCAAAAAGATATGGGCAATTTAATCTCTAGTAGTAGAACTAATTTGGAAAATCAACGTGTGGCTTTAAGCAGACTCGAATCTATTACCAACGAAGATGAAGCAGAGCTCGCCAAGCTTGAATATACACTCGCAAATATAGAAAAAGATTCCGCATTGCCGTCTGGTATTATTTTAAAAGTTCCTCCAGTTCCTTTTCAGTTGCATAGAATATTTTTTGGTGTTTTAATCACAGTTAGCGAGGAAACTAATCCGGGAGCCCAGATGACCCTTAACCTAACCGGAAACTCTCTAGGGTGGTGGATGAAAGCTTCAGTGATAAATGTACATCCAGCTTTATTGGAACAAGGATTTCTAGGAAAGACAGAAACTATTACTGCGTTTGAAAATAGGCTATCTCAAAGCAACGCCGTGGAAATATTTCAAGAATTAATAAGAGCCAGTACTGATTCTATAATGGCTACTGTTGCTTATGATATAAGGTCTGCTTCAGATGCGGCTAGATTGTACGCCACCAATGCAGCAGTAGGTAAAATTCCTATAAATCCAGACGGAAGCACTGGAGTATCGCAAAAAGATTTTACAAAAAACCAAATAGATGAGATAGCGAACTCGAACGATGATCAAGCTAACCTGAATCTTGGCATATATAAAAACTCAATAAATCCCGGATCACAAGCCATAATAAATGTTATAGAACAAAATTCTGCAGGAAAATATGCGGATGACCCGACATATAAAGCTTGGGCCGTATCGGCTTCCGGATTTGTTAAACAAAAAAAAATCATATCTGGCATGGAGAATAATCTTAGAGAACTTACAAGCACTCAAAGCAAAGAGGCGTCAGAGACTGTAAAGCAACAGCGAAAAAAAGAAATAGAAAATTTAAAAACAAAATTAGAAGAGGAAAGAGCCAAGCGTACAAAGTTTAGTCAAGATATGAATAATAATTCAGCGTATAGGGCCCAACTGAAGATATTAAATTCAAGAAGAACATCGGCCACTGTTGCGATTAACAAATTAGCTTATTCCGGAAAGCAAGAAGTTTTAAGGAAATTTGGAATCATAGACATGTGGAAACAAATGTTTTCACAAATCGTTCTAGAGCTTGGGAACGAGGGATTTCTAAAAAAAGCATTGCCGTTTAAAAATACGACCAAGAGTCCAGACAGAATGGCCGGAGACTACAGAACCAAAGCCGACTTGGCACAAGAGGTGGCTAAGAATCTATTTTTTGAATTCTTTTTTGATACCAACGGACATTTTGTTTTAAAGCCTCCATTCTACAATATGGGAGTTTCTCCTAATGACTCTGCTTATGTGATTGAGGACTATCATTTAATATCTTTAAACACAAACGATACTGTAGACGGAATAATAACTAGAGTTACCACGACCGGAGACTATCAAAATTTCCCCGGTAGAGTTCCTGACGAACTAACCTCTGCCACATACCAAGATTTAAATTTGATAAGAAGTTACGGTATGCACGCACAGGCATTGCAATCTGTAATTTTCATAAGAAGTTTGCAGGATTCTCTTGACTTCGGCCAAGCCTACATGACCAGAAGCAACCAGAGCCTGACTAATGCTTCTATAACCATGACTGGAAGACCAGAGATAAGGTTGGGAGCCTCTATATATCTCAAGCCGAGGGATACCGTATATTATATAAAAGACATAGCCCATCAATTTTCGGTTAAGGGTCAATATACAACAACTGTAACATTAATAGGAGCCAGAAAAATAATATATGGATATAAGATAAGATCTAAACTTACAGAATTTTTCACTCAATTCTCAGCTTCATCGGCAAATAATCTTTCTTACTTAAATGACGCTGCGGATAAAATAGAAATAGTTAACTACATACCTGTGACCGCCTCAAATTATGCTGATTCGACTACTGGTCAGCCTTTAATACAAAGAGATGGGACAGTTGTGGATGATCCAGAAACTGGCCAAGCCATTCAAAGAACAACCCAGCAGGTCATAATGAAAAATTCTTATATCATAACTAATCATCCTAGTATAGGTCTGGTGGGGTTGATTGTTGATAGTAGCAACCCTCTGTTGAAAGCGACTAATTTAGCTAACTTTAATACTTTATACGAATACTTTCACACTGGCGATGAAAAAGGTGTCCCAAAGTTTTCTAAATCCACTTATCTTAGAGTTCAAAAACAACTTAATGATAAAGACTTTTCATATTGTTTGAAAGTTTTGAATTTTCTTTTAGAAAATTTTGTTGCTCAGCAGTATTTTACAAAATCAGATGGAACTTCGGAGACATTATTGAGTAAAGGACAATATGCAAATTGGAAAAATCAAGACCTTAAGAGTATAGTTGCATCTAAAGACGATGAAATAAAAGACGCCGCTATAAAAATATCTTCTGGATTTACTCTTGACATGTTTAATTCATTTTCTAACTTTGTTTTCAAATGGCTGGCGGCATGGTCAAATACTCAAACCACTTCCTTAGATTTCGACACGTTATATGGAGATCAGGGAATTATTTTAGATTCCGCAGCGGAGACAGTTTTGAAAGAACTTAACTCTAGACAGAATAACATATATATTTATAGACAAACGGCAGATTTATTCGCCGTAGTTATTGCTGATATATCTGCAAATGGAAGTTACAGACCATACACAGATGAAAACGGCAGAGAATTACCAGCTAGATTAGATTATGGTCTAAGTTTGGAGATTAGTAATGGATTAAAGCAGATAGATAAGGCCAAGGGAGTTATTGGCTCAGCTAAGAAAAACATTACAAGTCAAACACAAACCACGTTAGCCGCAAGACAAGAACGTGAAAACAAAGCCCAGCAACTTTCTGGTGTCAGCAAGGGTGCCTCCTCTGACAAGGGGCCTTCTAAAGCGCTACCAGAAGCAACAAATAATCTAGCCACAAAAATCAACAATTTAAAATCCTCCACTGCAACAAATGCGGAGGATATCGCAGATCTAGTCAATCAAGCTAGCCAAACTATTACAAACTTATTTGGTGGAACCAATGAACAATAACCCAAGATTAAGAAGCATGTCTGAAGTAAACAAGACCAGTAAGCAGACCGTAACTAGCGGTTTGGCGAAGAAATTCTCTTTACGTATCGGACAAATTTTAAGTGTAGATAAAGAAAATAACAAAATCAACTTGAGATGGTTGTTTCCTCTTGTTGGATCCTTGAGTGAAATAGACATCACCTCTCCGTATATGGGTTATAAAAGTGGCATAAGATTTCTTCCTGAGGTTGGATCTATAATTGCCGTGGGCTATTCAGAGGATATACCGATTATTCTTTCCTATAATTTACCAATGAATTTTGGGGACATGAAGAATGCGTCTAAGGACCCCAAGGGAGATCAGAGTTACATTAAAGATTTAAACGAGGGAGAGATAAGTCTAACGAGCGTTCAAGGGTCTGAGATATACATTCACAGTGATTTGGAAATAAAAGATAGTGGAGTAGATTCTATACTTTTGAAGTCCGAAGATAGTAGTATTAATCTTGATTCTCTTCAGCTATATATAAACAACGAGGCTGGGAATCTAAGCATGGGCATGATTACCAGAAATGGAAGAATAGTTACAGACGATGGAAGCAGTGTCACTTCAGTTACCGGTGGAAACGCTTTGACGGAATTAAAAATAACTGTTAACGAATTGGCTGATGCATCCATTAATTCAAGCTCGGTATCCAACACAGCTCTAGCAGAAATAACTGTAGGAACAGTAGTAGATGATAATGGAAATATTTTAGCCACAAGTGATGGGGAACAAATTGCGCTTCAGGTAAAAATGTCTTCCGGGGCTATTGTGGTTATAGATAAAAAAGGAAAGATGTACATTGAAGCTGACAAATTAAATATAAATAGCGGCTACGACGAGCCAGCTGAGTCTATAACTGATCCCAGTCAGCAAAGAGCCGCCAGAGAAGGCGATAGGATAACAGTGCCGTTGTCTTTTCTAGCTCCTCCGGATACGACGCACCCCGGATTAAATACTCAGGGACTCTTGAATTTATCAACTATGTCTCAATTGGCGGCATCTTTTATGAGTCCCATTGGTCCTTGTACTTTTATTCCTGTCCCAAATCTTAAATTATTTGGACAAATTACCCAAGGAAGCAATGATGTATTCATAGGATCAAATGATAAATTGGCAGAAATACAAGAAAATTTAAACAACTCTTAAGAAATTCTATAAAATAATACTTAAGAGACAAACTAAGAGGATCAAATGGCACAGCTACAATTAGACACAATTAAACTAATCGTTGAAAATTCTATGCGTGATAATGGATACGGGGGAAGTGCGGGTAATCCTTATATAGAAAATGCTTGGAAGGATACCTTTGTAACACCCGAAGGTCAGTCCGTAACGCTGCAACTTAATCTGCAGAATCTTAGAGATACGATTTCTAAGTCAATCTACGATACCTTAGGAAATACTTTAGTGGCGGGAACTGCATCCACCGGATCTATTCCCGGAGTGCAGAATGTTATAAATACTAGCGAACTAACCGGAGATGTTTCTATCTACGGAGTTCTTCCTTCTGCAATGCCAAATCCAAATCCAGTAGGAATCCCATACCCAGCGACTCCGCTTAACCTTTCCAATATTAATCTAAATTATGACCCTATTTTAAATCCTCCTGTCCCGGTTCCAATACTTCCAATTCCAGCGATTGGACTCAAAGGTGCCGCTAGACTCGGGGACGGAATACAATTAAACAACATAACGGATCCTACATTCGTTGGATTGTGGACTGTTATAATAACGGCTATGTATACAGCAGACAGCTTACCAATACCTTTGTTTGGTGGAGCAATAGTATCGGCGGTAAATGCAGCCTACGGAGGTCCTCCTACACCTGCTAATGTTTCCTTGAATGGAGTAATATCCGAATCAAGTAGAACTGTTCACATTGGAGATTAACAATGCCAGCGTTTAGGTATCCGCCAACAGCAGCGTCTAGTTTCGAAGTATTGGTGAATAAAAATTATTCTCCTAAATATTTGGGCAATTCCAAAATGAACGTATTTGGATGCGGGTACGTATGGAGTGTCGTGATTAATCCATTGGTCACTACAGATCTTTCCGATTTATACAATTGGATAAGTTGGATGAGGACGTCTTCCGTAACTCTGGCAGGCGGTAAATCTTTCTGGCTAGACATACTATCAGCTCGGGGAATAAATAAAGTAGGGGAGCTAACAATTAGTCAACTGGAATCAGCATCTGATGAAACTTTTCAGGCTCAGATGGATTCGGAAAAGTATTCTGTGGTCATAAAAGATGCCAAGGGACACTACGTTTTAAATTTTTTTACAGAATCTATAAAAGAAAACGCTCCTAGATTCATAAATTCAGTCGAACTAGAAAGTCAGGGTGGAAAGTTCAATCTAGATACTGCCAAAGACATACTGCAAGACATATATACTCTAATAGTTATATCCGACGCTGGGAACCCAAATCAAGAACTTTTGGCGAATGCGGCAGCTAATTGGAATGGTTTTAGAAATAAAATTATAGAAATTGCAAAAACAAATAGCGACAGTTCTTCTAGCGCTAAAACCAAGGGCACGAAGTCGTTCGATAAGCAAAAAGAAATTATCCGCAATAAAACCTCTGCTGCGGCAAGCGCTACTCCGGGTAATAATGCCGATGTGTTCTTGGATTTTGATGAAACATCCATAAATCTGGTAAATGATCCAAGTACGCAAACTAATACTTTTACTTCTACTCAATTTAATGAAATAGCCTCTTTGCTTGATATTATACGTCAAGAAACCATTCAAATCACTAAGGTCGGCGACGATGATGTTGTAACAATCAAAGGTCCAGAACAAACGCTAGATTCTAATGGTTTGGCATTGGATGATTCATCAAACATTCAGCCTTGTTCGGCTAAATCACTAGAAGTTCTCATGGAAAGTCTCTCCCCTGCTGAAAGAAATTCTTTAAAATTAGCCCTAGACTACCAACTAAAGCTGGAGCAATTTAAATTAGACAGCATAACTTTGCAGTTAAATAAATTGATGAGCTGGCCAGAATTTGATTTGGCCGCTTTCGGAGCCGGAATTCAATCAGCTTATACAACGGGTCTTGAAAAGGGGAAAGAAGAATTAGACGCATTGCTCAAGGGATTCCAAACCTCTAAAAAAAGTTTTGGGAATATATATTCTACTGGGTTAGATAAACTAAAATCAATAGAGTTTAAAGCTCCTAAATTTGGTTTCAGTATTCCACCGGTTAAATTTAAAATAGATTCTAAATTACTTATAAATTTAATCAAAAAAAAATACGGGCAAAAAGTTGCAGATGCAGTTCAATGTAACTTAAATGAACTTACTGGTGCTAATAATAAATCCAATACTCCTGAAACCGTGGCACAAGTTCAGTCTCAGAGTGTAGAGACAGCTCGTAAAGCCGAAAAACTGAACACGAAAAAAGAAGATGCGCAAAAAAAAGTCGAAGACAAGATAAAACAAAAAGAAGCCGTCGTCCAAGCCGAAATGAACGCAAACGCAAAGATACCCAAAAAAGTAGACGCCTCGCAAATTTATCTTAGTGAAAATTTCACTTTAGAAGAATTAACTAGAACGGATCAAGCGGGACTACAAGAGGGAAACTTGACTAGCGCTTTGGCCAGCCCACAAATTATGTCTAATTTAACAGCACTGGCCGCTCTTTTGGAACAAGTTAGATCTTTATTCGGAAAACCCATTACCATAAATAGCGGATATAGAGATGAAGCCGTGAATGCGGCGGTTGGGGGCACTCCGACTAGTCAGCATTTAACCGGATCAGCTGCGGACTTTTTAGTTTCTGGCTTTGCAGATTGGGAAGGGAAGCTCTTCGTAGTCAGAGCCATACGAGATTCTAGTATTCAATTTGGACAATTATTGTTAGAATCAGGAGCAATCCACATATCTTTGGGATCCAAAAGGGAAGTAGCTCAGTACATTGACGGAGTAAAGACAGCCCTAGTCAACAGCACGAGTGCACCAGCTTAGAAAGGCAATCAAATGGGATTATTCGATAATGTAAATACTAAAGTAAAAAGATCTCCTAATTCAACTATTGATTTAAGGTTGCTTGATACTTCATGCAATCATCAACTTATAGATGAGACGTTGACTTATAACTCCGTGGATTTATTCGGTTTAGCTGCATACGGATCTGGGCCGAGCTTTTCATCCGGCCCAGTATATTCAGGTTTTGACCCAAGTAAATTTGTGTATGTGCAAACTAAATATCCATATGTTAAAAATAATTTCCTTACTTTTTTGGAGAAATCTTATAGTACGTATGATACTCCGATAGAAGAAGTCGTTACTCTTCCCTCTTTAACTGCAAGCTTCCCATTTTCATATAAATTATTATATCCTCCAAAGCCCAATTCATTAAGCATAAAATACGTATTAGTAACTAATAGCGTTAATTGCGGGATAGATGACATACAAACCACATATAAGCCTTTCGTAAATTACAACGTGGCTCAGTTAAGCGGTCTGGTCAGATTCACCAACCAACACGACATCAATGCTAAAGTTATAATTTCATATGTAGCCCAGCCAAGATCTGTAACCCAAAAGACAAAAGAACAAATCCCTAATTATGAGTTTGTTGGTTTTGGAAAAAATAATATAGGTATCTTCAAAGTATATGCCAGATCTTTCCATTCTATAAATTCGACCTTATCGATTAGATATACAACTTTATCTGATTTTTGCCCTAGGTGCGCCGGTAAGGATGAGGTTAACGATTTGCAATTCGATGATAACGGAAGAGTTACCTTGGTTTATGACTTTTTAAAACTCATACAAGATTATTTTAAAAATCTTTTAACTTCTTTATCTTCAAACCCATTTAATTCAAACGATGGAAGCTTATTCCCATATTATGTTGGTTTGAAAAAGATTAATGCTTTAAATATAGATCAAAAAATAAAAGAAGAATTCTTAGGCGTTCTGAAAAAGGTAAGAGCTAAACAGAAGATACAAGGTCCAATACAAGGAATAAGCGACGCCGAACAAATAGCCGTCATAGAACAACTCAAGGTTTACACGGCAAACACAACCGATGTGAACGTAGAAATGACTGTACAATCAAAATCTAGAGACGTTGCTCTTTTACAATCAACGCAAAAAGGATAAGACATGGCTAGAACATTTAATGAAGTGGTTATTGATTTAATAACTTATGCTCTGGGTAAGAACCCAAAGATTGACATCTCACCGGGGCAGGTCTTTAGAGATGTATTAGTTGACGGCCCAGCTGCAGAATTTGAGAATTTGTACGCCGTAGCAGATCAGGTTAAGACTTCTCAATCTTTAGTGAATGCTGAATTCATGAGCACTCAAGATATGGATAATCTGGCTTCAAATTATGGCATTGTTAGAAGATCGCCCAGCAAAGCTACGGGGAATATTATTTTTTATTCTCAGACTCAACCTACCAGCGATTTTACATTTAATGCTGGAACTAGAGTCGCAACGGATGCTTCTACCGGTTCTAATCAAATAGTTTTCGTTACAACAACCCCCGTTAGATTTTTAGTCGGCCTTGAGTCTAATTATTATAATCCAGATACTAATTTTTGGGAGATAGAGGCTACGGTTGTTGCAGAAAGCGGGGGAACTGATGGAAACATAGGATCTTCCGCAATAACAAAAATACTTAATTCAAACACTCCCTTTAGGGTAACCAACAGAGTCGCACTTACAGGGGGAAGCGATCAAGAAAGTAACACAGAGCTTGCTTCTAGAACTTTAGATACTTTTACCGGAAACAACAAGGGAACTAGGGATGGATATGAGGGAACAGTAAAGTCAGAAGAAGGAGTCTTAGATGCCTTGGTTGTTGGCCCCGGAGATCCACTCATGATACGGGATGGCGGTCAGGGAGGAAAAGTAGATATATGGACCTACACATCTACGTCATCTCCGGTGCAATTAACTCCGGACAATAATGATTCTCTGTTAATAAATTGGGATGATACTGAGCAGTCTTTAATCGATTACACATTTATATTTCCTAATCAGCCGATGGTGGTAGAGGCTCAAACTATAGTGTATGGGACAACTTCCCCTAGTACCCCACTCACAAATATTCCTTTATTTGAATCAAGGGATCCAGCTCCAAGTGGAATTCCATACATAAATGCTGGGCAATATCATTATACGCTTGTTAAGACTAATGATTTAAATTTATCCAACTCGGTCGAAGCTAACGATAGGATAATATGGGATCCGGATACTCTAGAACAGTTAAGAACATATCCTAGCGGTATAAATACGAATAATTCTCTTGAGTTATCTATAACATATTCCTACAACAATACCGTAAATACGCTACAAGATATTATCAATCAACCAGACAACAAGATTATTACAGCAGACGTTCTCGTGAAGGCCGCCGTGAAGGTAATCATAGATGTACAAACGAGTGTTCAATTATTGCCCTCGTTTAAATCAACCTCAAGCACAGAAACACAAACAATAGACAACGTAATAACCGCAGTGACTGATTATTTAAATTCGGAATTACTTGGTCAAAAAATAGAAAAGTCCGATATCGTGCAGGTGGTACACGCAGTTCCCGGGGTGGATAATGTGATTTTAAGTTCTATCGTAATAACTAGAAGATTCGACCCTATTTACGACACAGAACCTCTACAGGTAGAAAACATTCAAGCTGGGGATAACGAATATTTCTTCACAGGCAATATAGATATAGACTCAGTATAAATTTAATCGGAGCATAAATGGCACTGCAAACAACAAATAAATTTTTGAATGATTTATTCAATTTTAAAAGCTCTATCTATAAAAAAGATGGCGGTGTGGTTAATTCTAATTTATATGTAATCCTCAACGCATACGCTGAGGTATTTCAGGATGTTCAAAGAATACTCGACGATATTCAAGACGATACATATTTAAAAACAGCCAATCCGGATTCTCTAGAAACTAATTTTGGATCTCTGGTTGATTTTCCGAAACCTCCAAGATTAAACACATTAAACAATGGAGACGAAATATACAGATCTATATTAAGGGCTTTGTTTGACGCATATTTAGAAGGGGCTACCGAGCTAGGAATGGACACTGGTCTTAGCACGGTAATGTCATTTTTAATTCAGGATACTTCTACAGATGCTTTCACCGTGGTTGACAACAGAGCTTTGTTAACATACACAGATTCTTCAATTCAGTTAACTTATGATGCCGTGTCTAGTTCTGGAACTTTTATTTCAGGAACTAATTTCTCTAGTGGGGACTTTGTAATTTCTCCATCGGGAATCGTAGATGTTAGTTCTTATGATCCTCTCACTCGCACCGTATCTTTTACTGGATTTGATCAGTATGCGGCTTCTGGTGGATCAATCTATCTCAATTACGCAATACCGCCTTCTGGACAAGAGTTTTCTATATTATATAATACAAACCATGTCCCTTTCATCAGCGGAAACTGGATAAACTTTAACTCCCCGAACGAAGTAAGACCTTTGCCTTATGATTTAAAGACAAGAGAAAATACTTTCCAAAATCCAAAATTTAGCTATTGGTGGAGCAACGCCAATATCGTAGGATTCAATAGAGATGGTAATGGAATTGAAATTATAGACGGTGCATTAAGCTTGCAGGAACAGGCTTTAGCTTGGAGACTTCCGTCAGCTTATATAACATATAAAGATCCATATGATTTAAGAACGCACACAAGCACTAATCAATTATATGATACACAAGGACAAGTATATGATATAAGTGGAAATTCAAACACAAATATCGAAGAGTTGCAAGATCCTATCGTATCGGATTATTCAAGTGAAGTTTCAAGCAATCCCGCCAAATATTATGTTAGATACAGTGCCAACAATGCCTACTTCGTTTCAATGGATAAATTTCTGGGGGCTTTCAACCCTCCAGTCTCTAGGAGATATGGATACGCAGTTTTTGAATCTGACAATTTCGGTGTCTTGGATTTCTTTGAAATGGGTAATAATTTTGATGAAAATGATTTGTTCGGGTTCGGAACGAAGCATGTCTGGACCAACGTAGCGTGGAATCAGAGCCTTGGTGGTTATGCAGTATCAAATGCCAATAGATTTCCAAGACCATATAGTTTGTTCGAAGATTATTTATTTTATGAGAATTTTGAGTCAGCCGAAGACTCTATAGCTAAATTCAATCAAAATATTCCATTCGTACAAATATCTGATATCATAGGAACTCCGTTAGCTCCGGGAGAAGATTGCATGCAATTATCCCAGACTACTTCTTCATCTGCGGATATATCCCCAATAATACCTTCTGGATCTATGGTTTCTGGCAATCACGTACAATTTGATTTTTATGATCCATTATATCCCGGATCTTCTTTCTATTTAGATGTAAACAGAAGCAACGGGGTGAATCAACAGACTTTTAGATTTGGATATGACAAAGCTGTATTGAAGCCATCTTTTTCAGTCGGTATAAGTGGCAATTCGGTATACGATACAAAATCGCTAGGATACGTAGAGTCCTATTATCAAAATATAGATGAAATTTATTATATGTTTCCATTCGCACAACCTTCTGCTAGTGCGTTTGTACCAATGGAATCAGTTGCCGGAAACGTAAATTATCCATCTGTTTCAAATAATTCCTTAAGAAGTCTTTCGGGAACTGCCTTTACACCAAATCTTGAGCCCGAAGATGTGTTATCAACTGATTATGTAAAATTTGTATGGATAGATGATCCTGCGGAAAATTATACAATTCAGTATAGTTACGTGAGGCCTGTTTTTGTAGGAAGTGATCCGGTGCATTTGGCTGGGATGCCTCCTCTCGCTAGCGGAACTTTTAGTGACGGGTACACATACGCTACCTCTTATCAGGGGATAAACGTAATTCCCGGAGGATATTCTCATTTCGGATCCACCACCCAACCCGGAGGATTAACCGGAGGAGGA
>Ga0307380_10006658_pt1 | contig 15132 bp, 9 predicted proteins | sample UN3MG_FD_202239 | JGI IMG/M metagenome (GOLD analysis project Ga0307380, IMG submission 202239) | Soil microbial communities from Risofladan, Vaasa, Finland - UN-3 | ecosystem: Environmental > Terrestrial > Soil > Coastal area > Acid sulfate soil | place: Finland: Risofladan, Vaasa | collected...
ACAACCATCTGGTTTTGCGCCTCGGGCAGTGAATTTATGGCATTTTGAATCAGTATCAACCGCTCTTTTTTTTCAAGTTCCTTTGCCGGAGATGGCGAGCTGTTCTTGATTTCATGGAAAGGGTTGCCGTTTTTTGAACTTTTCGGGCGTTCTATGGAAACGGTCTTTTTTTTCCATCGGTAAGCGGATGATTTTACCCTGTTTTTACAGGTGTTCATGGCAATGCGATAGAGCCAGGTGGAAAATGCCGATTCGAACCTGAACTTTTTTATAGCCTTGAAGATTTTTATGAAGATCTCCTGGGCGCAATCGTTGGCTTCCTGGTAATCTCCTAAAACCCAGAAGACCATGTTAAACAATTTGTCTTTGTGTTTGAGGACCAGTTCGTCAAATGCAGCAACATCGCCGGCCTGAACAGCCCTGATAAGTTCTGTGTCTCGGTCGGATAGATCCGCCGGTTTGTTAATGTCTTTGTTCATTCTGTTTAGACAATGATCTTTCTGAAATGTTCCGCCCGTCAAAAAATTTCATGCCCTGCTGCGCCCATTTTCTAATATTCAACATAACCAAGAAAAATTTCAACCACAACCATAATTCGTTTTTAAAAAATTTCAAAAGCAATCCCTTGATCTATTTTTTAAGGTTTCGTAAAATTTTCAAAAAACGATCTTTTACGAATTCATCATCTTTCACAGGGTGAAATAATATATTACCTGTGGGGGGGTATCGATTTAAACGCGACCTGTGTATATTGGCAGAACCATCGATCAAGACCCCGGTGCGTTCATGGCTGAATCTGCATCGCGCCGTTATAAAATGGTTGCATAAAAAAATAATTTCGGTTAGGCATGGGCAAAATATAGCTTGGTCAAAGGATTCTGTTATGAAGCGTCTGCTCTACGCGGTTCTTATTCTGTTGGTTACGGCCCAAGCCGGTTTAACGGATGACAAGAACAGTGCAAAAGAAATATTGGCAAGTAAACTGGATGCGGCCATTGCCGTTTTGCAGAAAAAAAACATGGACAAACAGGAAAAAGACAGACAAATTATCGAAATCGTCACACCGATATTCGATTTCTCCATCATGGCGAAACTCTCTTTGGGAAGAAAGTACTGGCCCGGCCTTTCAGAAGAACAAAAGGAAAAATTTACCGATCTTTTTATTAAACGACTGGAGGCGTCGTATCTTGAAAAACTGTCTCTTTATACCGATGAAGCCGTGGTGTATAAAACGCCGGTTCAAGACGGGAGAAAGGTTGAGATACCGACGGAAGTGATTTCCAAAGACAAAAAAATATCCATGACATATAAGCTTTATAAATCAACGCAAAGCTGGAAGATCTATGACATGGAGATAGAGGGCATCAGCATTATCGTGACCTACCGGTCTCAGTTTGACCAGATCCTCGACAAAGGAACCTTTGACGATCTCCTGCTGAAACTGGAAACCACTGAAATTAAATAATAATCTTTTAGCACCACTCGACCCGAACCCTTCTGTTTCAGCAATGGACATGACACACTATTCTACTCTGCCAACACGGTTTTTCCAAAAGATCGTCATCGGGCGGCCGAAACGAGTTATTGTTTTTATTTTGGCAGTGGTTTCCTTTCTCGCTTATAACGCAAAGGATTTTAAGCTTGACGCATCAGCGGAAACCCTGGTCTTGCAGAATGACAAAGATCTTCAATACTCGAGACTTATCGATTCCCGGTATGGACTGCAAGATTATTTGATAATGACTTACGCCCCTAAAGGGGACCTGTTTTCAGACACGGCGTTGGCAAACCTGTCCCGCCTGAGCGATGAGTTGAGGCGGTTGAAAAGCGTGGCGTCCGTGGTTTCAATACTGGACGCTCCGCTGCTTGAAAGCCCGCCGGTTCCGATCAAAGAACTGGTGGACAATATCCAGACCCTTGAATCTCCGGGCGTTGACAAAACGCTGGCAAAAATCGAGTTTAAGAACAATCCGCTATATCAAAACCTTCTGGTAAGCCCGGACCTTAAAATCACATCTTTACTGATCTATTTTCCTGTCAATGACGTCTATCGGGACCTGCTGGCCCGCCGCAACAATTTTCAGGAAAAAAAGGCTGCAGGAACGCTCTCCGGGGAAGCGGCGGCTGAGTTTAAGGCGGTCATGGAACAATTTGAAAAGTGCCGGGACGAGATGAAGAAGACCCGACATCAAGATATTGCTGCAATCCGTGGGATTATGGACGGCTTTCGCCAGGACGCCGAACTCTTTCTTGGCGGTGTCAGCATGATTGCAGACGATTTGGTCAGCTTTATCAAAAACGATTTGAAAGTTTTCGGCCTTGGCGTATTGTTTTTTCTGATTCTCACGTTGGGTATAATTTTTAGAAAGATACGCTGGATCTTTTTGCCGGTACTCTGCTGTGCGTTTTCGGCAATCTCCATGATGGGACTGCTGGGATTGTTCGGCTGGGAAGTCACGGTGATATCCTCTAATTTTATATCGTTACAGCTCATCATTACAATGGCCATAACCATCCACTTGATTGTTCGGTACCGCGAACTCTGTTCCAAAAACCCTGAGGACGGGCAGCGGGAACTTGTTCTCGATACCGTCCGTTTCATGGGAAAGCCCTGTCTGTATGCCGCGCTGACGACCATTGCCGGGTTCGGTTCACTGCTCCTTGGCGATATTCTGCCGGTGATAACATTTGGATGGATGATGAGCGCCGGTATTTCTCTTTCTCTGGTCATGACCTTCCTTCTGTTTCCTTCCGTTTTGATGCTGATGGAAAGAGAGAAGCCCCGGGTCAGAAAAAATCCACCGTTTTCATTAACGCCGTTTTTAGCCGGATTCACCGAGGCTCACGGTTTAATGATACAGGTAACCTGTGGTATCGCCTTTATACTCAGCGCGGTTGGGATAAGCCGGCTGACGGTTGAAAACAGCTTTATCGACTACTTTAAACATACCACCGAGATATATCGGGGCATGAAAGTCATCGACCAGAACCTGGGCGGGACCACCCCTTTCGACGTCCTTATCGATTTTGATAAAGATGAAGCATCTGAGCCGGTAATTCCCTCTGGGGGCGCCAAGAAAAATAATAATATATTCGACGAATTCGATGAATTCGATACGGCGGCAAATAAAGATAAATACTGGTTTACTTCCCGTAGGATGGCCCGGGTCATGAAAATCAATGATTATCTTGGCAGCCTCCCGGAAACCGGTAAGGTCCTGTCTTTGGGGACAATGATGAAGATCGCTGAAAAGCTCAACAACGGCAAGCCCCTTGATAATTTCCAATTGGCCCTTCTCTATAGCGAGATTCCTGAAAAGTTCAAAAAAATGGTGTTAACACCCTATGTATCTGTAAAAAATGATCAGGTCCGTTTTTCAGTCCGTGTCAGAGATTCCGAAAAAACACTAAAGCGTGACGGGTTGTTGAAAAAAATCCGGCAGGATCTGGTGAGCAATTTCGGTTTAAAGACAGAACAGATCCATTTGTCCGGGATGCTGGTGCTGTATAACAATATGCTCCAGAGCCTGTTCCGATCACAAATCCTTACTCTGGGAGTTGTTATACTGGCGCTGATGGGCATGTTTATGATTCTGTTTAAATCATTGAAAATCGCGTGTATCGCCATTTTCCCGAACCTGCTTTCCATTGGCGTTGTCCTGGGTGTTATGGGATGGCTGAATATTCCGCTGGACATGATGACCATTACCATCGCTTCCATCAGTGTGGGGATTGCCGTGGACGATACCATTCACTATATCCACAGATTTAAATCCGAGATGGCCATGGATCCTAATTATGTTAGGGCAATGCATCGGTGTCATGGGAGCATCGGCCATGCAATGTACTATACATCGGTGACCATCATCATCGGTTTTTCAATCCTGGTGCTGTCCAATTTTATTCCCAGTATTTATTTCGGCCTCCTCACCGGATTGGCCATGCTTATTGCCTTAATTGCTGCGCTGACCCTGTTGCCCCGGTTATTGATCCTTTTCAAGCCGTTTGGTCCCGAAGCCCACGGGAATTCGGAGGGCATTGGATGACATGAACAAAAAAAGACTGAACAATCTGCTGCTGATTCTCCTGTTTTTCGCTTTTTTATCCACAGGATGTGCTCATAAACCCTTGAAGTCCTTGCCTGAACCATCTGACGATGCACCGCTCACCCAAACCCGGGAGACCATACCCGACAAAGCGGAACAGACACCGTCAAGCCCGAATGTTGAAGCTAGTATTGAAGACGATTTTTTTGAAAAGGAGTTTGAAGCGAAACAGGTGCAGGTGGCCGATCCCCTGTCTTCCTGGAACAAAGGTATGTTTCATTTCAACGACAAACTCTACTTCTGGGTGCTCAAGCCCCTGGCCAGGGGATACATGGCAATTACTCCGGATTATTTCAGAAGGGGTGCCAAAAATTTTTTTTATAATCTTACGATGCCCGTACGACTTGTCAACTGCCTCCTTCAAGGCAAGGGAAATGCGGCCGCGTCTGAATTCTCCAGGTTTGTCGTCAACACCACAGCCGGTGGCCTTGGCTTTGGAAACCCGGCAGATCAAAATCCTGATCTGGTTATTTCCACAGGTGAAGACCTCGGCCAGACATTTGGCAAGTACGGCATCGGCAATGGATTCTATATTGTGTGGCCGATGTTAGGCCCCTCCACGCTGCGTGACTCAGTGGGATTGGTGGGGGACTTTTTCTTGAATCCCCTCAGTTATGTTGAGTACTCGGAAACGTGGGTGGCTGTAAAGAGTTTAGATTTGGTCAATCAGACGTCCTTTCACATCGGCGAATATGAGGCCCTCAAAAATTCGGCTTTAGATCCTTATGTCGCACTCCGCAATTCCTATCTGCAGTACAGAGAAAAGAAGATAAAAGAATAACGGGTGAAACGCTGTTTTGGATCCGGCGTTAAACGGTTGAGCTGCAGCAGCGGGCCCCGGTGAAATATGGGTTGTCCCAGCGGAATTAGGAAAGGGAGTTACCCCCCCCTGTGATCTGCAGGCCTAACGGGCACACCGGGGCAACCGAATGTTAAAACAGATCCATTTCGCGATCATTATAACACAGAGAAAAGCAGGGGGTGCCAATCCCGAGCAAATAACTTGATTTTTTTCAAAAAGTTGTTATTATTTAACATCGAACAGGGCCGAAAAAGCCCTGCTGCAGAAAATGTCACTGTGGTTTAGCGCACCATTTATTAGAAGCTAACTCGAAAATAGTAGAATACGCTCAAGGGTAAGGCGGAATGGAACGCAGCCATTGGGCGTTAGATGCATTTTTGAGATGGCTTATAGATAAAAAGGGCATCCCATGGATTATGATGGCGTGCCCTTAGCATTTTGATTGCGAGATCTAATCAATAAAATTAACCCAAAAAAACAAAAGGATAGTTACCTTCATCGGCGCGCCTCCCGTAAAAAAGAAAAGAAGATCCGACGGAGCGAGGATGCACCGGCAGCATCCGTCGGCGCGCCAGTGAACGAGAGGTGGGATGTCTCACAGTTCAAGGTCTCACCGGCAGAAGGCAAGACGCGGTTTCACGATTTCGATCTTCCCAACCCGCTGCTTCATGCCATCAGCGATCTCGGCTTCGAGTACTGTACACCGATCCAGGCTGAGATCCTTCCCAGCAGTCTGTCCGGCAAGGATGCCAGCGGCCGGGCCCAGACCGGAACGGGGAAAACGGCTGCATTCCTGATCACCGTCATCACCCGGATGCTGAATAACCCCATCCAGGGGAACCGAAAACCCGGCACGCCCCGGATTCTGGTTTTAGCCCCCACCCGGGAGTTGGTGCTCCAAATCTCCGAGGAAGCCCGTCATCTCTCCAAGTACACGGACCTTCAAACCATTTCCGTGTTCGGTGGCATGGATTATGAAAAGCAGAGAAAGCAACTTTCCGCCGATCCGGTGGATATTGTCGTCGCAACACCCGGGAGGCTGCTCGACTTTCAGCGTCGCCGCGACATCACCCTGAAAAAGATCGAGGTGCTGATCCTCGACGAGGCCGACCGGATGCTCGACATGGGTTTTATCCCCGATGTGCGGAAGATTATCAACAGCACCCCGGCAAAAGACAAGCGTCAGACGCTGCTCTTCAGCGCGACGCTGACCGGTGAAATTACCCGACTCGCTTCCCAATGGACCCGCAACTCCGTAACCGTAGAAATCGAACCGGAACAGATCGCGGTGAAGACGGTGGATCAGGTCGTCTACATCGTGACCACCATCGACAAATTTGCACTCCTGTTAAACATCATCCATCGAAAGAATCTCAAACGGGTCCTGATTTTCTGCAACAGGCGCGATGAAGTGGGACGGCTCGAAAAGATGTTGACCCGCCACGGCATCAACTGTTCGGCGCTCTCCGGTGATATCCCCCAAAAAAAGCGGGTTCGTCGCCTCGAGGAGTTCAAGACCGGAAAGATCCGAGTTCTGGTGGCAACGGATGTGGCCGGACGCGGCATCCACATCGAAGGCATGGATCACGTCATTAATTTCATGCTGCCCCGTGATCCGGAAGATTACGTGCACCGGATCGGGCGAACCGGCCGGGCGGGTGCCAACGGCACCTCTATCAGCTTTGCCGATGAGAAGGACGCCTTCTACCTTCCCGCCATTGAGGCGTTTATCGAACAGAAGCTGGGCTGCATCGAGCCCAAGGAAGAATGGCTCACCATGCCTAAGCCTATCCCTGCAAGGAAAAGCAGCAGTTCTCCCCGCAGAAGGACATCCGTTCCCACCGCAAAAGGGAAATCCCGACCCCGTCCAGAAAGAAGACGCCCCCGCCGGTCAGGGCAGACCGCTCAAGGAAAGACGGATTCCAGCAAACCCTCGTGACGCGGCCTGACCCCGATGGTTTGCACAACCGGACCCTACGGCTTCGACCCTGATGCCTTGGATCTGCCTGCCCTGCTTGCCCAACGAAATGTTTACCCCGTGGAATGCGAAGCCTATTCCTCTGGGGCAACGCCTATTTCACCGGAGGGCATCCTAAACTTTCGCTCAATTAGGGTTCGACATTTAGCGCCTCAACCATTTGTTTTTTATGAATTTTTTAAAATTAAACAGGAAAATTCCGGCCTATCCGATTTGATACATTGGATTCCGGATGTGTTCGTTTTTGCAGTGTGGGCAGCGACCGGGGCGGGTGAAACGCTTTCGGTTTTTAAAAACGAAACCGCAGTTCAGGCATTGTGAGGGTATGATCATAAGTTTTTTCTTTTGGGCTGCAACAGAGCGTTCAATATGGGAAAGATGCGTGTAAACCTCTTTTTCCCGGATTCCCATTGCCTGGGAGAGCTCCCGGGCACTCATCTCCTGTTTACACAACAGTAAGATCATCTGCTTTCGTATCGTCTGCACAACCGATCACCTTGAATTATATATGCTCCTATTGATTTCGGATTTGTTCTTTTAACAAGCAGCAGGCGATTTTGTATTTCGGCGTGCCGTCACTGTTGTAGCTGAGGTTCCCCGGTTGAACCAGTCTGTTCATCACGCATCCTTCAGGGATGTGGAGGGCAAACAGGTCGTTTTCATTGATCTTCGGGGCATCCACCAGCACGTCATCTTTAAAGCGCATACTGTGCAGCGGAAAATCTTCGCACAAGGGGCAGCGGTATACCCTGCCGTTGGGGAATATGAAATAGTTTTCCGCCACCAGACCGGCGCATTCAAAGGGTTCGTCCGGGTTTAAAAAAACTTTCGGATAGGTGACGGTAATGCCGAGACGGGCTATCTTTTGAGCAATTTCAGGGATGGTTTTTAGCCATTGGGTTCGAGAAACCTGTAATTTTTCCTGCCTTGTTTCGGCGGATTTCCCCCGGATACCGATGACCTGTATGAAAAAACGATGGATCCCCAAATCCTTCAAGAGCGGTGCAACCCTTTCAAGTTCATGTATGTTTTTTGTGCTCACCGTGTAGATCAGACTGGTGGTAAAGCCCCGGAGAACCGCTTTTCTGATGCCGCCAATGCACGTGTCATAGGATCCTTTTCCCCGTATGGCATCGTTGGTTTTTTGAGTGGCACCATCCAGGCTGAAGCTAAAATAATCGACACCATCCGGATCGACTTTGGAAAGAATGTCATGGAACAGATATCCGTTTGTATCGACGGTGATCGAACTGTAACCGATAGATTTTGCTTTTTTTATGGCCTTCGGCAGGTCCGGATGAAGGGTGGGCTCTCCGCCCAGGAAAATAACATTGGCCGCTCTGTTTTTTGATGCAAACACCTCGAGCCAGGCTTCAATGGTGTCTATGGGAAGGGTGTTTTTTCCATGTTCTTTTTTGTTGATGTAACAGTGGCTGCACTTGAGGTTGCAGCGGGTCAGAATATGAAAAAATACATTGGTGGCATTTTTAGAAAAGGCGACGGTTTTTTTCATCGGTCGTAAATCGTTAGATCGTTGAAGATGCCGAGTTTCAAAATGGACCCACTGTCAGGCCTGAAATTTGTCGTTAAAGATGCACGATACACACTCTGCAGGCTGAAACGATAAAATCGGCGGTTCTATATTCTGTCTCGTGTATGTTCTATAAGATTCGCTATACTATTTCAAGGCAATCTTTAGACAGATCCTCGTCGAAACTCACCGGATAACATCCATCGAAGCATGCCTTGCAAAAATTATCTTCCGGATGTTCGATTCCGGTTGAACTCAGAAGCCCTTGGAGACTGAGGTAATGGAGTGAGTCCAGGTTGAGGAAGTCTTTGAGTTCTTCAACGGTCATCTGTGCTGCAATCAGCTCCCCTCTTGTGGAAAAATCTATTCCATAATGACAGGGGAAACGATGGGGAGGCCCGCTGACCCGCATATGGATCCTTTTTACGCCCAGATCGCGGAGCGCTTTTACCCGGGTTTTCACCGTGGTTCCTCTGATGATGGAATCTTCGACAATGATGATCTCTTTTCCTTTGAGAAGCTGCTTTACAGGATTCAGTTTGATTCTGACGCCAAAATCACGCATGCTCTGGGTGGGCTGAATGAATGTTCTTCCGACGTAGTGATTGCGGATCATGGCAATCTCAAAGGGGATTCCAGAGGCTTCTGAATAGCCCAAAGCAGCGTAAGTCCCCGAGTCGGGAAAAGGCATGACCAGGTCGGCTTCGACAGGTGCCTCCTGAGCAAGGCGACGCCCATGGGCTTTTCTGGTTAAATACACATTTTTGCCGTAGATGGTGCTGTCCGGTCGCGCAAAGTAGATAAATTCAAAGATGCAAAAAGCTCGGTTTTCAGCTGTCGGCGTTTTAATGCTCCGGATACCGTCCGCATCGATAATGACGATTTCGCCCGGATCGAGCTCCCGGATAAATTCAGCCTGGACCAGATCCAGCGCACAGGTTTCCGAAGCCAGAATGTAATGGCCGTTGAGCTTGCCCAGGCATAACGGTCGAAAACCATAAGGATCCTTGATGCCGACAACCTCTCCTTTGCTGGTGAGCATCACAAAAGAATACGCACCTTTTAGCCGTGATGCCGTCTCTTTAAGGGCACCTTCGAATCCATAATTTAGGCTTTTGACAAAATAATGGAGGAAAATTTCGCTGTCCATGGTTGTCTGAAAAATCGACCCTGTTTCTTCAAGCTCCTTTTTCAGATGGTGTGCATTTACAAGATTACCGTTGTGGGCTATGGCATATGCTTTATTACGATGATGTACGACAAAAGGCTGGGCATTGCCGAGGATGGAACTTCCTGTGGTGGAATAGCGGACATGTCCTATGGCGCTATCTCCTTCTAAATGCTCCAGATGGGTCAGGTCAAAAACATCGGGTACCAGACCCATACCTTTATGGTCCACAATGTTGTTTTTCCGGGCAACGGCGATTCCGGCACTCTCCTGCCCTCTGTGTTGAAGCGCATACATGCCAAAGTAGCTGAGCCTTGCGGCTTCGGGATGACCGTAAATGCCGAACAGCCCGCACGCCTCACGGGGTTTTTCAAAATAATCCATGGAGTTCCTTAATTGTAACGTTGGTGTTTTTTCCAATCTTCGGCCTTCACGCCGTAGCTGCCGAATAAAGATGGTTGATTGATGACAAATAAGGCCGGTATGGTTTTTCGGCTCTTTTATGGGCGTTATGCTTGAATATTTTTAACTGTCCCGCCAGTCTTCGCCCCATTCTTCCAAGGCGACAGATTCCTTGGCCGGAACATCGAGTGCAACCGCCCGGACCTTTCGATATACATCGGTATAATTCATTTTTTGACCGTTGACTGTCAACAGATCTTTTTCGATGGAGATTCCGAAAAGTCTTTCGTTTTCTTCTAAATAGGGTAAAATCAGGTTCCAGTCGGCGGCGCTCAAGTCGACAAACTCGCCGCCGTTCAACTGGTCATCCACCAGTTTATGGTGGGGGTCCCTTATGTAGATGGCGCCGCCTGAAGCCAGTGAGAAGAGATTGGAGCCGGGGTAGGGGACCGTCCGGGCCACGACGGTGGCGTCTTCATCGAATTCTAAACCGTTGAGAACGACAAACCCGCCGCCGTTCAGGGGGTCACCGGCCATAAAAGACTCCGCCAGATAATCGAGGCAGGTACCGTTTATGACAACCCGGGGGCGGCCCACCGCATTGATCAGGGGGCGGCCGGCGGCATTGCCCAGAATATATACGTCTCCGCCCTTGGCTCCGTACATGAGGGTCTGGCCCACATCCCCATAGATGACGAGTTTTCCGCGCTTCATGATCTGGCCAAGCTGATCCTGGGCGTTTCCGTGGACGTATATTTCCAGACCATCGATACCCGAAGCCAGGTAGTCACCGGAGCTGTCATAAACGTCTATACGGACACCGTCGGAATCTTTTGAAAGGCCGCATCCGCAAAAGCGCTGCCCTTTGTAGCCATAGCAAATGAACTGTTTCCATCCCAGCCGGTAGGCTTCACAAATAAGTCTCGAGTCGCAGTTCTCGCCTTCGGGGGAAAATTCTCGGGCATTTATCACCAGAACCTTTTCATCATTCCGGGGAGACCGTAGGGTGTCCCGTTTTTCAAAATCGACGTAACGATAACGGGTGTCGGTGTTTTCATGGAGATCCGGTGATGCATCAAAAATTGAAGTCAGGCTGTTTCTGATGATTTGCAGTATCGAACTCCGCTTTTTATCTCCGGTGGGAAAGCGTCGGTCCATAAGGTGTGTCAAAACCTCTATGGCTTTGGACTTCGTGTCGTCATCTTCAATGGCCAGAGTTTCGAGCCCTTTGCAAAAATGAATGAGTTCAGGATAATCCCAGTTTATTACCTGCTGACAATAATAGCGTTTAAAATCAGATAGGTCATCCGTGGACAGGCCTTTTTTTAAGGCCCCGGACATTTCGTTTGAAACCACGGGCGTTGATAGTTCGGGGGTTATTTTATAATGTTTCTGATTTTCAGGTGTTTTGACGACCTCGCCGAATTTATTGGTACAGACGAGTTCTTTAGATCCATCTCCCTTGCCGGCGTCTTTGACGGTAAAAATAAACGCGCCGCCATCGGTGGCACTACCGCCCCGGGCATTCCAGTATTTGTCCGCTATCGGGCAAAAGCGGCTGTCTTCAGCGGCAAGGTTCTGTAAGGTGGCGTCAATGGCCTGCTTTTCCGAACATATCAGGCCGATCTGAACGTCTCCTTCCTGCAGAGCAAACACCTGGGGACGCAACATGGACGTATCCGTAATGCCGATCAACTGGAAATAGTTTTTATACGGATTGTTGCGGGCAATGATAAAAAACCAGGGACCGTCCGGAGAAGCATGGATATGGGCAGCCTGGATGTAGCGGTAAACATGCTGTTTCTCTGGCGACAGCAGATCGAAATCGTATTCAGAAGTGGGCGCCAGGGCTTCAATGATATACTCCATTGGATACTCAAACGTTCGGTTAAACAGGTCGAGGAGCAGAACAGCGACTTCGGTATCCGTTAAAAACTGCGGAAAAATGTTGTGCTGTTTTAAGTATTCACTCACCGCATGGTAGTTGGCAAAGTCGCCGTTGTGGACCAGCGCTTCATCCAGTCCGATGAACGGGTGTGCCCCGCCGGGATGCCAGACCCTGCCCTTGGTGGGATAGCGCTGGTGGGCAATCCATCCATGGGCTTTAAAATCTTCCATACAGTAGTACTGGGTTGCTTGCTCGGCATACCCCACGATTTTTAAAATCATCAAATTACGACCGTGGGATAAAACAAAGGCCTGCTTTTCCCCCAATGACGCGTAAAACTTCTGGTTTAATCGAAAGGAATTCTGGTAGATAAATTCATCTTCAGCCTTCCTATGATCCAGATCCTGAAGGGAATTTTCGGTAATGAAACGATCCAGAACATCCGGTTTTACCCGCACAAAATAGCGCCAGACATCCGGAGGCTTGACCTCTAAACCTTCTACGTCCCTGTAATCATCAAGGGTGGGGATGCTTTCGGCTTTATGGACTTCCATAAATGGTTTGATGGCCGTCTCTTCCACATCCGGCCGGGCGGCCGGGTCGAGAAGGGCGACCTGAAGCAGATAATGGGTGTCCAGGATTTCCTGGCTAACGCCCAGATTTTCTGCGGAAAGCCCCAGAGCAGCGATGCCGCCGCCTTTGCCGTTTCCGCGATTGTGCATCTGAACCGATGGTTCATAAATATGACGGCCCCGAACGGGGATGGATGAAATGAAACCGGTAACACCGCATCCGCCCTCTTCAGCAGGCTTTTTAGAAGGGATCTCGCCATGGGGCAGACGGCCCCGAGATTTCAGTATGTTTTTAATTGTTGAGTCAAAACCGTGAAACATTTTTCATACCTTTATCAGTTAATGAAATAAATTTTGTAACACTTTGGCCTTTGGAAAACATTACCTGAAGCTCCTTTGAAATCGATTTGTTTCAAAGAACTTAACTATTAACAAATTTTGAAACACCTAAATTATTAGCTCTGCTTGAGGTGCCGGTTGATATTTTGATCTTTCTTCTTCATCCAGATAATCGAGATGGACCAGTAGATCGGATCGGCCCACCAGTTCTTTGATGCTTTTCAGGCCGTATTGCCTTAAAATTTCACACCACTGTTTTCGCCAGGCCATGTACATGTTGACGATTCGTTGGGTGGCCCAATCTTCGGTAATCATGATGCCCAGTTCATGGTCCGTAGTTGCGATGCCCCGGGCACACCCCCGGCCGCTTTCGCAATGACCGCATCGAACACATTCCAATGCAACCAGTTCCGCAGTCCCGATAACCACGCCGTCAGCTCCCAGTGCAATGGCCTTTGCCACGTCCATTGCATTGCGAATGCCGCCGCTGGCAATCAAGCAGACTTTGTCTCTAACGCCTTCGGCCTTCAAAAAATTATGCACCTTGGGGATGGCGTACTCAATGGGCATGGCAATGTTCTTTTTTGCAATATCCGGAGCAGCACCGGTTCCACCGTAACTGCCGTCCAGATGGACAACATGGGCTCCGGCATAGTAACTGCCCACTGCCACCATGTCCACATCCGTCGGTGTGGAGACTTTGACGGAAACCAGTACGTCCGGGTTGATTTCTTTGACCCAATCGACATGCTTTTTATGATCTTCCACAGAATAGACGCTGTGAAACGGAAACGGCGAAAAGAGGGCATTCCCCACCACCGTTTCCCGCATGGCCGCGACTTCGGGGGTCACCTTGTCGCCCAGCAAGTGGCCACCCAATCCAGGCTTGGCACCCTGGGCATATTTGAATTCCACCATGGGTGCATACAAAATGGTTTCTTCTTTTACCCCGAATAAACCGGTGGCAATCTGGGTGATGACATGCTCGGAATATGGGGTCAATTCTTGGGGATAACCGCCTTCTCCGGTACAGGTCAATGTGTTCAGCAGTTTCGCTGCCCGTGCTCTGGCCACCATGACCGACAGTGCCGTGGAGCCGTAAGACATGCCGCCGCCGTAACAAGGGATGCCGTTGATCACCTCTCGCCTTCCGTCACCCCGTTTGTTCAATATAATACTGGTGTCGATGTCCTCATCGCCGAGGTTAAGGTAGTCACCCGGTTCCGGTGTTTTGAAGCGGATTTTATCAAAACCGCCACCCGAGTTGCCAAGGTTGTATTCCAGATCAACCACCGGGAGGTTCGCTGTTTCCGCCATGTCCCAGTGTGCAATGAGCATCTCTGACGTCCAGCGATAATCTCCTAAAGTTTCCAGAATCGGATTGTGCCGAAGTGTCAGGGCCTGTTCCGGGCAACGGTCTATACAGAAAAAATCATTTTCTTTGCATTTAAAGCCGATACATCTGTAATCTTTGGGGCGTAAGGGTTTTGAGTAGACGTCATATCGCGGATGTACGCCATAAGGACACAGTTCTGCACACAACCCGCATGAGATACATCGGGAATTTCGCCGGACAACGTACTTGCCGATGGAATTCCGAAACCGATCCGGCACTTGGACGGTTTTGGGGAATTGAAAGTGAATATTATTTTTTTTCATGGGTTATTTTAATCCTGCTATTTTTCTTTTTCCGAATATGGGACCGAAACTTTCCATTTCCAGATCCTCAAACCACATGGAGCGGCCGACTTCACCCCTGAGTCTTCTCGCCTCCCGAATTCCCATGGCGCCCATCAATTCGATGAGCTGGTTGTGCCATGCACCCATCAGATTAATCATTCTCTGGCTGCCCCATTGAGGAACGATGGTGTCGTCTATTTTTGCAGGGCATGACAGATTTTTTCGACAACGGTAACACAGCCTGCATTCCAGAGCGATGAGCAGGGGGACGTCCACAATGACACCGTCGGCACCGCAAATGATGGATTTGGCCATATGCTCGGCCATGGCGATTCCACCTGAAAATACCAGGTTGATTTTTTGTCTGACCAAACCATTCACGAGTTTTAGATGAACCTCTCGAATCATTTCTTTTAAAAACCGGGGATGTTCGGTATTCAGTTCGTTACCGTGTTGATCTGCATAGAAATGAAGGGTGTCGACCTCCAAAGCCGAAAGTGCCAAAGCGCGGGATGCAGCATCGGCATCCAGGGGAATACGGACCATCAGAACGATATCCGATTTTATTTTACGGAGTTTATGAACCGTATCTTCGATATTCGTGCCAAAACCCAGTTCAACCGCACGACTTTTGAGGATGAGTGATGGGTGATTCATGGCATTGTT
>Ga0307380_10006664_pt1 | contig 15128 bp, 15 predicted proteins | sample UN3MG_FD_202239 | JGI IMG/M metagenome (GOLD analysis project Ga0307380, IMG submission 202239) | Soil microbial communities from Risofladan, Vaasa, Finland - UN-3 | ecosystem: Environmental > Terrestrial > Soil > Coastal area > Acid sulfate soil | place: Finland: Risofladan, Vaasa | collected...
AAAAGTAGGAATCGTTAGCAAATATTGTCAAAAAATACCAACTCTCAAGATTTAGATTAAATATTAACTTAATAATTAATATGAATAAAAAGAGTTAATGAGCTCTTTACTTTACTATTCTTTCTGAATAGTGTCAAGGGGACGGTTCTTTTGACAATATAACACCAAAGTAATAAAATAATAGAAAGGGGTGATAGAATGCCGAGATATCCCAGAAAATATAGTAAAACAGGAATATACCATATCATGCTGCGGGGGAATGAAAGAAAAGATATATTTATTGATAAACAAGACAAGAAAAAATTCATTAAAACAGTTATTCAAAAGAAAACGGATGAGGCCTTTAAATTATATGCCTATTGTATTATGGATAATCACGTACACCTGGTTATCAAAGAGCAAAAGGAACCAATATCCCGAATAGTGAAAAAGATAACCACCAGTTTTGCCTACTATTTTAGTAATAAATATAAAAGAGTGGGACACCTCTTCCAAGATAGATATAAAAGTGAAACTATAGAAGATGAACCTTATTTGCTCTCTGTAATAAGATATATCCATAATAATCCGGAGAAAGCAGGGATAAGTAAAAAAGAACGGTATAAATGGAGTAGTTACCCTAACTATATTGAAATATTAAAAAAGACGATAGAATTGCCTGAGATAAAAGAGATACTGGAGATATTTTCCTTAGATACTAAAAAAGCACTAAAAGAATTTATTAATTACAGTAATAAATATGAAGAAAAGAACTTTCTGGAGATGAAAAAAATTATAGAGTCTGAAATAAACGAAGAAAATGTTGAAGAATATATAAATGAGTATCTAAAATCAAGAAGTTCGAAAAAAGAGAACTTAAAAAAAAGAGAGAATGTAGAAGAAAGAGAGAATTTAGTACAGCAACTGCTAAGAAAATCAAATTTTTCGAGAAGAAAAATAGCAATTTTAATCGGGGTAAACCGGGAAGCAGTAAGAAAGGTGTCAAAAGAACCGTCCCCTTGACAACCCTTGACAATCGACGTTAGCGCTACGGAATATGTTCATCGTCAATTGATTGAGCAGAGGATAAAATTAAAAACAGCAACTCTTCTTATTTCTGATGACCTGGACGAAATTTTATCACTCTCTGACCGGATTGCGGTTATTTACGAGGGCAAGATAATGGGAGTGGTAAGACAAAACGAAGTCAGTGTTGGGGAATTAGGCATGATGATGGGAGGAGTACATAAAGAAAAGATAAAGAAAGAAGACTAATAGGAACCTACTCCCCCTTTTTTTAAAAACTTGCAACTTGTATCATCTAATTCGCATAAGGTTTTACGCCTATATAATATTTTTTTCCCCAATTATTCTTTTTTAATTTGAAATTTATAAATTTTTAATAATATTTTAATAATATTTTTAGAAACATACATTATAATACAATAAGATTAATATATATATTTTTTTAGGTGAGGTGGAGACGATTCAATAGGAAAAGTAATCGCTTTATTTAACAAAGTTAATTATTTTAATACCAAAACGAATGGATGATATTAAAAAATGATTATCAGAAAACAACTATGGGTTTCAAATTTTATTACGATTATAATTACTATCTTTTTATTAATTATTGTGAGTATCCTTATCGGTAAAAATTATCAAAATATTTCAAGATTTGGTTTACCCCCAAAAGATTTTGTAAGAGAAGAAGCGTCCAGAGGGTATTTAGACCTTTTAGAAAGAGAAATACGAATAGCAGATAGGGTTGTAAATCGTGTAATAAGAGAAAGTCCTGAACTATTAGAAGATATTAAATATATTCAACAATTAGATGCTTTTATGAATGCATCTAATGGTAGTATTATTATCCGAAAAAACAATGAAATGCTTTACTATTCTCTTTTCCTTTCAAGCCTTGATTTAGATGAAGAAACAATGAATTCGCAAATTCAGTCATTTCCGAGTAAGAAAATTATTAATTTTAGTGAAAATATATATTTGGAAAAATTGGATTTTCGCTTTCCTGATGAATCCAAAGGCGAGGCTTTAATTGTTTGTGATGTTACTTCTACTTTAGAAAATTTGGCACAATTCCGTTATTCGGTTTTCATTATTTTGATTCTTTTTCTTATTGCGATTGTTATCATTAGCACAATCACTACTTATATATTATCAAGAAATATCGTTAAACCTCTAACTCAATTGGAGAATGCTGCCCTGCAGATTAGAAAGGGCAATTATGATTTTAAAATAAACATCACTGCAAAAGATGAAATCGGAGATTTGTCAAGAACCTTTGAAGAAACAAGAAAACAATTAAAAGAAACTGAGAAAATAAAAAGGAAATATGAAAATAATCGCAATGAATTGATTTCAAATATATCACACGATTTAAAGACTCCCATTACCACGATAAAGGGATATATTGAGGGAATTATAGACGGTATTCCCAGCTCAAAAGAGAAAAAAGACAAATATCTTAAAACCATTTATCAAAATACTGTAAATATGGAATCTTTGATTAATGAACTATTTTTGTTATCCGAATTAGAATTAAAGGAACTTCCTTTAAATTTTGTGCCGATTGATATCAAGGCCTATTTAACTGATTGTGTTGAAGAATTAAAATTTTATTTAGCCGAAAAGGGGATTACATTAAAATTTGATGCCGATTATCATGAGAAAGAAATGGTATATGCTGATAGAGAAAAGATAAAACGAGTCATTTTAAATATTATCAATAATGCTGTGAATCATAAGGCAAGCATCGATCCGGCTATTACCATCAAATTAACTGAAAAAAAAGAAGAAGCCCAAATAGAAATTCGGGATAACGGTCAGGGAATACCAGAAAAATCATTAAACGATATTTTTGAACGTTTTTATAAAGCCGATAAAGCCCGGTCTACTAATTCAAGTGGAACCGGTTTGGGTCTTTATATTGCCAAAGAAATAGTAATGAGTCATGAAGGTAGAATTTGGGCAAAAAGTCAGGAAGGAAAGGGCAGCAGTATTTTCTTTACATTAAAGAAAACTCATGGCTTTTCGAAAATGATAAAAACGGAGAAAAAACAATGAAAAGAATATTAATTATTGAAGACCAGCAAAGCATCGCCGAACTGGAAAGAGATTATCTGGAAATTGATGGCTTTCAGGTTGATATTAAAAACAATGGCAGAGAAGGATTGAATCAAGCTCTGGAGCATAATTATGACCTTGTTCTATTAGATTTAATGCTGCCCGATATGGACGGTTTTGATATTTGCAAGAAAATTAGAAAGGGGAAAAATATTCCCATTCTCATTATTTCTGCCAAAGGAGAAGATATTGATAAAATTCGTGGTCTTGGACTGGGGGCTGATGATTATATCAGTAAGCCATTTAGTCCAAGTGAGCTGGTGGCTCGAGTGAAAGCCCATTTATCCCGGTTTGAGCGGCTTACCGGACAACAGGGTGCGATGAGTAAAGAAATTCGTATAAAAGATTTAATTATTAACCAAACTGCCCGTCAGGTCTATCTCGGGGGTAATAAAATAATTCTTACCACCAAAGAATTTGACATATTAAACTTCCTGGCATCTAACCCCAATATTGTTTTTAGCAAAGAAACTATATATGACCGAATTTGGGGAAATGATTCTTATGGAGATATCACCACGATTGCGGTTCATATTAAGAAAATACGGGATAAAATTGAAAAAGATCCTCAGAGTCCTAGTTATATTGAAACGCTTTGGGGTTCCGGTTATCGCTTTAATGCATAAAAAATATCCCGCTTATAAATTATTTACAGGTGGGATATTTTTGTGGTCTATTTTGTTTGTTATTATTTATTCATATCGTAGTGCATCTACTGGATTCATCTTTGCTGCCTTCATTGCCGGATAAAGTCCAAAGAAGATACCAATGAATAGAGCAAAACCAAAAGCAAGTCCGATGGAAAGAGGAGCAATGATCATGGGCCAATCACCGTATTGGGATAAAAAGTATGCCACTGCCCAACCAAATCCAATACCCAAAATTCCGCCGAAACTGGTTAAATTTAATGATTCCATCAAGAATTGAAATAAGATATGTGTATTCCTGGCACCCAATGCTTTTCGAACACCGATTTCCCTGGTCCGTTCGGTTACCGAAATCAGCATAATATTCATAATTCCAATTCCACCGACCAGAAGGGAAATAGCAGCAATTCCACCAAGCATCATACTCATGGTTTTAATGACCGAGCTCACTGTATCAAGAATCTCATCTTGACTGAAAATTCGAAATTGTTCCTGATCTTCATCATCTAAAAATTTAACCATAAAATTTTTCAGTTCATTAACAGCAGTGGCTGCTTTTTCCGATGAGGCAGCTTGTGCAATATAAGAACTGACGTAATCGCTGTTGGTCAATTTGTCCATTGCAACGGATAAAGGAATGTAAGCCTGGTCATCCAGGCTTCCGCCCATGGAACCGCCTTTTTCCTTCATTACACCAATCACATCAAACATATAGACCTGCTCCCCATAGTTCACTTTAATTCTTTTGCCAATGGGATTATCATCTTCGAATAAATTTTCAGCTAGTTGAGAGCCCAATACCATGACTTGTCTTCTTTCCCCATCATCATTCTCACTGATAAAATTACCCATAGCCACTTCATAATTATTCACTTCGGCATAGTCGATATTGGTGCCTAAGATAGCAGCATTAACATTTATATAATCAGAAATTAATCTACCGCTAATTTGCTTCACCGGAATCACTTTTATGACCGAAGGACAAAATTTTTCCATATAATCGGTTAATTCCAAAGAAAATTTATCCTGAGAGCTTACACTGCTGACCGTTCCTCCCTGTCCCCTTGGTGTTCGGGGAGAAACGGTAATCATATTGGCACCCAGATTAGCAATACGAGAAGTGACTTGCTGGGTTGAACCGGTACCTATGGAAACAATGGCAATAACTGCACCTACGCCAATAATAATTCCCAACATGGAAAGAAAACTGCGCATTTTATTTGCCCATAAACTCTCCAGGGCAATTTTTAGGCTTTGCAAAATCATGCTATCACCTCATCTCTATCGATTACGCCATCTTTTAAATGAATCACTCGCTTGGCATATCGGGCAATTTCCGGTTCATGGGTCACCAAAATAATGGTATTTCCTTCATCATGTAATTTATCTATCATTTTCATAATGTCCTGACCGGTTTTTGAATCCAGGTTTCCGGTCGGTTCATCTGCCAAAATGATAGACGGATGGTTGACTAATGCCCGGGCAATAGCCACTCTTTGTTTCTCGCCACCCGATATTTCATTCGGTCGATGCTTTAATCGATCACCTAATCCTACTTCCTCCAAAGCTTGAACAGCAAGTCGTTTTTTATTTTTGGAATTAGTGTTATTATAAGTTAAGGGAAGTTCCACATTTCTTAAAATAGTTGCTTTGGGTAGTAAATTAAATTGTTGAAAGACAAATCCAATTTTTTGATTACGAAACAGAGCCAATTGATTGTCGTTCAGTTTACTAACATCCTGACCGGATAGAAAATATTTCCCTTCGGTGGGATAATCCAAGCAGCCGATGATATGCATCAAAGTTGATTTTCCCGAACCGGAAGGTCCCATGATGGAAACAAATTCTCCGGTGTTAATTTCGAATGACACACCTCGTAAGGCTTCAACATTTACCTTTCCTAAATGATAGGTCTTCTTTAATTGTTCAATATGAATTATTTTAGCCATATGTTTTCACCTCTCATTAGCGCATCATACGCATGATATCAGGAGGAGCACCCCCGCCACCAAAAGGCATGCCGCTAGAACCGACTTTTGTATTCATCTGGTAATTATTGACAATAATTTTGTCACCCTCTTTTAATCCTTCGATCACTTCCAGGTAATAGCTGTCACTGATTCCGGTTTTGACCGGAGTAGGTACTGCTTTCCCGCCTTCAACTTTTAAGACCACCGAATCACGTCCCATTGTGGCAAGAGATGTAACCGGAACAAGCAAAACATTTTCTGCTGAGCTGACAATAATTTCTGCTGATGCTGAAAATCCGGGTTTGAAGAATTTCGATACTTCATCCATTCGAATGGTTACCGGCACCGTTACTACGTTACTTTCTGCTGTGGCATAATCTGCCACTTCCGCCACTTTCCCGGTAAAAACCTCATTATCCAAAATATCCAATTCTACTTCTGCTTCCTGACCGACTTTAACCTCCATGCAATCCACTTCACTGACTGAAACTTCAATTTCATAAGCAGTTTCATCAATCAGGTAAATAATATCGTCAGTTTTTTCAATGTTATCTCCTTCCTCGACATAAATCTTGATAATTTTACCGGAGAAAGGAGCTCGAATGGTCTGTGCTTCAAGTTTTTCCAGAGCTAAATCCATAGCCAACCTCTTTTCTTCTTGTGTCAGATTGGGAGAACCATTGATTTTAGCCAGCTCGTATTCATTTTTTGCCTTTAAATAATTTAATCTTTCCTCTTTATCTTTCAAGTGAACCAATTCTTGTCCTTCTTCTACAAATTCACCAATATGTACCAGGATTCCTTCAACAGTGCCTCCTGCTGTTCCGCTGCTTTGCAAATTAAGATTGATAGAATTGACCGGCTGGAGAAAACCACTGGCAGGAACTGTCTTTTTTAAATTTCCCAATTCAACCTCAATCACTGATGCCAAATCAACCGACTGAATTTTACTTCCAGAATTTACTTCTGTTTCGGATTTGGATTGCCAATAATTGAATCCGAAGAAACTGCCTGCCCCCAGAATTAATATGACAATTATCCATAAAAACCATTTCTTTTTTCTCATTCATCTGTCCTCAACTTTCCTTGCGTTATATACCTAAAAAATGTGTTAATCTTAAGCGATTAACCAATAATAGATCCTGAGCTTCTTTAGCTTTCAGTTCTTTTTCCGCCAGGGCAATCAGCTGGTTTTGCCATTGAGTAGAAGAAATGATCTTTTCTTGATACTGTTTTTCTAAAATATTTTTTATATATTTTTCTTCTTCTAAGGCAGCTAATTTTGCCTGTAAATTAAGTTGATTATATTGGTCTTGATCTATTATTTGATTCATTTCAAGCTGTAATGTTTTTATCAATTGGTCGAGCTCTTTTTCTTTTTGAAGAATAGTTGCTTCAGCTCCTTCTTCTTTTAGCTTTTGTGCTCCTCCATCGGTTAGATTCCAGGATAAATCTAACATGGCATACCAGTAATCGTCGGAAAGGTCATATCCGCCGCTAATATTTACTTGAGGTTTACCTTCATTTTCCGTCCATTTTGCTTCTTTTAAAAGACTTTCTTTATCTATATAAGCATTCTTTATTTGATAATGTTTCTCCAATGCTTGCTTGAATAAAGTTTCCTGTTTTTCACCCTCTAAAGTTAATTGATTCATATTTGACCTTAAAGTGTCTAAATAAGCAGGTTCTTCCTTGAATTGAACTTGAATATCTTTCGCTAGATTCAATTCCAGGTAACATTCTTTCTGTTGTTGAATCAGATTTTGTTTTAAATTAAAAAATTGATTCTCAGCTTCCATTAAGGCTATTTTTGCCTCAATTTCCTGCTGGTAGCCCCCTTCACCTAAGTGAATCTGTTGCCGTACTCTTTCTAACTCTTCAGTGGCTAACTGAAAACTTTTTTTGGCAAGATTAACTTCTTCTGTCAAGCGGACAAGGGTTAGATAGCTTTCAATAAAATCAATTTGTTTTTCTGTTTCCTTCCAGGCCAATTCTTCGACTTTCTTTTTTAAATTATTTTCAGTTTGAAAGATTTGTTGTTCGCTCTGGGTATAAGAATCAGGGTAAATTTGTTTTTCGAGTTGAATACTTGCATTAGCACCCTCCATGATTCCCTCGAAAGACATATATGCAAAATCATTTTCATTCCAGGAAATCTCAGCCGAAATATTTAAATCATCTGCAATAGTTTTTTCAGCTGTAAGTTTAAGCAGACTGGTTTCGCTTTTAGTCTCTCCAAAATCCCATATCGGGGTAACATCTAAATTAACCTGAAAGGCTTTATCTGCATCAAGGATTGCCAAATCTCGTTCTAATGTGTCGATATTATATCTGATTTCCTCTAAATCGTAATTATGTTGTATTCCCCAATCAATAGCTTCTTTCAAATTTATTTCTTTGGCCTGTAAGACGCTGGGAAGGAGTAAAATACTTGTTACAATAATAGCTGCGATGAACCTAAATGTTTTTTTATTAAATTTCATTATTGTATATCTCCTTTATTCAAATTTCCCATGATGGATTGTAAATTGAGTAGGGCATTGTAATAATTGCGAACTGAGGAAGCTATTCGATATTCTGCTTCAAGAACACCTATAATAGCAGATAGTTCTTCATCTTCACTTGCCAATCCTGCTTTGACTTGATTGCTGATGATTGTTTTATTTTCTTTTATTTGATTTAAGCTATTTTGACTTAATGTAATGTCATTTTTTGTTTGCACATAATTTTGCCATTGAGATTGTATCTGATAATCCAGATTTTGTTGGGCAATTTGATAGTCCAGATTTGTTATTACTAAATTATTTTCCAATTCATTTAAATCTATCTCCGGAGTATCCGAAACCTTGCTTTTCTCTAATTCCAGGCTGGCCAAATCGATTTCCAGTTTGTTCATTTGCAATGCCATACTGTTTTGTCTTCCCTTTCGCAATGCTTCATTTAATTCAATTTCTTTAAAACCGGGGGTATTTATTGCAATTAACTCAAACTGACTTTTTGAATTTAATCCTAAGGTTACTCGAAAATTTCCCAGCAATTGTTGATAATCTAATTTTGCACTTTCAAAGGAAAATAATGCATCATAATATTCATTACTCTGTTCCAGGACATCCAGTTCAACTTTATATCCGGCTTTGGCCTGAACTTTTATATCTTCCAGGGTATTTTTTTCCAGCTCTAACCCTTTTTCTTTAACTTGTAAGTCTTTTTGAGCTAATTTCAATTGAAGATATTCATCAACGACTTGAATGATAAGGTCTTCTTTTTTCTGTTGATATTGCTCTTTTTCCTGGATGAGTAATAATTCATTTTGTCTTTCTAATAAATTAGATTGGCTTAACAGGTTTTCAGCTTCCTTCCTTTTGGCGTCGATTTCTGCATTTTTCAACTGATAACCGGCTTTCTGGAATTCAAGATTATTGGCTAATGCCATTTCTACAGCTTGAGGAAGATTCAGCTTTATACTTTCCTGAGCAGTAATCTGAATATTCCCTATCACCATAATACAAAATAACAGAAATACAAGAATAACCAGTTTTTTCTTCATGATTTACCTCCTAGTGAAAATAAATTTAAAGATATAATCTTTTATTTTCATTTATTTTAATGTTATAATCTAAAATCTCTATAAAGTAAAAATTAAGTTTTTATAAAATGAAAATTAAAATTTTATTAACTCCATGAAAAACTTAGGGAAGATTTGACCCCAAGTCTTTTATTTTTAAGAGTTCACCATTAATTCTTAAATTACGCGATTACTAATTTGTTTGACTCTATTTAAGATATCGGGTATAATTTTTACAAATTTTTCATGGGACATAGTAATTTTCCAATGAGCGTTAAAAATATAACTTAAAAATTTTTAAAGAGACTTTGAATGATATCTGATCAACCAAACCCATTTTTATAATTCATTCTCCAAAAGAAAATATTGATGTTAAAACCCAAAAAAGCTCCCAGTGTTTTTTCAAAGAAGAAGTAAAATGTTATGGGGTAAAAACCGCTATAGTCAGGAAAATTGCCGATGAATTTGAACCGAACGATTGGATTGTATTTAAAAACTGGGTAGAGAAATATGTGAATAATTGGGCAAAATGTGATGGATTTTGCAATCATACCATGGGGAGTTTTTTAGTGAAATATCCGGCGTTTATTGAGGAACTAAAAGAATGGACCCAATCAAAGAATCGCTGGCTTAGAAGGGCAGCGGCCGTTTCCCTTTGTCGGAATTAGAGGTTATCGAAAAAGGGACATGCAGTTCCTGTAAAGGAGCTTTACTGGCTGCCATACGGCGTTTGTATAAAGAAAGACAATCTCCACACTGTACCATACTTATGGGGCAAAGATTGAGAGATAGAGAATGTGAGTTTGTCTCTAATTGTAAGTATGGTACAGTCAAATCAAAGAAACCTTTGGTGAGCATAGGACAGTGTTGCCATTGGGTAGCCGAGCATTATCCAATTGAACACATTAAAGGGTATCCGGTAAAGGCAGAGGCCATCTATATGTCTTATGCGAGGAGGTAAGTTATGAACATTGAACATGTGGCTATCTGGACAGGGGACATAGAGCGTTTAAAAAGATTCTATACTAAATATTTTAACTGCATAGCAGGGAAGAAATATCGTAATGAGTCAAATGATTTTGAGTCATACTTTCTATCTTTTGATAACAGCGCTCGTCTTGAATTAATGCAGATGCCATCGATACCTCACCATTTAAATGATCCAAAAATACAATATGAAGGAATTATTCACATTGCCATATCAGTTGGTAGTAAAGAGAATGTAGTTAAAATTACTGAAAAGCTACGATCTGATGAATATACAATTGTAAGCGAGCCGAAAACCACAGGCGATGGATATTTTGAAAGCTGTGTGCTTGATTCAGATGGAAATCGAGTAGAAATAACCGTTTAAGGAGCTGATACTTCAGCCAACCCCCTTTTTCTTTTAAAAAGAAGGATTTTTTAAATCTTTTATCGTATTAATATTAAGGTGTAGAAAAATTAAAGAACTAATTCTTTTTAACCGCTGCCGGTGATTTAATAAGGTAAATATATATTCTTGAAGCGTGACAAAGAACTGTTCCCTGACACATATAAGCGAAAGTCAGAAGGAAAGCCTAAAAAGAAAGTTGATAAATAGGTGTCTGCCCTATTATTTCGAAGGGCTTTTTTATTTGAAAAAGAAGGATTTTGAAGATAAATGTAGTATATATAAAATATAGGCACAATTAGATGTTTATAATTTAATTAAAGCCTGAATAAAGGAGGAGATTAAAATGTCTAAAGAAGAATTGATTAGTATGATGCGTAAGTTCAAAGATGCATATAATAAAAAGGATCTAGAAAAAAGCTTGTCTTTTTTTGCAGAGGATGCCGATTGGGTTAATCCAAACGGCGAATTTAAAGGGAAAGAAGAGATCAAGAATTATTTTAGATGGGGATTTGAAATTAGTCCAGATCAAAAGATTATCGAGTCAGGGGTCAAAATTATAGCAGAAGAAGATAAAGCAGTGTATGAACATATTTTAGAAGGCAGTTTTGAAGGGATGAAATATCAAATTCTTGCACTTTGTATCTACGAATTTAAAGGGGATAAATTTCAACATCTTAGAACTACCTATGATCGCTTGTCTATGGCGAAACAACTTGCTAAAGGTCCAATTGCCAAAACAGCTGTAAATTCTATTATCAATCGGATAGAAAAAGGGTTAAGATAAAAAGTAAGATAAATTTATAAATTAAAACAGTTCGTAAAACTTTTTCATCTTTAATTAACTATCATAAATTTTAGTTTATTATAAATTTGTACAGAATTTTTATTCATACAAAAGGTGCTAAAATTATTCTGTCCGGGGAGCCTTGACTTTCCAGCCCTTTGGCCTCTTTTGCTGAAGGGCTTTTTCTTTTTATAGACTATTTATAAAAAAAGAAGGATTTTTGGAATATTTGTGGTATTAAAAATATAGTTACCTGAAAAAATTAATTTCGGGAGATATCCAGCAACGGTATATAATTTTTAAAATAAATTGAAAACTCTTTATTTATCTATAAAAATAAATAATATTTTATAAGGAGGAATATTATGAAATATAAACGAATTATTATTTTAACAATTCTTGTTTTAACTATCCTCTCATTATTTTTATCATTTGTTTATGCTCAGGTTTGGGTTATCGAATATTCCGGTGACGTCGCTCCAATTGCTAGTAAAATTTCATCAAAGATCCGAGAAACATACTTAAAAGATTATTATGATTCTAATAATATTAGCCCTAAACCACAATATGATGATATAAATATGCATAAATCAGCGGGAATATTTAAAATATTAGACGGGCAGGGAAACATTATTAGGGTTGTAAATAAAACTTCGTTGTCAATTTCAAAAAAAGTAGGATTTTCTTCTGTAGATGATGTTATGACCGCTGTAGCTATAAATAATATTGGAAAAGTTCCTAATGCTCCTCCATTCACCATTGGTTCTTCTGTAGAAGATGTTATTAGAGTTATGGGGACTCCTGAATCGATTCAGATATCCTTTAAATCTTTTAAATATCGAAATTCTACTGTTTATTTTGATGACGATTGGAAAGTGCAGTCTTGGGATAATCGATATGGGAATTTAAAAGTAAGTTTAGAAAATGAAAATAGTATTGATGTATTAGATATCGATGATATTTTTAAAATTATCAATGATAATCTAAACGAAGAATTTACAATTTTACCTACTGATAAATCTATTGAAGGAACTATTAAAGAATTTCAGAAGTATTTAGAAAATCAGTAAACATAAATTAAATTTATATCTAACTGGAAAAAGATTATATTTTGGTTCCAACTAGAAAACGTTAGGGGAACCGGACATAGATAATTGTCAAGTTATTGCTTTTGCTAAAGGAAAAGATGAAGATGAGGCATTTATAAACTTAAAAAAAGAGAATGATTATTTATTCGATACAAATTTTGATGAAATAATTTGTATCGAACTTAAACATGAGGATTATTATCATAATGCTAAACATTTTCATTTGAGTGAATACAAATGAAACAATACGAAGCAGTAATAAAAGTAATGGAAGAAAGGGTGGCTATGCTACTCTTGGAGAATTATATCAAGAAGCATTAAAGGTTATTGGTATTGAATGGAAAACTAACACGCCTTTTGCAAGCATTCGGCGTATTGTTCAGGATAATAGATTTTTCTTTAAGATTAGACCTGGACTCTGGGCATTGAAAGAATTTAGAGATAGATTACCCATTGAGATTTTACCAACTAATGAAGTCTCAGAATCAAAAAAATTAGAATTTAATCATTCTTATTATCAAGGTTTACTATTAGAAATAGGTAATTTAAAAAAATTTCAAACTTCGTTACCTCCACAGGATAAACAAAAAAAATATTTAGGAAAAACCCTTAAAGATATTTCTACTATAAAAGATTTTTATAATTTTACTTACAAGCACCTTGTAGAAAAAGCGAAGAGAATAGATGTAGTATGGTTTAATGAAAGAAAAATGCCAGATTCATTTTTTGAAATTGAACATACAACAGATATGGTACATTCACTATTAAAATTTGTGGAGTTACAAGATTTTTATTCAAAATTTTATATCGTAGCTAATAAGTTGCATGAAAATCAATTTAATGCAAAACTATCATATAATGCTTTTTCGGTTTTGCGTAATCGAGTTCATTTTATAACTTATGAGGTAGTTTCAAATTGGCACAGTAAAACTTATGAATTAGTAACTTTAGAAGATAAACTAATCATAGGGTAGACCGAGAATTTTCCCGTGCAGGTATTCCCCCTGATAATCATTCTTCAGCGCAACCATCGAATAATCGGTGGAGTTCTGAATATTTTTTTCTTCCCATCTATACCTTCTTAAATTTTTCACCCTAAAATTTTTTTTACAAAAAAGAAGGATTTTATAAACTTTTTGTCGTATTAATATTAAGGTGTAGAAAAATCAAAAAACTATTTCTTTTTGCCGCTGGTGGCGATTCAATAAAGTAAATATCTATTCTTGAAGTGTGACAAAGAACTGTTCCCTGAGACCTATTGAAAAAATAGAAGGTCAAAGGAAGGAAAAAATTTTAATAAAAGGAGGTAGCCATGCCTGAATTTGGAAATCCGTTTTCTGGTCTTAAGAAAGACCGTAAGATCACAAATGAAGAGTTAATTCGTGCAATAAGGTTTATGATTGCCGCAGAATATGAAGCCATTCAGCTCTATATGCAGCTTGCCGAATCAACCGATAACCAATTAGCCCAGGAAGTACTAAAGGACATCTCAGATGAAGAGCGTGTTCATGCCGGAGAATTTCTTAGACTATTAAAAGAACTTGCCCCGGATGAAGAAAAATTCTACAGAGAAGGCGCTAAAGAGGTAGAAGAAGAGATAAAAAAATAAAGTAAAGGAAATTAAAGATGAAACGTCTATTTAATTGGCAGATTTTATTAGGTCTATCCCTAATAGCTTTATCTGCCCTGGTTTATATTATTCACTATTTCATTTTTAGAGACGCACATCATATTTTTATATATCTTATTGGAGATATCGCATTTGTTTTCTTAGAAGTTTTGTTAGTGACTTTGGTTTTGCACCAGTTACTGCAATATAGAGAAAAGAAAGTTATGCTGAACAAACTAAATATGGTTATAGGTGCGTTTTTTAGTGAGGTCGGAGGAGAATTGCTCAAGATTTTTTCTGATTTTGATACAAAATCTTCTGAAATGACTCAGAAGCTGGTAATAACAGATGAGTCTTTTAAAAAAGATTTTTTGAAAATTTGTAAAAATGTTAAAAATCATCCTTATGACATTGATAGTAAGAGAGGGGATTTGGAGAATATTAAAAATTTCTTGAAGGGGAAGAGACAGTTTTTGCTAAATCTTTTGGAAAATCCTAATCTATTAGAACATGAGTCATTCACAAATTTACTTTGGGCAGTATTTCATTTAACAGAAGAGCTTACTCACAGAAGAAGCCTGACCAGATTACCAGAAAATGATTATCAACACCTTGCGGGAGATATAAAGAGGGCATATCATCTTTTAATTGTAGAGTGGTTGTACTATATGAAGCATTTAAAAGCTAATTACCCCTATCTTTTTTCTCTTGCAGCCAGAACAAATCCTTTTGATACAAATGCATCGGTAGAGGTTAAATAGACAGTTTCTTGTACTAAGCAAACATGCCTAACCTAAAGGAAGCAGGGGAAGTAATCTAAATATATAGTTTTGCCATTACACGGAATGAAAACCAAGTGATAATGGCAGCGCTCCTTGAGTTAATCATGGCTATTGCAGTTGCTGGTATTGCATTTATGATATATCCCATCTTAAAAAAGAACTCAGAAGTCAAAGAAGGTTTAGCTCGT
>Ga0307380_10006669_pt1 | contig 15123 bp, 12 predicted proteins | sample UN3MG_FD_202239 | JGI IMG/M metagenome (GOLD analysis project Ga0307380, IMG submission 202239) | Soil microbial communities from Risofladan, Vaasa, Finland - UN-3 | ecosystem: Environmental > Terrestrial > Soil > Coastal area > Acid sulfate soil | place: Finland: Risofladan, Vaasa | collected...
CCAGCTGCGTGACTTCCGGCGCCGCGTCCACCAGGAACCAGGGATCGACCGGGATGCAGTGCCCACCTACGCCGGGACCGGGACTGAGGATATTCACTCGCGGATGCCGGTTCGCCAAAGCAATGACCTCGTTCCCCTCGGCACCAAAGACCCGGCTAATACGCGCGACCTCATTCGCGAAAGCGATGCCAACGTCCCGCGAGGCATTCTCCACGAGTTTGGCGAGCTCGGCGACGACGGCCGTCGTGAGAAGGACTTCTCCCTCCACCATAGGTCGGTAGATGTCCGCTGCCCTTCGGGCGCTTTCCTCATCGATGCCGCCGATGACTCGATCGTTCTGAACGAGTTCCGCCAAGATACGTCCCGGCAGGATGCGCTCCGGGCAGTGGGCGACGAACAGATCGTGCTTCAACTGCAGGCCGGACTTGCTGAGAATTTGCACTAGCAAGCCATCGGTTGTACCAGGCGGCACCGTTGACTCCAACACCACCAGATTGCCTGACCGCAGGTGAGGCACGATCGACTCGGCCGCCCCTTCGACGAACGACAAGTCAGCGGTGTGGTCCTCCCTGATCGGCGTTGGCACGGCGATGATGAATGCGTCCGCCTCCTCGGGAGCCACCTGCGCATGTAAGTTGCCGGAGTTCACGGCAGCTTGAAGAACGGTTCTCAGACCCACCTCTTCGATCGGGACGTCGCCCGCGTTGACCGCGTCAACAATGTCCGATCGGAGATCGACACCCGTCACGCAGAAGCCATTGACGGCCAGCATCGACGCCGTCGGCAGGCCGACATATCCCAGCCCAAGTACACAGACATGCTTCACTGCCGGTTGCCCGGAGTCTGGCATATTCCCACACTCTCCCGTATGCAATGTGACTCCTCGCGTTTTCACCGGGGGTGCCGCGTCTACCTTCAGAAGCAGGGCGCCGATCGCTGTTCGGCTGATGGGAGACCGGCGGGAGCGAGGCGTTTCGTGGTCGGGCGGACCGGGATCGCCGCCCACGGGAGTAAGGGGGCTGCGAGTGTCCTGGCGGAGTCCAATGACACTGCGGTGTCGATGCGCGACACTCTGGTACCAGTGTGCTGTCTTCGATGCCCGAGCGAGTCGTCACGCTAGCTTTCGCAGGAATATCCAGTCGTGGGTCACAGGCGGAACCAGGGGTCCTGTAGAGGAGTCGCCGTTTTCGTTGCAGAATGATCCGGGAACGTGAGCGCTTGGCACAATAGGATGCTCGCGCCTGGGATCGCTCTATGGTCTTCAGTTCTGTGGTCTTCCTGTTTCTCTTCTTGCCTGTGGTGCTGGCGCTCCACTTGCTTGCGCCGAGGCGCTTTCGAAACTTGCCCCTTCTGGCAGCGAGTCTTGTATTCTATGCTTGGGGCGAGAAGCTATTCGTGCTCCTCATGGTTGGCTCCATCTTGGCCAACTACATCTTCGGCCTCCTGATTGAACGCACTCGACAGGGGCGATATGGTCGTCTAGCCCTTGGTGGTGCAGTAGCCATCAACCTCGTCCTGCTTGCTGTATTCAAGTACGCCAACTTCGTCGTCGCTAACCTGGGTTTCGTCATGCAGCGGATGGGGATTCAGCCGATTGAGCTACAGCCGGTCCATCTTCCGATCGGCATCTCCTTCTTCACGTTCCAGGCGATGTCCTACGTTATCGATGTCTACCGGCGACAAGCTGAAGTTTAAAGGAACCCGATCAACGTCGCTCTGTACATATCGCTGTTTCCGCAACTCATCGCTGGACCTATCGTCCGCTACCGCGACATCGCAGCGCAGCTTGCAGGGCGCGTCCTCACACGCGAGGGGTTCGCCGGGGGCATCCGACGCTTCATCGTTGGGCTGGGCAAGAAGGTGCTCATCGCCAACACGGTCGCCGTGCCGGCCGATCAGATCTTCGCCCTTCCGGTGCATGAGCTGACACCGGGACTCGCTTGGCTCGGCATCGCGTGCTACACCATACAGATCTACTTCGACTTCTCCGGCTACTCAGACATGGCAATAGGTCTGGGGCGCATGCTCGGATTTCACTTTCTGGAGAACTTCGACTACCCCTACATCTCGCGCTCGATTCGAGAATTCTGGCGTCGGTGGCACATTTCCCTGTCAAGTTGGTTCCGCGATTACCTATTCATCCCCCTGGGTGGCAGCCGGCGCTCACCGGCCCGCGTGTACTTCAACCTAGTGACTGTTTTCTTCCTCTGTGGCCTGTGGCACGGGGCCAGCTGGACTTTCGTGGTGTGGGGCCTGTACCACGGCCTCTTCCTCGTCGTTGAGCGCCTGGGCATCGAGAGAAGGATCGCCGCTTTGTGGAAACCGTTCGGGCATCTCTACGCGATGCCAGTCGTCATCGTGGGCTGGGTGCTCTTCCGGTCCGAAACCATTACCCAAGCGGGTGGCTTCCTGGCAACCATGGCCGGCTTTGCTGCAGGGACGGGAACTGTACATCACGCCTCTCTCTACCTCACAGAAGAGGTCGCACTTGCCCTCGTTGTCGGCGCAGTCGGATCCACGCCCGTGTCGCGTGAGCTGTCTCGCTGGCGCGAGCAGTTCGTCGCGGCACACTCGACTCGGGGCGTCCGGGTGCTCGATGGTGCACTGGCGTACGCTGGCACTGCTGTGCTCGTGTCGATTCTCATCGCTTCGGCGATGTGGCTTTCCGCTGGCACATATAATCCCTTCATCTACTTCCGCTTCTAAAGAGAGTGCTGTGGGAGATATTAGAGCCAGTTGGGTCCGCGTGTCGGCCGATGCCATGCTGATCATATTGTTCGCTGTGGTGCTGCTCCTGCCAGTTGCCGAGCAGTTGATTGGGATCGATCACACCACGGCGCCAGTCGAGAAGCGTAGGCTGGCCAAGCGTCCCGCACTTCGGTTGGACGCCGAGACCCTCGATGGCTTTCCGGAACGCTTCACAGCATACTACAGAGACAATTTCGGCTTCCGCAACAGGCTCATCCGCTGGCACAACCGCGTCAAGGTGCGCTGGCTGCACGCCTCGCCCTCCGCCAACGTTGTTCTCGGGAACAACGGGTATCTGTACTTCGCGGGGGGCGACACGATGGAGTATTACCGCTCCGTCAAGCCCCTTTCGCCTGAGGAGCTGGAGCAGTGGCTCAGGGCGCTTGAAGAACGGCGCGACTGGCTAGCCGCGCGCGGAGCGGGCTACCTGGTGGTCATTGCGCCGAGCAAACAGTCCATCTATCCCGAGTACGTGCCTGGCAGGTTCAACCGCGTACAACAAGCATCACGACTCGACCAGCTGCTCAAGTACATGGGGGATCACTCGGACTTCGAGATACTGGACCTGCGCGGGCCTCTGATCGAGGCAAAGAAGCAGTCTGACGTGTATGAGCGCACTGATACCCATTGGAACGATCTCGGGGCTCATATCGCCTACAGCGCAATCGTGGAGCACCTTTCCACGTGGTTTCCCAATATGACACCGTATCCCCGGTCATCCTACGAAGTACTGAGTCGAGAAGGGCCGGGTATTGACCTGGCGCAGCTTCTGGGGATGGAAGACGTCATCACCGATACGTGGGTCTCCCTTCTACCGCAGACCCCGCGTCTGGCAGAGAAGGTGGACCCAGGCTACCTCCTTCCTCTGCATGAGTGGGGAGTGACACCTCCCATCGTCATGCAGCATCCTGATTCCAGCCTGCCACGGGCGGTTGTGCTGCGCGACTCCTTCGCTATCCGCTTCATCCCATTCCTATCGGAGCATTTCAGTCGAGTCGCCTACCTCTGGGAGTATGGCTTCGACACTGCCGCTATCGAACGAGAACAGCCGGATGTCGTGATTCACGAGATCGCCGAGCGCGTTCTGATCCAGGATTGGTCCATCCCTGTCAACCCAGCGACGATGAGCGATGACCTTCTTCGGCCCTGAGGACGGGCGGCAGGCCTGTCTAGCATTCCTGTGCGACCGCAGACGGAGCGTCTCTGACGCACTGCGCTAGGAGAGATGTGGCGTCTCGCCGAACCCACACACTGTCGTCTGATGAATGGCAGGCCCGGGGCGTTAGGACCGGCCGTGCAGGTGGGCGAATGTCTGTGGCAAGGGAACCGAGGACGGGCGTCACACATGCAGACGTGTTGCTTTGTCTGGCACTCGCGTCCGCGGCGGTGGTCGTGACGCTCTACAACTGGCCGCTCTATATGCAGGACGTTGATGTGTTCATGCTGATCTCCCGCAGAATATTGGCCGGCCAGGTGCTGTACCGGGACTTCTGGATGGCCTACCCGCCGGGTCTCTTCTACCTGTACGCCGGGCTGATGAAGCTTTTCGGGATCAGCCACCAGGTGATCAAGCTCAGTGCCGTCGTCATGTTCGCTGCCGTGCCTCCGATGATGTACCTGGTCACGCGTCGATATGCTTCGATCGCGGCGGCGCTCTTCGCGGCCGTGCTCGCCATCGCCGCCTATCCCCCGAGCCATAAAGTGGTCATCCCGTTCTTCTCGGTGACGACGCTCTGGGTCATCTCATCCCTCGAGCGCGGCGCCACGCGGGCTCGACTCGTCGCAGCTGGCGTGAACATAGGCATGGCAGTGCTGTTCAAGCACGAGATCGGCTTTCTGCTCTCCCTGGCGGTGCTGGCCTGTGTTTGGTTTGCGCCGGCAGAGACTGCTCTCGCCGTGAGGCGCAGGATCGCTCGTATCGCCTGGTATGTCGCCGGGGTGCTCCTGCCGGTGCTACCTACGGTGATCTACTTCTGGTTCCGGCGCGCGCTCAAGCCCTTCGCCTATGACTTGATCGTGGAGCCCTTCTACGCGGTCTCGGGGATGAGCATCAGCATCAAGCCGCCTCTCAGCGGAGGGCTCAGCGCCATAACCGGGGCCTGGCAGCAGGAGGTGGTGTCCCACGTTGTCTACCTGGCGCCGGTCGTGTACGCGGTCATCCTGCTGGGGACCGCCGGACGAGTGCTGAGAGGGCGCAGCAGCGGGAGAGGTTTCTTTCTCTTCTGCGGCGCTCTGGTCGGCTGCGCCACGCTGGTGAACTGGATCGGCCGGACGGACTTCCCTCATATCAGACAGGGAATCCTCCCGCTCTTCGTTCTTCTCGCGATAGGTCTCGATTCGCTCCTAGCGCGGCTGCGAGATCGGAGACCCGCCGCGCTGGCGTTCAGACTGGCCGGCGCGGTAGCTATAGTCGGTTACGGATTATGGTTCGCGGCCGCCGGACTCTCCGGAAAATGTCTGCGCCCCAGCGCGGTCCGATTGGAGCAAGTCAGTTCGGTTTCGCCCGCCCTGCAGGAAGTGGTCGCCTACCTCGACAGCAACGTCGGCGCAGAGGAAACCATCTTTGTGACTCCCCGGGCGATGGATATCTACAACCTTACCGGCCGGCTCAATCCATTCAAATATGGGGACATCTTCCCTGGCGTCTTCGGTCGCTATCCCCGTAAGGCCGAGTCGGAGCTGGTGGCCGACCTTCAGGCGAAGGCCGACGTCGTCGTGCTCGATATCTATCCGTGGACGGCTGAGCCGGACAGGAACGAGCTCTCCGAGTATGCTCCTCTGGTGAATTCCTGGATCCAGGACGAGTGCCGACCCGTCGCCCGGGTGGCGAACCGATACGATATTCTGCGGCGCGTCGATCCTCAACGTTGAGAGTCCGTCGGCCCGTGTCCGGGCCGCCTCCAGTCATGGGTAGGCCTAACGGATGATCAAGAAGCTGAATGGCATACCGAGACCTCTAGGGAGCGTCCTTCTCCTCGGGATCCTCGCGGCCGCCTTCTACGCGCCTCTCTTCTATATCGGCGGCGATCACCGCGCGTATATTTCCGGCGATTTCGTGACCCACGTTTTCCCGATCAGGCAGATGATGAGCCGGATAGCGCAGATGGGCACCATGCCTCTCTGGAACCCATACCTATGGAGCGGTCACCCGGCCATTGGCGATGCCTCTACTCAGACGTTCTACCCGCTGAAGTTCGTCACGCTCTGGTTCGAATGGAAACGCCTATATGTGCTGCTGGAGGCGATTGCCGTCTTTCATATAGTGTTGGGCGGAGCTCTCATGCTCCTGCTCATGCGGACTATAGAAGTCAGCTGGAAGGGTGCAATCGCGTCCGCGATAGTGTTTATGTTCAACGGATACTTCGAGGCCCACCTCAACCACAGCAATCTCGTCGAGTCCGCGATATGGATGCCTGGGGTGCTGGCCTTCCTGACGCTGTCATTCCGGCAAAGAAAGCCGTGCTACATCGCTGCGGCCGCTATCTGTCTAGGCATGTCGGCACTGGCCAGCTTCGTTGAAGTTGTGTTCTACATCATAGTCGCTATGGTGCTGTGGGCTGTGTTCTTCTCCGTTGGATGGTGGCGAAGAGGCGAGGAAGCCCGTGTCGCACCACGGCTCGGAGCGACCATTACAATTGCAGTGATCGGCGTCGGCATCGGGGTGGCTGCGGTGCAGTTGCTCCCGATGTACGAGTTGTCACGTCTGTCGGCACACACTGCTCTCACGTTCGAGCAGGCGACCCAACTCTCAATGGCCCCAGCCGGCCTTTTCTCGATCCTGATTCCTCGGGTGCTGGAATCACGCAGCATGGCCTACTGCGGATCCATCGCCCTGGTGCTGGCCATGATCGGCCTCTGGCGGGGGCCGAGGAGCAAGACTAGTGTCTTCGCGGCCCTGGGCATTGTCTCACTCGCCTTCGCGCTCGGTCGGTACTCACCCGCCTATAGGGTTTTGTATCTTATGGTGCCAGGAGTTGATTGCTTCAGAACCCCGGAGCGTTGGCTGTTGCTGTATGTGTTTGCGATCTCCGGCCTCGCCGGACTGGGGGTGGATGCCCTCGCACGAGGCCCTCGGCCAGAGGCAGGGAGGATGCTCAAGCGGGTCAGAAATGCCCTCCCGGGGCTAATCATCCTCGGTGTTGTGCTGGCGTTTCTGCTGCGTCCGGTGGCGCTGAATGACCGTCAGTGCGCTTTCCAGATAGGTATGTTCGCCCTGGTTCTAATGGTGGCGACGGGAGTCTTCGCCGCAGGCCTCGCGCGTCCCAGTGTTGCCAGGCTCCTGCCGCTGCTGATGATCTGTCTGCTCGTGAGCGATGCTTTCATCACCCTGAGGGGTGTCAATCTGGGCCGACAAGATCCGTTCCTGCGGTACGCGAAGGTCCGTGATACCGCGACCGCCCTGGCCCGAGAAGGCGGAGCCTATCGCGTTTCGAACATCGGGGGGTGGGAAAACTGGCCCGGCATGGTGGGGCTGGAGCATATCCGAGGGTACGGTCCAATGCCGTTGCGGCGGTACATTAGCTACCTTCGGTGTGTGAGCACCAATCCTCAGCTTCTGGACGCGCTCAACGTACGGTATGTTCTCGACGATTTCACCGTGGCATACAAGAATGCTCGCGCTTTTCCGCGCGCCTTCTTGGTGGACCGCTATCTGGTCGAGCGCGATCCCAGCGCCATCGCATCACACTTGAGCCAGCCCAGTAGTATCGACCTCCGCTACTGTGTGGTGCTGGAGGAGGAGCCCGACTCCGCAGGTTCGTTGGAGCAAGTGGGCTGGGGTGAGTCCGCTACTTCCCCACGACAGAGCGTGGGAACCGCCGATCTGGAGAGCCGCGCGCCCGACGCGTTACAGGTCAGGACCCGTTCCGATCGGGATGCGTTCCTGGTGCTCAGCGAGGTGTTCTACCCAGGCTGGGAGGCAACGCTGGATGGTGATGCGGTGCCCATAATGCGCGGCGATTACATCTTCCGCGTCATCTCCGTGCCAAGAGGGGAACACCTCGTTTCGCTGCGCTACCGCCCTGGTTCCTTTCTCCTGGGGGCCGCCATCAGTGGTTTGTTCGTGCTCCTCTGCGTCGCGGGTCTGCTGTTGGGCGACAAACCCAGGCGTATCAGGTGAGGACCCGATAGTCTGGATCCGGCGTGTACGCGGAGGACGCGCGGGAGTGCGGGATCTCTTCGGATTCTCGGCTTCACCGTACTCCAGATTGCCGGCCCGTGTTCAGGCGCCGAAGCTGCGCTAGCGCGAGCTGATCCAGATGCCGAGACAGATGACGAGTACCCCCACCCATCGCGTGGCAGGCACACGCTCCCCGAACAGGAGCGCGGAGAGGAACAACACCACGCCGAACGTTAGACCCATGAACGGATAGGCCCGGCTCAGCTCGGCGCGAGAGAGCGCCATAATCCAGGCGAGCGCGGCGAACACCGCGCAGGTCAAGCCGAGGACGACCGACGGATTCGTGAGAGCGCGCCCCAGGAAGGCCGGCAGTTGCCTGAACTGCCCCGGACTCGCGCCTACCTCAAGCACCCCATGCTTGACCAGCGCCTGCCCGGCAGCTGTCAGGCCGATCGTCAGGAACACCAGCAGCAGGGCAGGCTTTGTCATATACTCCCTCAGATCACCGGATCGGCTCTGCGGGCGCAGGCGAGCAGAGATGTACCAAGAGGAAGAGCGAAGCGACAGCCGACCACGTGGCGTTCCAGAGACAGCATCCACTCCAGTACCTGGTTCAGCAGTGGCACAACGCGCACTTCTCGCAGCGCATATTTCCTCGCGGCGGCCCTGTCCTCCGATAGGTCCTGGCTCTGGCGCTGGTGGCCTCGGACCTTCCGCAGGAACCACACCAGTGGAAGAATGGCCGCCATGCAATATGTCAGGTACTCAACCCGATACCCGGCCGATTCCAGCTTGTGTCGAAGCTCGCCCCACTCATACCGCCGGACGTGGCATGAAGCCACATCGAAGTAGCTCCAAAGGCTCTTGTGGGCAGGCACGGAGATCAGAAGCACACCGCCAGGCTTCAGCACCTCCCTCAGCGAGCAGAGCAGTCCGACGTCGTCCGTCACATGCTCGACGACATCGAATGCCCCCACCACGTCGAATTCCGCTCTGAATGGGGGCTGCCTCGCGTCGCCCGCGACCAAGTGACAACTCGTGCGGCTGCGAGCGTAACGCAGGCCCTGCATGTAGGCGTCCATGCCGACGACCGTACTGCCAGGGCAGTGGTCTGCAAGTGCTTTCAGTACGTTACCGTTGCCGCACCCCACCTCCAATACGCGATATCCCGCAGGCAGGTCGGCAGCTACCTGTTGAAAGAGCCCCAACAGCACGCGATTGCGGGCGCGAAACCAGAAATGCTTGTCTTCCGCTTCCAGCAACGTCGCGAAGTACTCTTCGTCGAAGAGCCTATCGCTCACTCGATCTCCGCTCCGCACAAGATCTCCCCGTACTGCCCCGCCTCACACGAATGTCTCTCTGAGCCGCGTGACGGGCAGAATGCTGTTACCGAGCTCATCAGTCATGTCAGAAAGCTGCAACAGCCCTTCGCCGCAGACTACCACGGGCCTACCCCCCTCCAGCCTCCAGATCTTCCCAGGGTCTCTGATCTCAAACCGAACTTCCTCAGGCACGATCTCGGATCGCCAGATGCGTATCCGCTTTCCGCGAAGATACGAAAACGCCCCGGGATATGGATAGCTCACTGCTCTGATCAGGTTGTAGATCTCCCGAGCCGACTTCCTCCACTCTATCCGGCAATCTTCGGGGCCCCGCCAGATGGCGTATGTGGCCTTCGACCCATCCTGCCGCTGAGCCTTGATCGCACCAGATTTCATCTTCAGCACGAGCGCACCCGCAGCTTCGCAGTAGAGCTCTCCGATCCGCTCAATCGCCTCGCCCATATACACCTCTGGTCCGAGGTGGGTTCCTGCCTGGATGATTATGTCGCCGTCATCCACACCGTCACCACCGTATATCACGGAGACACCGAACTCATCCTCGCCCTTTATCATCCCCGTTGCCACAGGAGCGAAGCCCCTGTATCTCGGCAGGAGTGAATCATGGAAGACCACCAGTCTGTCCGGCAGTCGGGTCCAGACGCCGCTTGGTATGAGAGACTGCCACCCTATCGCCACAATCCCCGTTATCCGCTTCTCATGGATGGTCTCTTGAAGACGGGCCTTGAGATCGGCCCAGGGCGCGAAGTCGAGGCCTTCTTGTCTGCAACATGCCTCGATCAACGCGCCATAGTCTTCACTGACATTTGGGTCACGGTAGGAAGAAACGAGAGAGAGTGTCTCCCTGGCCTGCGCCAAGAGACTCTTCAGTACCATGAGTCCCTTCCTCGTATTGAGCATCCAAAGGAGCCGACGTTCTGATTGCCTCATGCAGTCATGCCTCTTGTCGCTAGACACGCCGTCCTGCCCACCCAACGTCGCCAGCGCGATGTAGCTGCTAACGCGGTGCAGAGCACATTGGCATCAACAGCGGCAAGTGGCACCCACTCGCGCGCGCGGCCGCGAGGGGAGCGCGGCGCTCGTCAGTTCTCTGTGCATCCTCAGCCCAAGGATGGTCCGCTCCTCGATCCCGACCCGCTACGCCGGGAGGTCTGCCTCTCAACCCTACCACTGTTCAAAGCCCTTGACCGCCCCCACGACTTCTGCCTGGTCGTGCTGCGACAGGTCAGCGTAGAACGGTAGACGGAGCAGACGATCGCTGATGGACTCAGTCACCGGACACTGGTACCGGCCACCACCCAGCAGTCTGCCCATCGGCGACAGGTGCAGAGGAAGATAGTGGAAGACACTGAGGATGCCCTGGGCCTTCAGATGAGCGATCAGCGCCTCTCGCTGCTCGCAGGAGGGAAGGATCAGGTAGTACATGTGGTACGGCTGTTCGCGATCCTCGGGCACGACCGGCACCCGCACATCGTGCGCGCGAGCCCACTCCGCTAAATGCTCGCTGTAGTACCGCCATACCTGTCGGCGTCTAGCTTGGATCTGGTGCCGATGCTCCAGCTGGGAGAAGAGGAACGCTGCGAGTATGTCCGACGGCAAGTAGCTGGAGCCGATGTCCACCCAGCTGTACTTATCGACTTGCCCCCGGAAGAAGCGAGCGCGGTCGGTGCCCTTCTCTCTGATGACCTCTGCGCGCCTGACTAGCTTGGCATCGTTGATGAGCAGGGCACCGCCTTCGCCGCACTGGAAGTTCTTCGTCTCGTGGAAGCTCTGGGCAGCCAGGCACCCGAAGGTGCCGAGGTAGCGGCCCCGGTACCGGCCGAACAGACCATGCGCGTTGTCCTCCACCACCGAGACACCCCGCGTCGCGGCCAACTCGCAGATGAAGTCCATCTCGCATCCAACACCGGCGTAGTGCACCGGGACGATCACCTTGGTGCGAGGTGAAATCAAGCTTGGGAGTTGCGTTTCGTCCAGATTCAGTGTATCCAGGCGTATGTCCGCGAAGACCGGTTGTGCGCCGCGAAGGACGAAGGCGTTCACCGTGCTGACGAAGGTGAAAGACGGCACTATCACCTCGTCCCCGGGCTGTATACCAAGGAGAATCGCAGCCATCTCTAGAGCGTGAGTACAGGACGTCGTCAGCAGCAAGCGCGGCACTCCTAACTCCCGCTCGAGAAGAGCAGCGCATTTCCGGGTGAAGCCGCCGTCACCGGATATGTGACCGGACTCGACAGCTTGAGAGATGTACTCGAACTCTGTGCCGGTCAGGCCGGGCTTGTTGAAGGGAATGCGGTACGCTGGACCAGGCGGCGAGAACTGGCGGTCCTGCGGGCAATCGGATCCACACTGCTCAGCCGCTGTCTCGTCGTGCGGGGTCCAGTACTCTGGGACGGGCATCGGGCCGAGCTCCTCACTCATCGGGTCTATCGCTCCCCGCGTGGGCTGACGGCACCCGATCGCCCGATACCGACCGCACCACATAGGTGGGCCGCTCCATACTTCTGACATGAACGCGGGCGAGGTACTCGCCGATGATGCCGAGCACGAAGAGCTGAACGCCAGAGAAGATGGCAATGATCGAGGCTAGGAACGGAAACCCCGGCACGCTCTCGCCCTGGATCAGGTACCGACCCACGACGTACGCCAGTACGGCCATGCCAACGAAGGTGAAGCCGAAGCCGATCAGGCTCGCGATTTGGAGAGGGCGCGTGCTGAACCCGGTCACCATGTTCAGACCGTGGGCAACAAGCTTACCTAACGTGTAGCCGGAGGTGCCGACGGTCCTTGGATCGTGCCGAACGAGTATAGCGGTGAAGCGGGAGCTCGCCCAAGTCAGCAACGCGTCGACCGATACGTAGGGCGCGCGGTAGTCGTCGAACGCGGTCCGAAGTTCGGTGCGCAGGGCCCGGAACGGGCTGACATTCCGGGCGTTCTCGGCGCCCATCGCGCTCTGCAGCGCTAGCCTCGTGACGTTCGAGGCGATCCCGCGAAAGAGTCCGTGCTGCTTGTGCTCGGGCGCGCCGTAGACGACGTCATAGCCTTCGTCAAGCTTCCGGAGCAGCTTTGGGATCTCCTCGGGAGGGTTCTGAAGGTCGTCGTCAATGGTGACGATCACGTCATAGTGGGCTTCTCTGATGCCGCACAGCAGCGCGTTGTGCTGCCCGAAATTGCGCATCAGCGCGATGCCGCTGACCCAGGGATGTTGTCTGGCAAGCTCGCGGATTGCACTCCAGCTCCCATCCCGGCTCCCATCGTCCACCAGTATTAGTTCGAACTCGGTGGAGAGACTGTGAAGTACCGGCGCGAGTCGAGCGACGAGACTAGGCAGGATGGATTCACTATTGTAGACAGGCACGACAACCGATATGCCTCGGACTGTCCCGCCTAGTCCCCGCTGCTCCGACGTCTCGTGTTCGATATCAGGCATTGGCTAGGGCACCTCAGAGTAGACCGTCAGAACCGGGCCAGCCTGGGCGTGTATGTCGATCTGACAACAGGGCCATTCGTCGTGTACGCGGCTTCGACCTGCCACCTTCTCCGTCGTCACAGCCCTCCCGCTGGTACGAGACCCGGTGGTCGCGATCCAACCTGCAGAGCGTGGGTGTGTCCAGAAGGCCTGAGGCATCTTGCCCCCAGTAGGGTGTTTCTTTCTTTCGGCTCCAGGCCCCAGTTGATCCTATTGGGTTCCGATAGGCTATTGCCTAGACCCCCTATTCCTCAGGCGTCGCAGTAGAAGAAACTGGGTCGCCTTCTCATCCCTCAATCTCAGGAAGCTGCTCCTTTGTGGAACAAGTCACCGGTACGGGAGTGTCCCCTGGGGGGCTCCTGTGTAGCCATTACCCCAGCCGATTGCTCGCGGAGGGATTGCTGTTGAGCGAGGAGCAATCGCCCGTCGTACTTGGCCGGTGCTGGACGGCCGAACGGAGGCATGAGTCATGAGTACCGCGAAGGGAATCTGGCGGACGACCTTGGCCACGGGAGTCGCGTGTGGCAAGCGTTCTCCGTTGGCATTTGTGCTTGTCAGTGTAGTCTGTGGCCTGCTGGTATTGATGTCAGCAGCACCTACGCTTGCGGGGGAGATCGTGGAGGCATGGAGTGGTGGTAGCTTCACCAACCCATTCTCCGTTTCGGTGAATACGGCGGATGGGTCTTGCTGGGTCGCCGACAACGACAGCGATGTCGTCGTCCATCTTGCATCCGATGGGACCGAGCTTCGCCGGACTACCGGGTTCAACATGCCCTGGTCTGTGTCCGTCAATTCGAGTGACAACACGTGCTGGGTCGCCGACAGGCTGAACAATGAGGTCGTCCTCCTGGCCGAAGATGGAACCGAGCTCTGGCGAGGCGGGGGCTTCAATGGCCCATCCTCGGTCTCGGCGAATTCGAGCGACGATTCGTGCTGGGTGGCCGACCGGTTTAACAATCAGGTTGTGCACCTGGCTGCCGACGGCTCCGAGCTCTGGCGGGGCGGCGGCTTCTCGCAGCCCTTCTCGGTTTCCGTAAACACGTCTGACGGGACTTGCTGGGTTGCTGACTACCTCAACGCTCAAGTGGTCCATCTGGACACCGATGGCACAGAGCTGGTACGCCTCGGAGGTTTCACCTCGCCGCTGTCGGTCAGCGTCAACTCCAGCGATGGCACTTGCTGGGTCGGCGACACCGGGTCCAATGAGGTCATCCACCTCGCGGGCGGCACCGAGCTCTGGCGCGGTGGCGGCTTCTCTTCGCCCTGGACGGTCTCGGTGAATGAGGCCGACGGTTCCTGTTGGGTTGCAGATAGGCTGAACAACGAAGTCGTGCACCTGGCGGAAGACGGAACTGAGCTCTATCGCGGCACGACTTTCAACCAGCCCTTCGGCGTCAGTGCAGATCCCACGAATGAGTCCTGCTGGGTGGCCGATTCGCTCAATGCCCAAGTCGTCCACCTTGCCTACCAGTATTCCCTCAGCCTCGACGCCACCAACGGCTCCATCGAGGTTGACGGCGTTGCCCAATCCCTCCCGTGGTCCGGCGATAACGTCAGCGGAACGGAAGTGACTCTCGAGGCGGTGCCGGACGCCACCTACGAATTCTCTGGCTGGTTCGGTGACCTCTCCGGCAGCGAGAATCCGACCACTGTGACGATGACGGACGACATGTCGGTCACCGCAAGCTTCAGCAAGATCTACTACACGCTGAGTATTGAAGGCTCGGGCAATGGCTCCGTCATCGTCGATGGCACGTCGCGATCGCTTCCGTGGTCCGGCAGCTTCGCCTGCGGGTCCACGGTCGACCTCGAAGCCGATCCCGACTCCTGCAACCAGTTTACGTCGTGGTCGGGCGCTCTCTCGGGTTCCACCAACCCCACGACCATCACTATGGACGGCGCCAAGTCCGTCACGGCCAACTTCGCCCCCATCATGTATACGCTGAGCCTCACCGGGGTCGGAGAGGGCTCGGTGCTCGTGGACGGCGTCTCCCACTCTCTTCCCTGGAGCGGCGGTGTCGCCTGTGGCACGACCGTCGAGCTGACAGCCGCGCCCGACGCGTGCTACACCTTCGGCGGGTGGACAGGAGACCTAACAGGAGTCGCCAATCCCAAGTCGCTCACGATGACAGGGAACAAGTCGGTCACCGCGAACTTCACACAACTGCAGTACGATCTACAGATCTCCGCAACCGGCGACGGCTCCGTCAGTGTGGACGGCGTTTTGCGGTCCCTTCCGTGGACCGGAACCTTCGACTGCGGTGACACCGTCACCCTCGAGGCCGTCCCGGACTCCTGTTGGCAGTTCGGCAACTGGTCGGGCGATCTCACGGGTTCCGATAGCCCTGATCAAATCGTGATCGATGGCGATAAGAACGTCACGGCGAACTTCGAGCAGATCGAGTATACGTTGAGCGTCGCTGGAACCGGTTCGGGCACCATTCTCG
>Ga0307380_10006670_pt1 | contig 15122 bp, 7 predicted proteins | sample UN3MG_FD_202239 | JGI IMG/M metagenome (GOLD analysis project Ga0307380, IMG submission 202239) | Soil microbial communities from Risofladan, Vaasa, Finland - UN-3 | ecosystem: Environmental > Terrestrial > Soil > Coastal area > Acid sulfate soil | place: Finland: Risofladan, Vaasa | collected...
CTTCTGCGGTCCATTTCTGCCGGATCAACCCGAACCTCTCCGCGGTAGTCCTCGATTTGCCGGAGGTGATTGATGAAATCACGAGCGGACAGGTGAAAGAGGCGCAGCTTGACAAGAGGATCAGCTTTATCAAAGGCGATTACCTGAAAGTTGATTTCGGCTCAGGCTACGACCTGGTTTTTATCTCCAATATAATCCACAGCCTGTCAGGCGAGGGTAACCGGCTCCTGTTAAGGCGTTCTTTCAGCGCCCTGGAGCATGGAGGCAGAATAATAGTCAAGGATTTCCTGCTGGATGAAGACCGCATCAATCCGCCACATTCAAGCATGTTTGCGGTCAACATGCTTGTGGGAACCAGCTCAGGAGGATGCTATACGGCCAGTGAGGTGAAAAGCTGGCTCGATGATGCAGGTTTCAGCTATGAAAGACAGGTGGATCTGACCCCCCAGGCCAGGATGATAATTGCTGTCAAGCCCTAGCCAAAGATATTTGAAATTTTCAGGTATATCCTATATAAAACAAGTCATTCGCAAAATATAAACTTTCAGGCACAAAGTGGCAAAGGTACAAAGTTATTGTAACTGTTTATTATGAAATTATCAGGTTAAACGCCTAAAACAGTCTTTCAATTTTCGCCTTTCTTCGTGGATTTTCAAGTTCTCTATGTGCCTTTGTGCCTTTGTGCCTCTGAGCCTGGAACACTTTATTTATCAGTCAGTTAGAAAATTGTGAGAGATAATCTCTCAGACTGAATGTGTAAGAATCTTATAATTACAAAATCAGTTCCCTTCCCCTTTCACCAGCAGTCCGGCAAGCTCCTTTTTGACCCACTGCGGCACCTCTTTCAGGTCGGCCCAGACATAGGGGGACCTGAACATATCCGGGGTAATTGTCGCAGTCACCATCTCGGTTTTGAAAAGCTCCGCACCGGCCAGTATCTCGCCCTGGGGACTCATTATAAAGCTGTCCCCGTAACCAACATCGTCCTTCTTGGCCGTAACCACGACATTCGAGCGCGCCACCACCATTTTCATCTGGCAGGCAAGCCCAACATGGCAGTTGCGCACCCATTTGCGGTGGTCATCCACAGTCTGAGGGCCGATAGAATTGTAATGGGGGGTGAACAGGATTTCCGCTCCCTTGAGCTTGGCCATCATGGCCAGGTGGGGAAAAGAGCTGTCGTGGCAAATGATCACCGCGAAACGGGTCCCGTGAGCGGAAAATACTGTCAGCTCTTTCCCAGGCAAAAAGCCGAGCTCATCCCTGTCGCCCTCGGTGAGCATAATCTTGTCGTACGTGCCCAGCAGGCGCCCCTGGTGAATTACCAGGATACTGTTGTAAAGCCCCTCCGCGGTAATTCTCGCCAGCCCCACCAGAATCACCATCTCGTGCCCTGAGCTTTCCCTGATAAAAGCCGTAAGCTCCGGATCATCCTCTTTCCGGGCTCCCTGGCGCACGAGTTCCGGAGTATCGTAGCCCGAGAGAAAAGTTTCCGGAAACACCACGAAATCGCTCCCGCGCTTGAGAGCCTCGTTGACTTCCCGGCGGACAGTCTCCAGGTTGGCGCTGAAATCTCCATTCTGCGAAGGCCCTTGGTAAACAGAGATCACTACCTCGTTATCCATGGCAGAAAGATTCAAAGAGGCAAACAAAAGAAAAGCAACCGCAGCCAGGCTTTTTCGCAGGACAAGACGGGTCAGGGAATTCATTTTGGTTCTCCTTTCTTTGGAATTTGAATGTGTCAGGACTCTGTAGATTTCGAAAACAAGCATCTCGCTGGTCGCCCCTGTTTTGATTATTGAAATTACATGAAAGACATTTGTTTTTCTCGTTCGATTTGAATTTTGGGGCTTTGCATTTTAATACCTTGTTTTCAGGACAGGCTGTATCATAGCCTCTGTCCCTCTGTGCCTTAGTGCCTTTGTGCCTCTGTGCCTTTGTCCCTCTGTGCCTTAGTGCCTCTGTGCCTCTTCACTTTAAGAATTCCCTGGCTTTTTCGATCCCCAGCCTGAGGGCAGTCTCAAAGTCTCTCCTGGCTAAGAGCGGATTCCCTGTATCAAGATAGCAGATCCCCCTTAAATAATAGGTCTTGCCGTTTTCAGGGCTCAGCTCCAGCGCCCTGGTGAAATCCTCGACAGCAAGCTGCGGTTTTCCCTGCTGCTGGAAGGCCTGCCCGCGGGTAATATAGTAGGTCTCATTGCCTGGATCAATGGACAGCGCCCTGGTGAAATTGCTGAAAGCTTGTTGGCTTTTTCCCAGGCTTAAGTTGATAACACCGAGGTACAAATAGGCGTTGGCATAATTCGGATCGAGCTCCAATGTTTTACTTAAGTCTTTTATTGCCATTTGATAGCGGCCCAGATCGTAATACGCCAGGCCCCTGTTGTAGTAAGCCTCAATGTGTTGGGGATTCAGCTCTATCGCCTTTTCATAGTCCCGGACAGCCAGTTCATGGTTGCCGGTCAATAAATAAATATTGCCCCGGTTGTTGTAAGCTTCCACATGGAGAATATCAATGGCTATTGTGCGGCTGAAATCCTCGAGAGCATGCCCGTACTCGCCTAAGTTGTTATAGGCCAGGCCCCGGTTATAATAATACAATGGGTCATCAGGGTTTATTTCTATTGCACGGCTGAAATCGCTGACCGCCTGCCCGTGCCTGCCGATTTTTTCACAAGCATTTCCCCGCAGGTAATAGGCCTCCGCTGTTTCGGGCGATAACCTGACAGCCGAATCAAGAACAGCAATTTCTTGCTCCCATTGCTCCGTTTTCTGGTAAAGATCGGCTACCTTCAGATGTAATCGAAACGATTCGTGGATAGCTTCTAATGCACGCTGGTAGTGATAGATGGCCTTTTCATAGTTATTTCTATCCCGGTAATAAATCGCGGCCTCTTCGTGTCCGCTGCTCTGCGCTATTTTGGATAATTTGAATTCCGGGGAAAAGAGATGCTCGTACCGTTGGACAGACCTTTTTTCATCCATGTTGACCAGGACCCAGGGCACTGTGTGCAGTAATCCGAGGCCCGCAATGACCACAGTTGAATACCGTAATAAAGCTCTGGATTCACCGGCCAACTCGATAAGCAGGAGCAGTCCGAGCAACATGGGCGGGATAAAGACATAGGCGAATACATCCCAGTCTCTTGGGAACCCGAGTTCCGGGTTGAAAAGGAAAAGGGCGATCAGCGGGAAAATACTGGCCAGCAGAAGAAAAATAAATACAGGCGCAGGCGGCTGCCTGTTCGATCTGAACAAAAGCAGGCAGAATGGGAAAAAAAATGGGGCAGCGAGCAGTACGAGATTGAACAGCGAGACCAGGTGATCCACACTGAACAGGCTGTAATTAAATGAGACCGAGTCGTTTTAAATTAAAGGGATAAAGGGCGGCGTGGTTCCCTCAACCCGCATGAACAGCAGTCTGAAATCCAGTCCGATTAATTGGGCGAAAAAGACAACCAGCAGGACCGGCAGGATCAGGTTGGAAACTAATGTGCGGACCCTTCCGGCGCTCTCACGGGATTCCCACCAGCGGAAGCCAAGGTACAGCGCTGAGGGGGCCAGGGAGAGAGCGGTCAGGTGTAAGAGAATTAGCAGCCAGAAAATTGTCAGCGGTACGACCAGGCTGTCCTGACTTTTCAAAAGGCGGACTGAGCTGTATATATAGAATAGAAGCAGGGGGCTTAGAGGCGGATAGGTCTCCACATAGCCGAAAAAGAGCTGTATCAGCCCCAGGGTAATAATACCGAGGAAAATCAACACCCGCTCCTCGATTTGTTTTCCCAGCCGGCGGGACAGAATAAATAAAAAGAGGACGAAAAACATTCCGCTCGTGATACTCATAACCTGAAATGCATTGCGTACCGAAAACTCGAGAAAGTGGCTGGTGAATTTTTTCAGGAGGTCGGTCAACTGCAGAAAAAGCGGCGCATTGCTTATAAAGTGGCTGCCCTGCTCGAAACTTCGCAGCAGCAGATACCCGTCACCCAGCAAATGGGTCCGGCAGCGAAACAGCCCAAAGACCAGACCGGCCAGAACAATCATTCCAGGCAGAATCGAGTACCTTACAATCCGGCTGACAAAAATTACCGGAAGACTGTTTTTCAGGGTAACGAGGGCCGAGGAAACGAAAACTTCCGTTTTGGGGAACAGGATCAAGGTTCCGAGCACTGTCAGCAAAACCACCCAGCGGATCGGGAAATAGGCCCAGGAATCTACTCCCCACAGCATACCGGTGTTTGTAACAGCGGCAATAAAGTGCAGGGTGAGTAAAATAATTCCCCAGATGACCAGCAGAACTTTAAAGGTGGCGGGTTTTATCTCGATCATCTGTCAGCCTGGGCTCGAAGTGTTTTTTTTCTTGTGACAATACGCTTGTTCAGATAATCTTGACTGGTGCAGCTTGAAAAACATCAAAAGCTCGAGAATGTGCGCTTTCACGTTTACATGAAAATCCCCTCTTGAGAGGGGTGTCCGCGAAGCGGACGGGGTGTGTCCTCTTGATAGTCTTGCTTCGTTGTGTCCGCATACGGACATGAGAGTTTATGCAAGCCTGAGCTGGTATTTAATATGCCCTGTTCCGGGAATCATTTCCAATCTAATTGCGTATTAAGGTAAAAGGCAAGTACTAAGGCTTTCAGGGAATCTCTTAAACTATTTGTGGCATTGTTTTTGCTTAATTAATTTGAGCCTGGATTGTACAATTTTAGGTTATAGAAACTAACTTAATGAATGTAAGGGCGAGGTATGCCTCACCCTTAGTTCAATTTCAAAGAAATGAACCGTTCTTGCTTTACAGCCAGCCCCAGGCGGGCATCCTGTTTGCGCACCACCTTCCTGTGGATCTGTTTTGCACTTTTTGCAGGCTCTGGCGCAGGGTTTGCCGCTGCACCCCAGATAACCTCAAGAGTGCCGGACTTCGCCGCTTTTGAAGGGGAAGCCATTCAGATTATCATCAAGGCCATAGATCCGGACGGGGACTCGATATTTTACGTTCTGGACCGCGCTCCTGCCGGCGCCACTCTCACAGACAGCATTTTCAACTGGACTCCCCTTTATTACCAGGTGGGCATTGATAGCATCTTTTACAGCGTCAAGGACTATCCTTCCCTCAATACTGTTTCCGACACATTCCAGGTCATGATACTCGAGGTAGGCGCTGCAGGCTCCTTCACTGACGAGACCGGTACTTTAGCCCTGGGTGATATCGGGATTACCAATGCCCTGGCCTGGGCGGATTACAACAATGACAGTCTGACAGATGTTTTTGTGGCCAACGCCGGCAGCTCGGGTCAACTCTACCGGGGCACCACAGGAGCTTTCGTTCTCGAAAGTGGGTTTCCAGCCGCCTCAGGCGCATCAGATGCCGCCTCCGCTGCCTGGGACGATTACAACCATGACGGCAGGATCGACCTTTATGTAGTTAACTCAGGCCTTTTTGCAGGCGGTATCAACAGGCTTTACCGCAACGACACCTCCGGGACATTTGTCGACATTACCTCCAGCTCTGGCACTGGCAATGCGGAATTAGGCAAAAGCTGCTCCTGGATCGATTTCGACTGCGATGGGGACCCGGACATCTATGTGGTAAATTACGGCAAGCCGAACGAGCTCTACTCGAACAACGGCAATGGTACTTTCACAACCTTCGCCGACTCAGCCGGAGTGGCGGATGCCGGTGACGGGACGGCTGCAGCCTGGTGCGACTATAACCTGGATCGCAAGCCGGATCTGTACCTGGTGAACGAGAATGGAACCAACCGCCTGTTTAAGAATAACGGGGACTCGACTTTCACCGATATAACCGCTACAGCCGGAGTGGGGCATACGGGAAACGGGACGGCTGCCGCCTGGGGCGATTACGATGGGGATGGGGATTTTGACCTCTTTCTGGCCAACAAAGACAGCGTGCAGGTGCTTTTTTCCAACAACGGGAATGGTACTTTCACCCGGCTCCTCTCAACCTGCGGTCTGGCAATTCGCGGCAAGGCCCGCTCAGCAGTCTGGCTCGATTATAACCTGGATGGATATCTCGACCTGGCGCTCACTTTCTCGGACAGCACGAGCAAGCTCTTTCAGAATTTGAAAGACAGCACTTTTATTAATGTGGCCCCGTTGATCGGCATGGATGATTACGGCTATTGGACGAGCGTTACCTGGGCTGATCCTTTGAATCAAGGAGTGCCGGATCTGTATTTTGGCCGCCGCGATGGGGCCAATAAATACTGGCACGGCAGGCTTCAGGCGAATTACCTCAAGGTTCGGCTACACGGCGTGGTGAGCAGCCGTTTCGGCATCGGGGCGCAGGTGAAAGTCCACACCAGAGACAAGGCCCAGATGCGCTGGATCGACGGCGGTTCCGGCTCGATGAGCGAACCTGCGGCGCTTTTCGGGCTGGATACGGTGACCACTATCGACAGCCTGGTCGTGGTCTGGCCTTCAGGCCTGAGACGGGACACCGCCAACCTGGCTGTCAACAAGGTAATTACCTGGTTTGAGAGCGACAGTGTCTTCCCTCGCATAGATTCCACCTTGATCTTTTCGGACACCACTTTTCTCACCGGCCCTTACCCGATCGATACCTGGGTTTCGGACAACAATTCATTGACCGTAATCCTGGGTTACAGTACTAACCGGGGGAAGTCCTACAGCAAGCTCAAGATGACCGATCAGGGCAGCAGCCTCTTCCGCGGAAATATACCCGGCCAGGCATCCGGCACCCGGGTCTACTATTTTGTCGAGGCGATCGATGCAATCGGGCACAGGACCAAAAATCCTTACTACGCGCCTGATTCGTTTTTCAGTTTCAGCGTGGATGACTCGGTCCCTTATATCCAGAGCATCACTCTCCTGCCTGATACTAGCAGTGAACAGGGCCCGTACCCGGTAGGGGTGAAAGTATTTGACGACGACTCCCTGCGGAATGTCTACCTGGTGCGGACTGTCTACCAACATGGAATCGTGGTCGGGCTGGACAGCGCGGCCATGGATTTGGTAAGCATAGACAGTGTGGGGGCAGACAGCGGGGCCTTTACCTTCACTTCCCAGATTTCCGGTCAGGAAATTGGCACCAAGATCGATTATTACGCACGGGCGGTTGACCTGGCAGGTAATTTCAGACTCTACCCGTCGACATCTCCGGATTCCACATACTCTTTCCAGATTTCCAGTTTCAGCCAGAGAAATCTGACCGCATCTCGAATCAGCCGCCAGGGCATGGGGGTTGCAGTCTCTGATTATAACCTGGACGGCCATCCGGATGTGTTTCTCGCCAATCTCGACAGCACGGATTACCTCTTGCGGGGAGAGGGGGACAGCCTGTTCACGGATCTGAGCTCAACCGTTTTTGGCTCCACAAAAAGGGTGACCACAGCCGGCTACTGGGGCGATTACAACAACGACAGGTATCCTGACCTCTATATTGTCACTCTGGGAGCGAATGTGCTGTTGTCGAATGATAGGGACGGGACATTCACCGATATCACCGGATCGGCGGGAGTGGGCGATGCCGGAAAGAGCTGGTCCGCCGCCTGGGTTGACTACGACAGGGATGGTCTGCTCGACCTGTTTGTGGTAAATAATGACGGCACAGACCGTCTGTACCACAACATGGGAGATTCGACTTTTGTGGATACTGCGCTTGTGGCTGGGCTCTCCGGGGCAGCAGGAGGAGTGGACTGCTCATGGGCAGACTACGACAAAGATGGCGACCCGGATCTGTATGTGGTTTATTACGGCGCCAGCAACCGTCTCTACCGCAACGAGGGCAATGGCACATTCACCAATGTGACCAGCCAGGCCGGTGTGGCAGGCGGAATTAACAGCGTAAGCGCAGTCTGGTATGATTACAACAACGACTTTTTGTTAGATCTCTACCTGGTGGAGCAGCAAAATGACTTTCTTTTTCGCGCAAATTCCGGGGGCACCTTTACCCAGGTCGACCTCGGATCACTTGGTTTAGGCCTGCTGCCGGGTGGTTTCAGCGCCACCTGGGGCGATTTCGATAATGACAGCTATGTGGATCTTTTAAAAACCAGGGGTGAAATCGGAAGAGAGGATCTCAATATTTTCTACCACGGCCTGGCGGATGGAAAATTCGATAATATCACCTATGAATCAGGGATCATTCATTCCGGAGAATACCGGGGTGCGGCCTGGCTGGATTATAACGCAGACGGGAGGCTGGATTTAATTATCAATAACCACGCCGGGAAGGCGATGCTTTATCGCAACATCAGTCCATGGCTAGATAATCATTATCTACGGGTAAAACTCCTGGGTACCAGTAGCAACTCCATGGCCTTCGGGACGCGGGTGACCGTGTTTTTCGGCGGCAAGGCAAGGATGCAGCAACTGGGGTCCGGCACCTGCTTTACCAGTCAGAGCGAGCCGGTTCTGCATTTCGGTTTGGGCTCCAGTGCAGCAATAGACTCCATGGTCGTGAGCTGGCCTTCCGGGACAACCCAGACTGTGAGTGGACTTGCCGCTGACCGCTTAGTGCTCGTTACCGAAATAGACACCCTTTATCCCAGGATCGTCCACCTGGATACTATTCCCGAACAGTATTTAACCGGGATCGCGGCCCGTTTGACCTGTCGGATTATGGACGGGAATAATCTTACGGATGTGCGGGTGCGTTACAGTATCTCAGCCCAGGATACTTTCACCACCGCGGCAATGACCCGCGATTCGCTCTCGACTAACGGGCAGGGCGTTCTTTCATTTTGGCATTTCATTATGCCGTTATTGGAGAGCGGCTCAAGCAATTCCTGGAAAGTCGTGGCCACCAGCAGCCGCGGCGCAGCAGACAGCACCTCCCTGCTCGTGTATAAACTCAGTGTGGACAGCCTGCCGCCCGAGATCAGTTTTATCAGCGGACCGGACAGCATTCTCCCGGACACCAGCGGCCCCTATCGTTTTGTGGTGCGCCTTGTCGAACAGGCGGGATTAAGTAAGGCGAGTTTTATCCTCCAGGGCCAGAAACGAGCGGGGACCGCAGTTACCAGCCGTGTGGACACTACTTTCACCAGCCAGCCTCGTTCCCTGGACTGGCAAGTGATTGTAAAGAACTTAACTTTGCCTCTGGGTACGGTTTTTAGTTATCGTGCTACGGCAGAGGACATTTTAGGTCACCGGGACAGCCTGCTGCGCACAAATATAAAAGTGGGCCCGCGGCCGGGAAAATCAAGCCTGAGCTCGAGACCGGTCAGTGTGACCGACCTCCTGCGGCTTCTTTACCTTGTTCTGGAATCAATCAGCACACCGACTTTGCTCGATACTATGGGCCTTGACATGGACCGTAACAATGAATTCGATACAGAGGATCTGGTGATTTTGCTGGACTTATGGAAAAAGTCTTCTTCAGGCGCTTTGCTGTTGGCTGGAGCGGGTGACGAGTCCGGAACTGTCGAGGCCGGTTTGACTGAGGAGGGAGACGGGGTGGCCTTTTACCTTAAAAACCAGGTCACCATTCCTTACGGGTTGGTCGAGCTGGAAGTGGAGGGCTCGGATCCCCTGAGGATAGTTCCCGGGAGACGGCTTGAGGGCTTGCTGCACATGGAAGGGAGAACAAGGGCTGGAAAGCTGTGCCTCGTATTCCTGCCGCCGGATGATGAGCTTAAGGGTCTGACTCCGGGCGAAGGGTTCCTGTTTCAAGTCCCCGGCAGCTCTCTGGCCCGGCTCTCTGTAAGCCGGGTGTGCCTTGGCGCTGGCGAGGTGACTCTCTCTGAAAGTCAAATAGGCGCGAGCACCCTGTTGCCAAAGGCCCTGACCCTGGAACAAAATGTTCCCAACCCATTCAACCCATCCACCACGATCCGCTTCGGGCTTCCTGATAACGCCCATGGCGGTCTTTATCAGGTAAGGCTTGACATCTACAATTTACGGGGAGCCCTGGTCAGAAATCTCCTCAATGAGCCTCTGGGTCCTGGTTACCATAGCATCTACTGGGAGGGTACCGGCCGGTCAGGCAGAACACTGCCCAGCGGCGTTTATTTCTACCGTCTCAGGACAGGGAACCAGTCACTTACCCGCAAATTGATTCTGCTGAAATAGCAGGACCCCGTGCTGTGGCCCGGGCGTAAACCTCGGGTTCCGGGTTTGATATATGGCGCGAGTGGACCTGATAAGTAAATCCGGTGTTTCCGGTTTCAAGGACCAGGACCCGGTCATCCGCGAAAAATATTGAATAATCCGCAAAATTGTAAGATTTTCCGACTCAATTATCCAGTGCCGATAGCGTAGGGAAGCTCAATTAAAAAACAGGTTTTGCCAAAACTTGTTTTTTTCATGTTTTTGTGCTAAAGTAAACTGAAGATTTTTCGTCGGTAAAACGCATAGATTATCACGCCAATCCTGGTCAGGCCTCCATGGCAAGGGGTAATTATGAAATTCTCCTCGGAGCGGGGGGGTTCAGGCCTTTTGTACGAGGAGGGCTTTTTTTCTAATTCAAAAAGGGAGGCTTACGAGTGCCTAGTTTAAAATCTCCTTTTATCAAGAAGAAAGTCGTTTGCCCGGTATGCGACTCTCAGGTCGAAAATCGCTTCATCATGCCCAAGAGTTTTGTAGAGAAAGATGTCGAAAGCGACCGTCATCCAGGCGCATACAAGTGGCTGGATGAAGAATTTCAAACTTATCATCCTCCGTTTTACCATTTTTGGCATTGCACAACCTGCAAGTATACGGCAACACAACGGGATTTTTTAAAGCCCACCCAGGAGTCAAACAACAACTTCACTCTGCTGAAGAAATACTACCATCAGTTACAGCCTTCGCAAAAGCAGATCGTACAGTTGTTGGGCAGTGATATAAATTATGACAATATGAATTTCAACATGGCAATGAACCTTCACCTTCTGGCTATCTTCATCCAGGAGATTGTCCCCGGGGATGCGCAAGACACCTCGAAGCTCGGCAGTTACTATCTGCGCACAGGCTGGCTGATCAGGGAGCAGACCGCTAAGGGAGACCCTAATGGCCTTCTTGCAGGGTACAAAAATTTCCTGGAAAAATTATCCAAGCTCTGGGCCGAGGTTCCAGTGTCAGAGCCTGAATGTCTGGTAAAGGCGGCGGGTTATTACGAGAAAGCCTATCAGGGCCATCCGCGCTACTCAGACATAGTGACAGCGAGTGACTTGATGCTTCTGATTGCCGATATCTACTTGCGTGCCGGGGATGACAAGAGAGCCATGCAAAGCTTGAACACCGTAATGCAGACCGGACAGAAATTCAGGGCCAAGCAGGGGGAGCTCATCCGCCGGGAAAAGGAAGCCGGGAAATTGACCATGGCGCGCAAAGCGCAGATCGACGCCCAAAGCAGCAGGGTCAATGTTCTCATGGAAAGAGCCGGCGACATGCGCCAGGAGATTATCAAGAAAAAAATCACCGAGCAGGAACCAAAAGCCCGCGCAGTGGTCGAACAACTGACTGCTCAGGGGCTTGATGACGAGGCTATTCGCGGAAAACTCAAGGAGCTGAATTTCGAACCCGGCCTGATTCTCAAACTGCTCGGCGAACCGAAGCGCAAAAAGTTTCTCGGCCTGTTCTAAAGGTGCGTGAGGGTTTAGTTCAAGTGAAGGTCTTTGTCAGACGATAATAATTATAGTATATTAACAGTAGGCAAAGACCGCCTTTAAGTCGAGAGCGGTTAGAATGCCCGGCTTCTGATAAAAGAAGCCGGCCGTCGAATTTTCACATTTTCGAGCTGATACCCAAGGGACAATGAATGACAAAATAAAAATGATTGTTCTCGGGTTAGGGGCCGTAGTGGGCAGTTTTGTGCTCTTTATGTTAATTTTCTGGTTTGTCCTCCAATCCAGAACAGGTTCCGCTGCCGGGGAGTCGGCCGGGCAAACCGCAGAGGGAGCCGTTGCAGCCGAGACCGGCCCGGAAGCGCAAGTTTCCAGTCGCAGCAAGCGCGTGCCCGGTGGAGAGGTTCTCTCCAACGCCGATGTGCTCGGCGAAGATATCCCCCTCGAACCGAAAGTCGAGGGATACGGCTGGGCCAAATGGGGGATGAATATCGATGAGGTGAAAGGGCTCCTGCAACAGGACGGAGTTAAAGCGGTTGAAGAATACGCTCCCGAAAATTCCGATTTCGCCTCTGTCGCAGTCCTTAATCCGGATCAGGAGCGATTCAAGGTCGAGTACCAATTTTACAATAAAAACCTGTTCCATGTAGAGGTCTATTACTCGGATTATTATAAGACCAGCTCTTTTAATGCGTTTATGGCGCCACTGATGGGGAAATACGGCCGGCCGTACGAGCAGTCCGCTACTGTGGATGAGCTTGGTAAAATAATCCTGCACGCCAAATGGGATACCGAGGACAGCCTGATTGAGCTTGTTTCGTACCCCAATGGACACTATGCCCTGTTTATCAGCAGCCAGACCACCCTGATCCAGCTTATGGATTTACGGAAAACCCAGGAAAGGCTGAACTTATAACCCCCGCCCAATCGACCGCAAATTAAAAGGAGCTGATTCGGGACAAATTTTATCTATCCCGCTGTTGCGGGGAAATGCCAGCAGAACTGAATGGTCCGGTATTTGCAAAGATAATAGTAATAGATTGATTCGAAAAAAAGGATGAAAAACTTCCTGTCCCAAGGTCATTCGGCAGATAAAGGGCTTTGAAGAGGAAGATCGGGGTTTGCCGGAATAAGCATGTCGGAGCTCAAAGTCCAAAAAAACATTTTTTACTGTAATGGAAAATATTTCAGCCAAGAAAAAAAATTCCGCTCAAGGCCAGAGAAGACCTTATATCGGTATTTTTTGGGAGTGTTGCAAGGTCTACAGCCGGATTTATCTCAATAAAAACGAGACTGCTTATGTAGGCTGGTGTCCCCGCTGCTCAAAGAGAGTGCAGCTTAATGTCAGCCCCGCCGGTTCGAAATCCCGCTTTTTTAATGTAGGTTAGTGCTATAGTTTGAAAGTTCTGAGACGTATTTTGTTCATGGGTCACGAATCCGTTGAGGTAACCAAGCGGCCACACTCTGGTTGGTACTATTCTCGCTCTTACCACTTGCAAAGTTCTCTTTCGGGCATAAAGAATTAATTCTATGCCCCATAGTACAACCAATCTTCTATTTCATCCTTACTCTTACGTTCATAGTCCTCAAGGTCCAGAAACCATCGTGAGGGATTCTGCATGATTTATTCCCGTACACGGTTGAGTTCACTTTCATTTCTGAATACGTGTCCGCAATAACCGCGTCGCCGAAATGGCGCGCCGGCAGTTCCCCGGATCTGGTTTATACGGTGGGCGTAAAATGTCTTGAACGCCCGGGCTATTTCTGGCAATCCAGGTGTAGGGGCGGGTTTCAAACCCGCCCTCGCCGCTTTTATTTTTGGCTGGCATACCAGGTGAAAACCTTCCTTATTCCCCCGGCGATATTTTCCACCTCCTGCTCTGCGTAGAACTCGCTCATCGAGATGATAATCATCTCCCCGACCACCCTTTCGGCAACCGGACACAGTCCCCGCGGATATAAGCCTGACGGGAAATCATTCGTTCCGGGCGCCAGGGGCGGCAATTTGAAAAAAGCTTTGGATCGGTCAGTGAAGCAGTCGTAAAGGTAAACCGGCTGTCCGCCGCAGTAGCCGGTCCATGCAGGAAGCCCCTCTGCAGCGAGGGCCCGGGTGATCTCGGCTGTGGAGCTCCGCACCCTCTCCCTGTCCGCGCGGATTACAAAATACCACCAGCTGTGGCTGAACCCTTCCGGCTCGACCGGCAGCAGCAGCCCGGGAACATCGGCCAGGGTCACAAGCAGCCTCCGGGCGATTTCACGGCGGCGCCCGATAATGGAGCCCAGTTTTTTAAGCTGCTCCCGGCCTACCGCGGCCTGCAGCTCGGTCATCCGGTAGTTCATGGCGAAGACCTCGGGATTGCGGACCTCTTTCTGGCGGTCATATGCCTTGTCCACAAAAAGCCGCATCCTGCGGGCCAGCTCACTGTCGGCTGTAATCGCCACTCCGCCGTCCCCGGTCGAGATATGCTTGTAGCCGTTCAGGCTGAAACAGCCGACCTGGCCGAAAGTGCCGACAGGTCGGCCTTTGTACCGGGCCAGCCAGCTCTGGGCGCAGTCTTCCACTACAGAGGCTCCATGGCCCCGGGCCAGCTCGCAGATAGCCTCTATCTCGCATGACAGCCCGGCCAGGTGCACCACCAGGATGGCTTTGGTCCTCCCGGTGAGAGCCATCCCGACTGATTCAGGGGTCATATTATACGTCCTGTGATCTAGATCCGCGAAAACAGGACGGGCTCCCTGGGCCACAATGCCGATTATCGATCCAATATCCGTGATCGGGCTGGTAATCACCTCATCCTGCCAGCCTGTACCCACCGCGGCGAGCGCGGTGTGGATTGCCGCTGTGCCGCTTGAGGCGGCCACTGCGTAAGGGCTGTCGAAAAACCTGGCTGTCTCAAGCTCGAAAAGGTCCGCTTCCGTTCCGAATGTACGGCACAGGGCGCCCGAATGGACTACCCGCAGCAGGGCGTCTTTTTCTGCGTTGTCGAAACGAAGCGGCCTGTGCCGGGTCGGGTCGATCCGCTGAGCGCAAACAGGCTCTCCACCATGCAAGGCGAGCTTTCTCATCACTGGTCCTCTTTGTTAAAGCAAGCTTCGGGAAACTCCAGGGATTGGAGCTTTTCTAAAGATTTTACGTTTCTTGCCGAAAAATAAATAAGTACTGTTTCCAAAAAAAGGGAAAAATATGTAACTTGGGAAGTCTGTAAAAATACAATAAAATCTTTTCAGGGAGGAAAGGATGGCCGAGGTACTCAACACACTCATGGACAGAGTGTCTTTCAAAGCCCCCCAGACAATGAGCGGTCCGAACGTCCATCGTCTGAAAACAGAGATCATGGATTTTTTAAAGGAGGACCCGAAAGTTGTAGTTATCGATTTCAGTGGGGTAGACTACATCGATTTGCACGGCCTGATTCTTTTTAAGGACCTCTGCGAAATAATCAAGGTTTGCGGCGGCCAAACTTATGCTTACCGTCTGAACCAGGATGTGCGGAACCTGCTGGCAGAGGTCGACATGCTGGCTGAACCCGGCAGAGAACAGTTGGTAGAGCAGGCGTTAATCGGAGTCTAGCTTAAAAAGGCTTATCCATTTTG
>Ga0307380_10006675_pt1 | contig 15110 bp, 10 predicted proteins | sample UN3MG_FD_202239 | JGI IMG/M metagenome (GOLD analysis project Ga0307380, IMG submission 202239) | Soil microbial communities from Risofladan, Vaasa, Finland - UN-3 | ecosystem: Environmental > Terrestrial > Soil > Coastal area > Acid sulfate soil | place: Finland: Risofladan, Vaasa | collected...
GACGATGATGGAAACGATCTGACAGGGGGATTCGCCTTTCCCCCCCGCGCAATCCCGTCGCTGTCTGACCAATCGAGATCTCGTGATTTTCAGGCGATTGCCGGCGTTCCGTGCTGGCCGTCTTCCTCGCCAAGCCAGCGGTTGAGGTCGCGGGTCTGGCACTCTTCGGCGCGGATGCGGTCCAGCAATCTGCGGCATCGAGCGGCTTCCTCCGGCGGAAGACCACAAGATTGCCCGATGATGCACGGCCGCTCGTGCAGCAGGCCGACCAGATCGAGGACATGGTCGCCGATCAGGCCCTCGCGCTTTTCCCGTGGCGAGGGGATGAACTCGGCCTCTCTTTCAGATGGAAGACCAACGACCTGAACTCCTCATGCGTTCATCGGGTTCACGGTCGGGCGGATCCTTCTCATGTACGCCGTGCTCAAGATCGGCCAGTACCCGCGCGCCTGGGAATCAAAGGCGATCCTGAGTGATCTTGAAAAGTCAAACTGCAAGTGTGGGAGCCCGGAAACGGGGACTGGCTCCGTCGAAATAGGATCCCGCCGCGGTCTTTCACGCTGCCAACCGTGCCCGCCCCCGTTTCCCCTGCCGTAATACGTTTGTTTCTCAGGACGCGCGATCCAATTGGCTTACTTGTTTCTGAGATTGGACTTAAGTGCTGCGCAGAGGCGAAGTTGCTTGTGGCGGGACTTCCGGGCGGCTAGTATCAAAGGGGGGACGATCGTGTGACGGTTGCGGTCGGTTCGACCAGAGACAATCCGTTGGAGGAGCACCCGTGGCTGGACAAGGTCCCCGGCAGACGTCCCGACGCACTCTGCTGAAGCACGTCGCCTCCGGGGCCGGGCTCGGCGTGGGGGCCCTGCTGGCCGGCTGCCGGCCGGACGACGACGGGGGAGGCTCCCCGCGGGAGGGCAGGCGTCGCCGGCTCCGCCGGCTCCGAGCGGCTTTCTCCAGCGCGGGCCTCGAGGCAACCTGGAACCAGCTTGGCCGGCAGGCGGCCGAACTGTGGGGCGAGTTCCTCGACGTCGACGTCGAGTGGTTCGACGGGGATCTCGACGCGCAAACCCAGCGGGAGAAGATCGAGTCGATCGTCGACCAGGATTGGGACTTCTGCGCCTTCCAAGCCCATCAGACGGGCATCCTGGAGGAGCCGGTCAAACGACTCAAGAAGCGTGGCATCCCGGTGATCTCCATGGACACCCTGTTGGTGGAACGGGACCGGCTCCGCGACGTCGGCGTGTGGACCCAAATCGGCGCAGATCACGTCTACATGGCGGAAAGCAGCACCCAGTATCTGGTGAACAAGATCAACGAGCAGGGCAAGCTGATCCACATCGGGGGACGGAGCGCCCACAGCGTCGCCCAGGACCGCGAGAAAGGGTTCGCGAACATCGTCGCGGAGTATCCCGACGTGGAGGTGATCGGTGGCGGGGTGCAGTGGTGTGACGGGGGCCCCGAGCGCGCCCGGGAAACGTTCGAGGCCCTGCTCAAGCAGAGTGAGGAACCGATCGCCGGGGCGTTCTTCCACAGCGACGACCTGGCCCTGGCCTGTGTCCCTGCCCTCGAGGGGACCCGTCACGCGGGCATGGTGGTCACCGCCGTGGACGGCCAGCAGGCGGGCCTCAACGCCGTCCGCGACGGCAAGCTGGCGGCCACGGTGGTCAATCCGGCCTGCATGATCCACGGATGGTCGCTCGTCATCGGCCAATTCGTCGTCCGCAATCGCGAGAAGGCCGACAACTTGCCGCTGGAGATCATCTGCCCGAGCCCGTTGGTGGCCAGGGAGATGGGCAACCTCGATGCCGTGTTCTACCTGGCCGATCCGAAGCATTGCCTCGTATAAATGTGCCTGCCCTCTCTCGGGTGCATGACGGGCAACTCCAGACCACCGATCAAACGACGCAGGCCGGGCAACTGAGCTGGCACCGCGACTGCGAGGGAGCGAGGGCACCGGCAAGCCCTCTGACGCCCGCGAGACGACTCCGGCCGATCCACGCGCCGTCAGTCCACCAGGCCTTCTCGAAGGGCCAGCGTCGCCAAATCGACCGATTTGTGAACGTCGAGCTTCTTCATCAGCCGCGACTTGTGGTTGTCCACCGTATTGGGTGTCAGCTCCATCCGCGCCGCGCACTGCTTGACCGACAACCCCCGTGCCAGGTTCAGCAACACCTCCCACTCCCGGGCGGTCAACAGCCCGAGGGCCTTGCTCTTCTCAGAGGGCCTGAATCGCAGCCCCCTTCTCGTGGCGACCACGTATTGCCGGGCGACGTGACAGAACGACGGCTTGCCGGCTGCGACCTGGCGGATCGCCTCCAGGATCTGGTCGACCGAGGCGTGCTTGGTCCAGTAGCCGGAGGCGCCGGCCTGCAATGCCGCGCGGATGTGGACCTCCCGGATCGAGGCGTCCAGAAACAGAAACCGTGAACCCCGGCAGTAGAAGCGGATCCGCCGGGCGATCTCGAACGGACCGGCCTCCGGCAGACAGGGGTCGACCGACACGACGTCGGGGCAGAATCGCCCCGCCAATCGTATCCCCTCGGCGAGACCGGTGGCGGCCGTCGCCTCAGCGATCCCCGAGGCGCTTTCCAACAATCGCACCATCCCCGCACAGAACAGCGTGTGGCCGTCGATAATGAGGACGCGGGGCCGGGTCGTCAGGGGACAGGAACCCGGATGCTGCCGGTTCATGCTCGGCAGGATACCGAATCGGGGTGACAACCAGGTGTCACCCCGTGGCGAAATGCCTCGGGTTTTCCGGGACTTGGGCCCTTCCTCGGATCGCCGGCCGTGAGGCGAGCGCCCGCTCACCAATAGTGGCGTCCGGGGTTCCAGGGCCAGTAGGCCACGCGGCTTCCGCCGAACCGCAGTTCCGCGCCCCCGGTGAGCGACATGTGATGCACCCCGTTGAAACTGCCGCCGAAGCCGATATTGTCGGCCAATTCCAGGCGCAGGGCCAACCACTCGTTGCAGCGATATTTCACCCCGACGGCCAGCGGCATGCCGAACACAGTGTCCCCGTAACGGGTCGACAGCCGATCGATGAACTCGATGCTGGAGACCCCGAGGCCCGCCATCAGGTAGGGCCGCCATGTGGCATCGCCCCACGGATAGTACAGCAAGCTCACGTCCCATACCGTCGTGGTGAGGTCGCGACGCCGGTCGAATCGCCGGCGAAAGGGGTCGTCGAGGTCAAGCTCTTGGGCATCGTCGGCGGCCTGCTGGGCCTGCTTTGCCCGATGGCTGTCACACAGCCCGATGTTGCCAAAGCCTAACCGCATTTCATAGCCCCAGTAGTGATCGTAATCCCAGCCCAAGCGGTACCCGCCGAAGAACCCTCGCTTTCCTCCGACCCAGTCGTCGACGAGTGTGCTCCCTTCGACCATCCCCATGAACCAACTCGCGCTGAACGGCCGATAGCGCCAGCTCTCGCAATCAAGCGGCCCACCGATCCCACGATTCCGGCCTGTGGGCGGGGCCAGGCAAGCGGGAACGAGTCCTCGCGCCCATAGGTTCGCACACCGAAATGGGCCGAAGAGCCGGCAGCTTGGGGCAGTGCCAGAGGCATTCGCGTCGACCGCGGCGCCGTAGGGCTCGTACGGTGTAGCCCATCCGGTTGCCGGAAGCGTCGGGTGGGAATCCGTAAGAGGCGACGAGTCGACGCGCTCCCCAGAGGGCACGGGCGTGGAGAGGGAATCCTGCGTGGCCGACCATCCGAGATCGGCGCCCGGGGCATTGAGCCCTTCGGCCGATTGGCCCCAGACCGTGGGTGCCCAGCACGCAAGGGCCCATACGCCGACCCAGAGCACTCTCAGGGCAAGCATTCCGTGCGTTGCCAGACCGAGCCCGTCCGGTTCGCCGTGCTTTGCGTCGGAAGACGTCCTATCGCCCGCCATGGCAGTGGCCGTTTCTTCGGCACGTGGTCGCGAGAGGTGAGGTTGGGAAAAGCCGGGCCGCCCAGCTCAACGTAAGCACGAGGATGAGGGAGAGCTGGGGCGTCAGGGCGGCCTTCTGGAGTGGAAGGCGGGGATTATCCCGAACTGGGGACTGGCTGTCAATGCAAGACGGTTACCCCATAAGCGGTGGATTTCGCTTATGCTATCTGTCAGTGTGGGGTCAACGGTTGCTCGTGTTGGAAGGGATTTGTAGCTCTTGGTATCCCCGGCAACCGGGGGTACGGAAATTGCGTGCGGCCACTTCGCCACTGGTCACGTATGACTCCGGCTGCCTGCCCGTGGTTTTCCCCAGCGGTGTGTCTGAAACCCCCCGATGGAACGTCGATTTGGGCAGGTTTTATACGCCCGGTCTTTCGGGGAGTCCGTACCCACGCCGAAGGCTGGATTGAATCCGGTAGCCCGATGGGCTAGGCTGGAGATTGGGTCTGTGGACCGGTAGTTAAGTACTGCGCGCGCTTTCGGTTACGGCGTTGCCGACGCCTTGCCTTGTCCGACCCTTCCGAGCAATTGTCGGTAAGGGAGTTTTGGGGGAGCCAGCCATGGCCGCCAAGAAGAAAAGCGACTATCTCGAGATCCTCATCAGCCGGGGGATCATTAGCTCGGAACAGCTTGCCGAGGCCGAAGAGATGGCGCGACACTCCGGCATGAGACTGCCGGACGCGCTGGCACGCCTGGGCTACGCGACGGGCGAGGAAGTGATGCGGGCAATGGCGGAGGAGCACGGGCTGGATTTCGTGAAGGTCAGCGATGTGGTCGTTCCACCGTCCGTGCTGGAACTGGTCCCCGAATCGGTCGCACGGGAAAACGTCATCCTACCGCTTGCGGAAGAAGACGGGGCCTTGAGGGTGATCATTTGTGATCCCAACGACATCGACACCTTCGAGAAGCTCCGTTTCATCCTGAATCGCCGGATCGAGCCGGTGCTGGCACCCCGGGACGCGATCCTCGAGGCGATCAACCGGCACTACGGCCAGAGGTTCGCCGAGAGCGCCGACTCGATGCTCACGGAATTCACCGACACGGCCATCGACTTCACCGAGGCCGACGACGAGAGCATATCCCGTGACGATATAGTCGACGAGAGCAGCGCCCCGATCGTTCGCCTGGTCCAACTGATGCTGAATGAGGCCGTGCAGCTTCGGGCCTCGGACATCCACGTCGAGCCGTTCGAGGACCGGATCCGGATCCGCTACCGGATCGATGGCATGTTGGTGGAGCGCGACAGCCCCCCACGGCGGCTATTGGGGGCCCTCTTGTCCCGCCTCAAGATCCTGGCCAGGCTCGATATCGCCGAGCGGCGGCGGACGCAGGACGGGCGTATCAAGGCCATCGTGGGGGACAAGGATTACGACCTTCGGGTGAGTGTCATCCCCACCAATCATGGGCAGTCCATAGTGATGCGGATCTTGGACAAGGACAGCATCCGGGTGGGGCTTCGGCAGCTTGGTTTCGCCGAGGAGGACTACCAGAGGTTCGAGAACCTGATCCGCCGACCGAACGGGATCATTCTGGTTACGGGGCCAACCGGTTCCGGCAAGACCACTTCGCTGTACGCGGCGCTGAACGAGTTGAACACGCCCGACAAAAAGATCATTACGGCCGAGGACCCCGTGGAGTACTACCTTTCGGGGATCAACCAGGTGGAGATTCGGCATGAGATTGGGCTGGACTTTGCGCGGGTGATTCGGGCGATGCTGCGTCAGGCGCCGAACATCATTCTCGTGGGAGAGATGCGAGACCTGGAAACTGCCCAGATGGGAATTCAAGCTTCTCTGACTGGACACTTGGTTTTCAGTACGCTGCATACGAACGATGCGCCCGGCGCTATTACGCGCCTGGTCGACATGGGTGTGCCCGCTTATCTGGTCTCCAGCAGCGTGGTCGCCATCATGGGGCAACGGCTTGTGCGGCTCGTCTGCCAGAAGTGTAAAGAGCCATACACCCCCGCAGATGTATTGGTCGAGGCCGCCGGTATTACCCCTGAGATGGCAGAACGGGCCACATTCATGAGGGGTGCAGGATGTAATGCTTGTGCGGGGTCGGGCTACCGTGGCCGGCAGGGGATCTTTGAACTCATGCTGATGTCCTCCAAGCTCCGCGAACTCACATTCGCCGAGGCGCCGACGGGAGATATCCGCAGAACAGCCCAAAGCGAGGGAATGAAGACGATCTATCAGGATGGCCTTAGCAAGGCGATGTCTGGCGTAACTACGCTGGACGAGCTGTTCCGTGTAGCCAAGCCGGGTGAGGAAGCCTGATGTCAATCCGAGGATTCTGAGCGATGTGGGTGCTGTGGGAATCTTCGGACAGATGGGAAATATAGAGGCCGTGACCAGAGCGTCGAGTGACTTTGGGTGGATGGCTGGGCCGGCAGGGTTGGATCGGGGTATCGAGTCGGTTGTCGCTGCGCCCTTTGCCGAGCCGGAACCGGTCATTTGCCTGCGAAACTTGAGATGTCGGGGGCAGGTGCGAATAATCGTGGCGTGACGTGAGTAGGAAGCTCACTGCCCGCGCCCAGCCGTGCGGGTAATCGGGCACGCCGAAGGTTTTCAGAAATGTGCCGCCTGGGGAAGGATCCCTTAGAGTAGTGCCCAGCCGGGCGGACCCTGTTGGATCGGAATTTCCCCACCAACAGGGGGCCGCAGGGAAGAGAATTCATGGCAACGATTCTTATCGACAAGCTGTTGCAGACTCAGGTGAATCGAAACGCCAGCGATCTGCACATCTCGGTTGGCCAACCTCCGGTGTTGCGGTGTGACGGACGCTTGGTTCGGCTCGACACAAAGGTGCTGGAGCCGGAAGACACCACGGCCTTGATGAAGAGCATCTCGCCGGAGCGGTGTCAGCAGGAGTTGCAGGAGGTCGGCGGTTCGGACTTCGGGTTCGCGTTCGGCGATCAGGCCCGTTTTCGCGTCTCCATCTTCAAGCAGAAGGGTCACGTGGGGATGGTGCTTCGGCTCATCCCCGTCGACATGATGAGCTTCGAAGACTTAGGGACGCCGCCGGTTCTGACGGATCTGATTATGAGGCCGCGGGGTCTGATCTTAGTCACCGGGCCTACCGGGTCGGGCAAGACGACCACGTTGGCTTCGGCCATCGATTATCTCAATCAGGCCGTCGATCGCCACATCATCACGATCGAAGACCCGATCGAGTTCTACCACACGCACAGGAAGTCGACGATCAACCAGCGGGAAGTCGGGGTCGACGTCCCGAGCTTCGCCGAGGCGATTCGTCGGGCCTTGCGGCAGGACCCGGACGTGATCCTGGTGGGCGAGATGCGGGACCTGGAGACGATCGAGGCGGCGATCACGGCCGCGGAGACCGGCCACATCGTCTTCGGCACGTTGCACACCACCGGTGCCCAGGGAACCATCAACCGGATCATCGACGTCTTTCCCACCAACCAGCAGGAGCAGATCCGGACGCAGTTGTCGGTGTGCGTCATCGGGATCTTGGCGCAGGCCTTGTTGCCCCGCGTTGGCGGCGGCCGGGTGGCGGCGTACGAGATGCTGGTGGTCACCCCGGCGATCGCCAACCTGATTCGGGAGAACAAGATCTACCGGATCAATTCAGCGATCCAGACGGGACACAAGCTTGGCATGCAATTGCTCGACGATCACATGTTCGAGCTATGGGAGAGTGGAGTGGTCGAGGAGGAAGAGGTCCTTATTCTGGCGAATTCACCGGACGAATTGCGGCTCAAGATCGCCCGGGCGAAGAAGAGCCTGTTGGAGGATGAGGAGGAAGCGCAGCGTCGAATGCAGAAGGGAAAGTAGGCGGGCCGCTCATGCTCAGAGGGGCTGACAGGGAAGGGTTGGGAGCAGAGTCCACGTAACGCGAGGCGAACCAGAGATGGCTCTTCGACAGATCGGGCAGATTTTCGTTGACCTGGGCTTCATTAGCGAAGAGCAACTGGACCTGCTTTTGGAGGAGCAGCAGCAGCGTCCGGGCCAGTTGCTCGGCCGGATTGCCGTCGACATGGGCCTTCTTACGGACGACCACGTGGCCCAGGCGCTGGCGGAGCAGATGGGCCTTCAGGTTGTCAACTTGAGCGAGACCGTGATTGCGCCGGAAGTGCTCGCCCACGTGACGGAGCCGATGGCTCAACTGTACAAGATCGTTCCGGTCAGCTTCAAGGACAACACGCTTACCGTCGCCATGTGCGATCCGCAGAAGCTGTCGATTATCGACGAGTTGCGGAGTTTTCTGGGATACGACGTTCGGGCGGTGGTGACGACGGAGCAGGACGTCGCAAACACGCTGGAGCGGTATTACGCAGCCGGCGGGGAAAGCGTTGAGACGTTGATCGCCGACATGGAGTCGGACGACGAGTTGGCGACCGCGGCGAAGAGGCTCGAGGGCATGGAGGGCCCTGTGGACTTGACGAGCGTTGAAGCGCTGGCCGATAGCGTGCCGGTGCGGAAGCTGCTGAACATGGTGCTTTTGTTGGCGATCAAGGACCACTCCAGCGACTTGCACTTCGAGCCGTTCGAGACGGAGTTCAAGATTCGGATCCGCGGCGATGGGGTGTTGTACGAGATGGTTCCGCCGCCGCGGCACCTCGCCTTTGCGATCACCACCCGGGTCAAGGTGATGGCCGATCTGGACATCGCCGAGCGGCGGTTGCCTCAGGACGGGCGGATTCGGTTGACGGTCGGCGGCCATCCGGTCGACCTTCGCGTCTCGGTGCTGCCCACGATGTTCGGGGAGAGCGTGGTGTTGCGGATCCTCGACCGGTCCGTGGTCATGCTCGACTTGGAGGCGATCGGGCTGGAGGAGGGTCCCCTCCAGATATTTCGCGAAATCATCCGCAGGCCGCACGGGATTGTCTTGGTCACGGGGCCCACGGGTTGCGGCAAGACAACCACGTTGTATGGGGCTTTGAACGAGCTCAACTTGGTCACCGACAAGATCATTACCACCGAAGACCCGGTCGAGTACGACATCGACGGCATTGTGCAGATCCAGGTCGATCCGGCGATCGGCAACACGTTTGCCAAGTTGTTGCGGTCGATTCTGCGTCAGGACCCGGACAAGATCCTGGTGGGCGAGGTCCGCGACTTGGAGACGGCCGAGATCGCGGTGCAGGCGTCGCTTACGGGCCACATGGTGTTCAGCACGCTGCACACGAACGACGCCGCCAGCACGGTGACCCGGCTCCGCGACATGGGGCTGCCGCCGTTCTTGATCACCGCCACGCTGGAAGCGGTGCTTGGGCAGCGGCTAGTGCGAAAGATCTGCCGGGAGTGTCGCGAGGAGACGATCCCCGGCACGGAGACCCTGGCCGACCTGGACCTGACGCCCGAGGCCGTGATCGGCAAGAAGTTCTACCGGGGCCGCGGGTGCGTGGTGTGCAACAACACGGGGTACAAGGGGCGTACCGGGGTTTACGAGCTAATGGCGATGAACGACCAGCTTCGCGACCTGATCAACACCGGGGGCTCCACGGAGCAGTTGCGCGACGGCGCTTTGCAGGCCGGGATGGAGCCGTTGCGGGTCGCCGGGTTGAAGAAGATCTACGAAGGGGTGACGACGCCGGCGGAGGTGATTCGGGAAACGAGCGTCGAGTCGTAACCAGCGGATGGTTGAAAGCTCAAGTGGGCCGCGGGAAACCGCCACCCCTCACCTTGTGACGTGAGGATCGAACGATGCCGACTTATGAATTCGAGGCGATGGACGGCACCGGCCAGCAAATCAACGACGTGGTCGAGGCGCCGAGCGAAGAAGAGGCCCAGGCGACTATTCGCCAGATGGGGTATTTCGTCACGAAGATCGCCGAGAGGAAGGCGCGGGCCGGCGCCGGGCGAAAGAAGAAGGGCGGCCGGAGGAAAACCTTCTCCATCGGCCGCGTCAAGGGCAAGGTCCTGACGACCTTTACACGCCAGTTGTCGATTCTACAGGACGCCGGATTGCCCCTCTTGCGGAGTCTGAGGATTCTGGAGAACCAGTCCAGGCCGGGGGCGTTGAAGAACTCCCTGATCGACGTCTGCGACGAGATCGAAAGCGGGGCCACGCTGTCGGAGGCGATGGCCAAGGCGCCCAAGGCGTTCGACCGGCTCTACGTCAACATGATCAAGGCCGGGGAGGCCGGTGGTGCGTTGGAGGTGATCCTCCAGCGGCTTGCCGAGTTCCAGGAGCGGGCCCAATCGTTGAAGCGGAAAGTGAAAGGCGCGCTGGTCTATCCGATCGTGGTGGTCCTGTTCGCCATCTCGATCTTGACGTTCATCATGCTCAAGATCGTGCCCGAGTTCCGCAAGATCTTCGAGGAGTTCGAGGCCGAGCTGCCGCCGATCACCGAAGTGCTGATCTTGGTCTCCAACGGCCTGTTCCACTGGTGGTTCCTGATTCCGGTGATTCCCATCTCGATCTGGCTGTTCGTCAAGCTGATCTGTCGATTCCGCCAGGGCCGTTACGGCTTTCACCTGTTCTTGATCAAAATGCCCGTCTTCGGCCAGTTGGTCGAAAAAAACACCGTCGCCCGCACGATGCGGACTCTGGGCACGCTGGTGTCCAGCGGCGTGCCGATCCTGGAAGCCCTTCAGATTACGCGCGAGACGGCCGGGAACTACGTGTTCGAGAATCTATTCGGGAAGGTGTACGAATCGATTCGCGAGGGCGAGTCGATTTCCCAGCCGATGAAGGAGAACTCTCGGCCGGGCTTCCATCCGATGGCCATGTTCTTCTGGTTCTTTTTCATTGCCGGACCGGTCGGCTTGTTGTTGTACGTGCTGAAGATGAACCAGAAGATTATCGACGACATGGTGGTCAACATGGTGGACGTGGGGGAGGAGACCGGCGAACTGGACACGATGCTCTACAAGGTGGCCGACGTGTACGACGAAGAGGTCGCCGTCTTGACCGAGACCCTCACCAGCCTGATGGAGCCGATCTTGATCATCTGCCTGGGGTGCGTGGTCGGGTTCATCGTCGTCGCCCTGTTCATGCCGTTGATCAGCCTGATCCAGAACCTAACCTAGTCAAGGGCAAGGTTTTTTTGACTCCAAGACAGGCCGCCTGGGGCCTGAGGGGGAAGCTCTATGGACATGCCCGCCGATCATAAGACCGCCCGCAATGCTTTCACCCTGGTCGAAATGCTTGTGGTGATCGTGATCATCGGGATCCTCGTCGGGCTCACCGCCGCGGCGCTCGGCCCGGCCAGGAGGGCGGCGCGCAACGCGGCGGTCAACGCCGAGATCAAGCAGCTCGACATGGACCTGCAAAACTACAGGAACGAGTTCGGCGAGCTCCCGCCGACGTTTATCGACGTCAACATCGTCGTGGAGCAGCCGTCCAATCCGCTCGGCCCGACGCTCCAAGCCGACGCCCGCAACGCCGTGATCCGCCACCTCCGCAAGGCGTTTCCGCGGTACGTGCCGGGGCAGATCCGAGGGCGAACCGGAGCGTTCCCCCCAAATACGAACCCTAATCCGGACGGCTTGCCGGACAATCTGGACGGCACGGGTGGCCCCTACGATGGATTTGCGAATGACGTGTGGTACGCGTACAACCGCACGATCGATCCGCGATTGTTCGACCCCGCCTCGGCGCTGGTGTTCTGGCTGGGCGGGCTCCCGGAGCAGGTCCCCGCGGTCGGCGGCCAGTGGATCCCGGCCGGCTTCCATTCCGACCCGCAGATGCCCTTCAAGCCGGGCACCCCGCGCAAGCAGCCTTTGTTCGAGTTCAAGGCCGAGCGGATCGTGCTTGAGGAAATGCATTACAGCATTCCTTGGGATAACGCGTCCCCGCCGACAACTCGCTATCTGCGGTATTACCCCGACAAAGTCGAGGCGCCTTACGTGTATTTCAAGGCGCGCCGGCGCGGCGCGAATTGGCAGTATGGCGCGGAACTGGACGCGAAGCCCAACCCGACCTACGTACCCTATGCGTATTTCCATTCGTTGGTGGCCGACAACCTCGATACTATGAATATCTGCGTGGCCTATCGCGATCCTCAGAGTCCGCCCTTCTGGAGGAACTACGACACCTACCAGATCATTGCGGCCGGGCTCGACGGCCAATTCGGAAAGACGCCTCCGAAAGACGCCAACGGCATTGCCGTCTACCGCGTGACCAAAACCGCGGTCAATTTCTCCGATGACGATCGCAACAACCTCGCCAATTTCTGTGAGGCCGCCACGTTGGAGGACGAGATCGAATGAACGGGCACGCTCCGAGCCGGAAAACGCGCGTGGGGACCCGACCGATCGGATCGAACGGGCGGGCCGCGCGTGGCTTCACGTTGGTCGAGCTGCTGGTCACCGTGACGATCATCGGCATCCTCGCCGGGGTCATGCTGGGCGCGGTGGGGGCGGCACGCGAGTCGGCCCGGCACGCCAAGACCAAGTCCACCATCACCAAGCTCCACGCGATCGTGATGGAGCAATACGAGTCGTATCGCACGCGGCGCGTCGGGCTCTCCAACGCGCAGGTCCAACTGATTGCACAAAACGCGGGTTACTGGGATCCAACCGTCAATCCGCTAATCCCCACTCGTGCGGTAGCCCTCGTTCGGCTGAATGCGATGCGGGACTTGATGCGCATGGAGATGCCGGAACGGTGGTCCGACGTTACTAGCCCAATACCCCCCTCTTCACTGAGTGGTATAACCCGCCCGGCGTTGTCCCGCGCGTACTGGCGGCGTTACAGCCAAGCGAGGCTCAAGGTCGAGGCTACCTATCCCGTAGGGACTTACCGCGACCAGTCGCAGGAGCGGCTCAACCGATATAGCTCTGCCGAGTGTCTGTACATGATCGTCAGCATGGCGGGAGGGGCCGACGCCCGCGATCAGTTCAACGATTCCGAGATCGGCGACGCCGACGGCGACACGCTGCCCGAGTTCCACGACGCCTGGGGCAACCCGATCTTGTTTCTCCGTTGGGCCCCGGGGCTGACCGAGTCGGACCTGCAAGCCCAAACGTACTTTTTTGACTACAATCTCAGTCCGCCCCAGTACGCACGTGATACGGCGGCAGCCGCGCAGGCGGGGCTGGAAGACCACGACCCTTTCGATTATCGCAACCTGTTTTCCGAGGCCTACCGTCTCGTTCCGTTGATTTACTCGGCCGGGCCGGACGGGATCTACGACGTCGGTTTCGAAGGGGGGTACTATTTCGGGCATCAGATGGACCCGTTCACGTTCAACCGCGCGCCCGATCCATACAACGGAGCGGGCGCGCCGGTGAATAGCTGGAACGAGTCGGTGACCGCCATGGACCCGCCTCCCGACACGAGCGACCCCCTTTACGGCCCCAAGCGAACGCCGAACACGTACGACCATTACGACAACATCCACAACCACCGTGTCGAGGTGGAATAGTCATGGCAGATCTACGCGGGAGGAAAATGGTGACAGGCACCTTTTGCCTGAAAGGCCCGAAGGGTGCTTCGCACAAAAGGTGCCTGTCACCTTTTTCCTCGGCTCGCCGCGGCGTTACGCTGGTGGAATTGCTCGTGGTGATCGGGATCATGTTGATCCTCGCCACGATCGCCATCCCGGCGATGCGGCCGCTCACCGAGGGTCGCCGCGTTCGCGAGGCGGCCCGGGCAATCAACGTCTACCTCGGCCGGGCGCGGAGCCGGGCGATCGAGAGCGGGCGGCCCTGCGGCGTGATGTTCGAGCGGCTCGAGCGCCAGCCGAATGCCTGCGTGCTCTTGCGCCAGGCCGAGGTCCCGCCGCCCTACTCGGGCGAGACTTCGGACAGCGCGGTGCGGCCTTACGCTCAGGCTGGCGGTTTCGTGAGGGTGCGCATTCGATATGGGCAATTCGCCAGCGGGCTCGTACGTCGTGGCGACACCGTCCGGCTCAATCGCCAAGGGCCGTTCTACAGCATCGTCGATTACCTTTCCGACAACAATCCGGCGGACAGCGTGAGTCCTCCGGCGGACCCCGGCGAAGACTTTCCGCTGGACGCCAACAACCAGTTCATCGATTTCTACACGGGCGCTGTATTCGACCCCGCCGACCCGGAGCAGTGGGTGAGCAACCGATGTCTGACGCTCGCCGTGAGTTCGGACAGCGTCTCGGCGCTTCCCTGGGGGTCCGCGTCGATACCGGTGCCGTTTGAGATTCTCCGCCAGCCGGTCGCGTCGGCCGGGGCGCCCCTGCAATTGTCGCGGGGGGCGGTGATCGATCTGGACGCCTCGGGCCTGGATCGGCGACTGCCGTTCCAGTTGGTCGACCCGAGTGCACCGGACAACCCGCCCGTCAATCCCTTGCCGCTCCCGTTGCCTTTGCCCTTAGGTGACCCGAGGTCGTGGCCGGTGATCGTGATGTTTTCGCCCAACGGATCGATCGACTCGGTTTACCATTACGAGCTTCTATACGATACGTCGGGCGCGGTGGTCGGGGGACGGTACACGGCACGGCGCGCGGTCGAGCCGATCCATTTGATGGTGGGCAAGTGGGAGCGAATCCCGCCGCAGCCGGGGCTGGCGTCGCAGACGGACGACGGCCTGCCCAACTGGCAGGACGCGACGAACCTGTGGCTGGCGATCAGTCCCCAGACCGGGCTGGTCACGGTGGCCGAGCCCTCGACGTACTACGTGGACTCCACGGACGGCGAGTTGAAGGACAATTATGACCCGGTGACGAACCTGTCGGTGCCGGCGACGCTCTACGACTCGCGTCGGCTCGCCCGGCAGGCCCAAGTCAGCAAGGGAGGACGTTGAGGTGAAACGCGCAAGCATGCCTTCCCCCGCCGGCCTTGTGCCGGCGGAAGGGGGTTTGACGACTACCCGGGCTAGTTTCCAAACCTGTACCCACCGGCACAAGGCCGGTGGGGAAGCGCGCCGGCGTCGGGCTCGGCGGGGCATCAGCCTGTTGGAGGTGCTGATTGCGATCGGCGTCCTCTCGATCGGGCTGTTGAGCGTGGCGGCCGTGATCCCGGTCGCCCGGCACGAGATGATCGAGGCGGCCAAGGCCGACCGCGGCTCCGCCTGCGGCCAGGCCGCGTTGCACGACGTCAAGGTCCGCGGGGCGCTCAACCCGGCCGATTGGCGCGGGTTTGACGGCGCCGGTTGGACGGCGATCGGGGCCAAGAGGCCGCCGCCGTCCGGCACGACCCCGCTCTACCACGACGCGCGGCGCGGGTTCGAGTTCGGCGAGTCGTACGCCGTCGACCCGTTGTACGTCGCGGAGGCGACCAAGGTCAC
>Ga0307380_10006679_pt1 | contig 15106 bp, 13 predicted proteins | sample UN3MG_FD_202239 | JGI IMG/M metagenome (GOLD analysis project Ga0307380, IMG submission 202239) | Soil microbial communities from Risofladan, Vaasa, Finland - UN-3 | ecosystem: Environmental > Terrestrial > Soil > Coastal area > Acid sulfate soil | place: Finland: Risofladan, Vaasa | collected...
CGGGCACTTCCGGCTCGTCCGGCTTGGCCCCGATCGCCCGGATGCTCTCCACCGTTCGGCGCAGCGTCGCGAGCACCCGATGGCAATCCGGACAGAGGCCGACGTGCTCTGCGACCCGCTCGCGCTCTGCTGCCTGCAGCTCACGGTCGAGGTACTGCGAGAGGTGCGCGTGGGTCCAGCGATGCTCGCGCATGAAGCGAAAACGTTGTGCGGTGCGGCGGATCAAATCTTCTCCTCGAGGAAATACTCGTCGAGTGCGCGCCGAACCGCAAGCCTGCCGCGGTGCAGCCGGCTTTTGAACGCGGTCTCGGTCAGCTCCATCACCTCGGCGGCCTCGCGGGTCGAGAGTCCCTCGACGTCACGGAGGATGATCGGAGCGCGATAGGGGATCGGCAGCGAGCGGATCGAGCGCTCGAGCACGTCGCGGAGGTCGCTCTGCTCGAGCCGCACCTGTGGCGCCTCGCTCCAGTCGGGGGCTTCCGGGATCGGGTCATCGTCGAGCGAGGCGAAGAACTCGGCCGGCGGCCGCCGGCCCATCCGCCGCTTGGCCTCGTTGATGCCGATCCGATAGAGCCAGGTGAAGAACTGCGAGCGACCCTGAAATCGCCCAATGCTGCGCCAGGCGCGCAGAAACGCCTCCTGGGTGACCTCCTGAGCCTCCTGATCGTCGGCGACGAAGCGGATTACCACCGCGTAGAGGCGATCGGCGTGGCGCCGGACAAGCTCCTCGAAGGCGTCCCGGTCGCCGTCCCTCGCCCGATCGATCAGCTCGGCCTCCTGCTCTGTCGACGCGGGACGCATCGGACTAACCCTGACAGGCCTGCCCCGCGGGGGGGACATCAAGGGGACTGGGCCGGTCGGCGACTGGGCGCTCAATCCCACTCCTCTATGCGGGCGCGTACCTGTTCGGCGGTGCGCTCGGCGATCGCGAAGCTCGCCTCCGGTGGCAGGCGGAGCGCGGGCAGCGCCGTGATCAGCGCCTGCAGCGTCCGAATCAGCTGCGCGCACTCGGGGCAGAGTTCCTCATGGGCCCCGAGGCGCCGCTCCTGACGGTCGGGAAGGTCGCCCTCGATATAGGCGGATAGTCGCGGCTGTGCCCAGCGGTGATCACGCTCGGCGTTGATCCGTCTCCATGTCGTTGCCCCCATGCGACTTTGACCCCGCTGCTCCGAATCGGATTCGCCCCCGCCTGCGCTCAGCACAACCCCCGCCCGGCTCGGTTCAACCTCTGATGTCGACGTCCTGGATGAACGCCGCGAGCGCGAACCAGAACTGGTCATCGGAGGCGACCTGGACGAGTCGCTTGCCCTCCAGCGGTCCGCTCAGGGCCCGGCCGGTCGTGTCCCAGATCGACCCCGTCTCACGGTCGCGGGCGCTGCCGGGCTCGTCGCCGGGCTCGAAGCTCAACTCCCTGCTGTCGACTTCGCGCTCGAACACAGCTGCCGCGCCGACCTCACGGCTGCCGGCGATCTCAGCTGCGTCGAGTGCCGACTTGACCGCCGGGTCGAAGAGGACGACCACGGGTGTGCCGTCGATCTCGTCGTTGATCGGAGCCTCCTTGGCAATCGTCGGGAATGGATAGACCACGGCCGACCCCTCACCGGTCTGGATCGCGGTCACCCGCTCCTTCGGCGGCAGGCGATCATCGGCGTTGCGGCCCAGCAGGAAGGGCTGTGAGTCAGGGTCGTCGTAGCCCGCGTACGGGTTCGACCCGTAGTCGCGCCCTGAGCCGGTGTCGCGCGAGAGCACCTCGGCCTCCGGGTAGACGCGCTTGACCTCCTCCCAGGAGAGAATCTGCGAGGGGAGGATCTCGAGTTGAGACCCGGTGAGTTCGCCGACGACCGCCTCCGCGGTCAGCTGCTGCCACCACGACTCCGTCTGGCGGTCGTACATCACCAAGTCGGAGTTGCGTAGCCGGCCGGTGGTCCCGAAGTCGAGCACGCGGCCATCGAGTTCGCGGCTGAAGGCGACCGTCGAGTTGCACAGTGGGCAGAAAGTGACGGTCACCGGCTCACCGGCGATCTCGTCGTTGACGATCTCGTGCCAGACGAGGATCTGGATCGGGTAGGCCCTGGCCTGCCCATCGACCTCGAGCAGCGCCACTGGCTCTCCCGCGTCGAGGAAGGAGTCGGCCTCCTGCACAGAGACCAGTTTGGGATCATCGATCGCCGGGATCCCGTCCTTCGGTGGGCCGCCGCTCATGAACTCCCCGAGCGGGACGCTGTGCTTGGTGAAGTCGGTCGTGAACTCAGCGCTCGCGCCGGGCAGCTGGTCAGCCGACAGGCCCGCCCCGCCGCTTGCCTCCTCATCGGAGCCCGCGTTCGAACCACAGGCGGCGAGAACAACGGCAGCGCCAAGCGCAACCGCTGTGGCGGCCAGACCACGCCGTGGGCGTAACCGTCTGCTCATCACGGATTCGACCCACGGCAGCGGCAGGCGGTTCACGCGGGTCGCTGGGCTCCGCGGCGGGTGCGATGAATCGGATCCGGCGTTCTCGTCTCTAATCCCTCAAGTTCGAGAATCCGCAGCGGTGAAACGTCGTCCCTGTGGTTATCGACGGTAGGTATTCAGGCAAGCGACTCAGGAGTGATCAAGGTGGATGCAGAGTTCGATGTGATCGTGATCGGCGCCGGGCCCGCCGGCGAGGTACTGGCCGGCCGGATCGGCGAGCGTGAGCGTAAGACTGTCGCGATCGTCGAACGGCACCTGGTCGGCGGGGAGTGCTCGTTCTACGCCTGCATGCCGTCGAAGGCACTCCTGCGCCCGGCCGAGCTACTGGCCGAGACTGCCCGGGTTCCGGGCGCCGCAGAGGCCGTCACCGGTGAGCTCGACGTCGGCGCCGTGCTCGATCGGCGCGATCAGATAATCAGCGACCTCGACGACTCCGGTCAGGTTCCCTGGCTCGAGGCCCGCAACGTCGCACTGTTTCGCGGCGACGCGCGGCTCGATGGTGAGCGCCGGGTCCGGGTGGGCGACGATCTGCTGACGGCGCGCGATGCCGTCGTGATCGCTACAGGGACCGCCGCGATGTTTCCGCCGATCACCGGCCTCGATCAGGTCGGCGCTTGGTCCAATCGTGAGATCACCACCGCCAAGGAAGTACCGGCCCGGCTGCTGATTCTCGGCGGTGGCGTGGTCGGGGTCGAGATGGCGCAGGCCTGGGCCTCGCTCGGTTCGAAGGTAACCGTCGTCGAGGCCGAGCCGGGCCTGCTGCCGCGTGAGGAGCCATTCGCCGGTGAGCAGCTCGCCGAGGCGATGGCCGAGCATGGGATCGAGATCCGTACCGGAGCTCGTGCCATCGAGGCCGCCCGCGAGGGTGAGGAGATCACGCTGACGCTGGAGGGTGGGGACACGGTCGTAGGCGACCGCCTGCTCGTTGCCGTCGGCCGCAAGCCGCTGACCGAGGATCTGGGCCTGGAGACCGTGGAGCTCGAAGCCGGCGCCTACATCGAGGTCGACGACCAGCTCCGCGTGGCGGGGCAGCCCTGGCTTTACGCGATCGGTGACGTCAATGGGCGCTCACTCCTGACCCACTCGGGCAAGTACCAGGCGCGCCTGGCAGCCGACCTGATTCTCGGCGCCGACGCGACCGCGGTCCACGACGGAGCCGGCGCGCCGCGAGTGATCTTCACCGATCCCCAGGTGGCGGCCGTCGGTCACACGCTGCAGAGCGCCGAGTTCGAGGGATTCGACGTGGAGGCGATCGATCTCGCGACATCGGCAACGGCGGGCGGCAGCTTCTATGGCCGCAATGCTCCCGGGACCACCAGGTTTGTCGTCGATGTCGACCGCCAGGTCCTTGTCGGCGTCACCTTCGTCGGCCCTGAGGTCGCGGACATGCTGCAGGCGGCGACGATCGCAGTCGTCGCCGAGGTGCCGCTTTCGACCCTGGCTGACGCCGTTGCCCCGTTCCCAACCCGGAGCGAGCTCTGGCTCAAGTTCCTCGAGGCCTATGAGCAGGCCCGACCGGCGGCGGACGTCCACTCCCGCGGGCTCAGCGTTGCGAGCTGACCGGCTTTGCTGGGGGCCGGCGGGCGTCGCTGACTAACCTTCAGCGCACTGGCTTGCGACGAAACCGGCGCCACCGGGTCTGAGTCGATACCGCACCCACGGGAACCCGGGCTGCCGTAGCGCAGATCAGCAAACCTCGAGAGGACGCAGATGAGATCACGCCGGAAGTTGATGTTGGGCATCGTGCTCGCGGGCGCCGCCCTCGCACTCGCCGCCTGTGGGTCGAGCGGCGATGGGGACTCCGGCGACAGCGCCGGAGCCGTGAGCACCACGGCCGACGCTGCCCCGCCGGCGAAGGAGAAGGGCGTGCCAAAGGCGCTCGCTGCCAACCGGGCTGAGGCGGGCCAGATCCTCGATGAGGGCTCGCTCGACGCCAAGATCGCCGAGCTCGAGGGCCATCCGATCGTCGTCAACCAGTGGGCCTCGTGGTGCGAGCCCTGCCGGGCCGAGTTCCCCTACTTCGGTGATTCCGCCAACCAGCACGCCGGCGAGGTCGCCTTCGTCGGGATCGACATGCAGGACGACCGGGGAGCCGCGGAGGATTTCCTCCAGCAGCTGCCGGTGCCCTACCCGCATGTCGACGATCCTTCCGCGTCGCAGATCGCCTCACTCGGCGGTGGCGTGGTCTCCCCGACGACGGTCTTCATCGATGCGCAGGGTGAGGTCGTCAGCGTCTTCCAGGGCGCTTACGCCTCGCGAGATCAGCTCGAGCAGGACATCGAGCGCTACCTCCTCAATTGAGTCACCAGGGCTGAGCGATGCTCGAGATCGGTGGAGTCAGCCTCCTCACCGCCTTCTTCGCCGGGGCGATCTCGTTCCTCTCGCCGTGCGTGTTGCCGCTGGTGCCTGGGTATCTGTCGGCGGTGACCGGCGTTGCGGCGGCCGACCTCGAGGAGGCGAGTTGGCGCAAGGTGGTGCCGCCGTCGCTGACCTTCATCGCCAGTTTCTCGTCGATCTTCATCCTCCTCGGGCTCTCGGCGACGGGCATCAGCCAGGTGTTGCGGACCAACCTCCAGACCCTCAACAAGGTCGCGGGCGTATTGATCATCGCGATGGGGATCTTCTTCATCGCGACCCTGTTTCTCACCAAGCTCAACGCCGAGTGGCGCGTGGACGCGCTGATGGAACGGGCCGGGAAGGGCGGTCCGATCGTCGCCGGCGCCGCCTTCGCGATCGCCTGGACGCCCTGCGTCGGCCCGACCCTGGCGGCGATCCTCGGACTCGCCTCGACCTCGGGCTCGGTCTGGCAAGGCGGCGTCATGCTCGCCGTCTACTCCCTCGGCCTGGCGGTTCCCTTCCTGCTGACGGCAATCGGCTTCACCCGGATGACGACCGCCTTCGCAGTCGTCAAGCGCCACTACAGCCAGATCATGGCTTTCGGCGGAGCCGTACTCATCGTCATGGGCGTGCTGGTCTTTACCGGCGAGCTCTTCCGCCTCAATATCGAGGCGCAGCAGTGGCTCGACGGCATCGGCCTGAACTTCTTCAACGACGTCTAGCTCCCTTAGCTAGCTGCGGGCGAGGATTCGCCGGGCTGCATCGCGGCCGCTGCGCAGGGCTCCCTCCATCAGACCGGAGAACTCACCGGCGGTGTGCTCGCCGGCAAACTCGATCCGCCCCCCTGCGGCCGGGGCCCGGATCAGCCCGGTGAGCTCGGCTCCGGGGGAGACGGAATAGGCGGCGCCGACCCAGGGGTCGTCGTTCCAGGTCGATAGGACCACCCCGTCGGTTTGCAGCTCCAGTTCGGGACGGAGCGCCTGGAGCGAGCGCAGCCAGCTCTCGGGGCCGTGCTCGACCTGGAGCCGGCGCAGCGCCTCGGCCGAGCCGGCGAAGGCACTGACGACAGGCTGCGGGCGGTCGCCGGCGCCGGTTGCCGTCCAGCTCCAGTAGCGCTCCGGCACGGACATCACGGCCCGCGGCTGCGGCGCGGAGGCGAGCGGGACGAAGAGCTTCGCCGCCTCGCCGTAGCGGAGCGACGCCAGAGCCTTCGCCTGGGCGGCAGCCAACGGTGGGTCGAAGCCGATCGCGTCCAGAACCGTCGCCGGCACCGCGACGACGACCTCGGTGGCCTCCAGGTGGCGCTCGCCGGCGCTGACCCGAACGCATCCGCCGTCGAGGGCGATCCGCTCAACAGCGGCGTTGAGCTCGATCCGGCCGGCGCCGATCCGTTCAGCCAGCGCCAGCGCGAGCGCCTGGTTTCCGCCGGCGATGCCCGGGGAGGGAAGATCATCGACATGGGCGACCCCGAGCAGGTCGCCCGCCGGCACGAGCGCCGCGGAAGTCGCGACCGATATCTCGGCTCGGGCGAGGATGTACTCGCGGGCTCCGGCTGGGATCGGCAAAGCAGCCAGGAAGTCCCCGGCCGGGCGTCCGGCGGCTTCCGGCTCGGCCGCAAGGGAGCTCTCTACCGTCGCCAGTGCCGCGTCCAGTTGATCCTGCTCGACAGGCGGACCCCCGCGTGGCTCGCGGCGTCCGTAACGGACCCCCTTGTCCCAAAGTCCGAGCCCCAGATCGGCCGCGCGCTCGCGGATGTAGGTGTTCGAGGGGAGGATGAACTCGGCGCCCATCTCGATCACCGCCCCGTTCTCGAGGGTCCGCGACCAGACCCTGCCGCCGACCCGGTCGCGAGCTTCGAGCACGGTCACCTTGCGCCCGGCTTCGAGCAGCGTGGCGGCAGCGTTCAAACCGGCCAGACCCGCTCCGACGACGATCACCATCGACCGCAGAGTACGCCGACGCCCGCTTGCAGGGGTTGTCAGATCGGGCGCCGTGCGGACGACCCGTCGAGTAGATGAAAGCCGCGCTCGACAGGCATTCAGCGCCCCGATTGACCTTCGCCGCGTCTCGGCGCCGTCCGCCCCGGCTTCTATTTTGATTGACCCAATGGAGGAGCAGCCACAGCTCGGGCAGGAACCAACGGCGCCAGGGCCGTGCGCCCACCAGGAGCTCTGCACGCTCACCGACGGCGAGCGGATTGACGGCGTCTACGTGGTCCGCGACCGCAGCCGCAGGCCGACCAAGAAGGGTGGCGAGTGGCTCGCGCTGAAGCTCTCGGACCGCTCCGGCTCAGTCGCCGCCAAGTCCTGGGACGAGGTGCCTGAGCGCTTCGAGCTGACCGAGCCCGGGGCGATCATCCGTCTCCAGGGCCGGTTCGAGTCGAGTCCTCAGTGGGGCGACGCGGTGATCGTCGAGGGGCTGCGCCCGGCCCGCGACGGCGAGTACGAGGCAGCAAACCTGCTCGAGGTCTCGCCGGTCCCGCTGGAGCGGCTCGAAACCGATCTCAACGCCCTGCTGGAGACGATCCAGACATCAAGCCTGCGCCGTCTACTCGACTGCTTCTTCACTCCGGGGACGCCGATCTGGGAGCGCTTTCGCGACGCCCCCGCGGCGAAGCACTACCACCAGGCGTACCGCCACGGACTGCTTGAGCATGCGCTCTCGGTCGCCCAGAGCGTCAGTGCCGCGGCCTCCTTCTTCCCGGGGATCGATCGTGACGTCGCCGTCACGGGGGCGTTGCTGCACGACATCGGCAAACTCGAGGCCTACAACGACGATCCCCTGGCGATCGACATGACAGACCTCGGCCGGCTGCAGGGCGAGATCCCGCTCGGCTACTACCGCGTCCGCAGTGAGATCGAGTCGATCGAGGGCTTCGATCCCGACCTCGCCCAGTCGGTCCTGCACATCATCCTCAGCCACCACGGATCGCTCGAGCACGGCTCCCCGGTCGTCCCCGCCACCCGCGAGGCGACGCTTGTTCACATGATGGACAACCTGGGCGGCAAGCTCGGCAGCTTCGACCGCATCGAGCGCACGCTCGCCGACGGCCAGGCCTGGTCCGGCTTCGACCGCGGCATCGACACCGCCGCCTACTTCCGCGCTCGCGCGGCGTAGAGCGCTTCCGCTTGCTCAACCGCTACCGGCGAGCTGCCCCGCCGGCCGTGATGGCGCGCGGCCGGCTCATCGCGCCACCCGCCTGAACACCTTCCAGGCCCGTTTGGCGCGCCCATCGGCATCGAAGAGTCCGACGAAGCTGCAGAAGATGCAGGCGTCGATGTCGGCGGGGACGTCTCGCCATGCGTACCAGAGCACGGCCGTGATTCGCCAGTCGCGCCTCTTGCGGGCGAACATCCGGTAGGCGGTCTTCAGGCGCCTGGCCTGCTCGGCCTGGGTGCCGCTGACGGGATGTCGCTTCGGCCCCGACGAGCCCCAGCCGACCTCGGCGATCAGCAGTGGCGGGCGCCGGCCCGTCGCCGCCTTGGCGGTACGACTGAACTTGGCGACCTGGAGCCGGCTCTCCCGAACGCTGCCGGCGTAGGGGTTGAGCGAGATCTGGTTGAAGTCCGGCTCGAGTCCAAGCTTCGCGTAGCGGTCGTAGAGCCGTTTCAGGTACTTCGGCGGCGGCACCCCGTTGCTCGCCGGTGAGAGGCCGGCGGCGATCAACTCCGCGCCGGGGTCCCGCTCCCTGATCGCCAGCGCCGAGAGTCTCAGCAGCCTCATGTAGCCGCTCGCGCTGGGAGTCGAGTTGCCCCAGAACGAGGGCAGGTTCGGCTCGTTCCAGATCTGCCAGCTGCGCAGCGGAACGTACTCAGGGTCGGCCGTGGCCAGCTCGCCGCCGGGACCGTAACGATCGACCGCCTCGCCGAGAAAGCTCTGCCATCCGAGCTCCGCATCCGGCGATCCCAACGGCGGCGTGCGCGGCTCGCCGAGCCACTGGGGCAATCCGTAGAGGACCGGCAGCGGTACGGCGCCGGCTGACTCGATCGCCTCGATCTGGTCATCCACGAACTGCCAGTCGTAGGAGCCGGCCAGCCGCTCGACCCCCTGCCAGGGGATCAGGAAGCGCACGGTGCCGACGCCGCCCCTGCGCATCCGCGCTGCTTCGGCCTCGCTGAGCGAGCCGAACTGGGTGACAACCCCGTAGAACTCGGCCGGCGGCCGGGCGCTCGCCTGGGCAGGGGCAATCAGCAGGGCGCTGAGCCCGGCGCAGATGATTCCCGCAAGCACCCTTCCCACTCGCAACGTGTCTCCTTCCTCGCCGGCCCGCTCAGTTAAGCAGGGTCAGGCGTCGGAGAGCGGGTTCTAGCCGAGGAATCGCTGCTGACAGTTGACGATCGCGCCGACGTCACCATTGGCGCGGTCGATGCACCGCAGGAGCCGCTTGGTCTTCTTGTCCGGTGCGTTCTTGATCGCCGTGCCGAGGTCGATGTTGCCGATCGTGCCCTTGATCGAGTCGGTGTCCTCGATGTTGACGTCGTCGAGACCGGCGGACTGCAACGACCGGTTGATCGCGTCTTCGAACCCGCCCGCGGAGTCGAAGGCGCGATTGACTGTGGTCTCAGTCGTATTCAGTACCGGCTTGACGATCAGCAGGTAGGTGGCGCCGAGGATTGCCACCGTGACGACGAGGCGAATCAGGCTGCGAACGGCGGACTCGGCCAGCATCAATTCGCAATCTACTGCCTCCGGGCGTCACGAAACCGTCAGGCAAGGGCGCAAACTCCGCATTTCCTGGGTGCTCCCCGCACGCCGGCCCGCGGACCGCATCTATCCTGCGTGCCGTGGCAAAGGACACCGAGAAGTTGATCCGCCAGCTTTCGCTGATCTCGTTTCTGATGGCCAACCGCCGACCGGTCTCGGCTCTGGAGATCAAGCAGGAGGTGGAGGGCTACTCGTCGATGAACGAGGATGCTTTCGCGCGCCGTTTCTACGCCGATCGGGCCGAGCTCGAGAGCCTCGGGATCGCGCTCAAGGTCGACCGTCCCAGCGAGGGCTTCCTCGAGTCCGAGCTTTACGCGCTGCCGCCCGAGAACTACTACCTGCCGGCGATCAAGTTCATCGACGGTGAGCTGGCCGCGCTGGGCACGGCGTTGACCCTGCTCGACGGACAGTTCGCCTACGCCGAGCCGTTGCGTCTGGCGCTGCAGCAGGTCTCCTGGGGCCGGCGCAGTCCGCTCAGCAACGGCAATGGGGATTCAGCCCCGATCGAGATGGCGATGACCGCCTCCGCCGGAGGTCGCGAGCTCTCCCAGCGGCTGGCGAAGATCGAGACAGCGATCTCCCGCCGGAAGACGATCGAGTTCAGCTATTACACGATGGAGCGCGACGCGACGGCTGACCGCAGGGTTGATCCCTACCACCTCGTCTTCCGCTCCGGCCAGTTCTATTTGATCGGCCACTCGCACGAGCGGAACGCGGTCCGCGTCTTTCGCCTTTCGCGGATCCAGGGAAAGGTCAGCTACGCGACCAAGGCCGAGCACGACTTCACCCCTCCTGATGAGTTCGATCGTCGCGACTACGCCTCGCGGGCCGATTGGCAGATGGGTTCGACGACGGGCCGGGCAAAGATCTTCCTCAGTGACCGGGTCGACTGGCTGGTCGAGCGTGACTACGGCGATTACGGTGAGATGCGCCCGGCTGTCAAGGCCGACGGCGCGCCGGGCAGGGGCTCGATCTTCGAGACCGACTTCTCGTCATCCCGGCAGTTGGTCGCCTGGATGCTCGGCTGGCGCCACAACGCTGTGGTGCTCGACCCGCCGGAGCTGGTCACCGAGCTCGAGGAGCGCCGCGACGTTCTGCGGGACCGGCACGCCGAGGGATTCGCGACCGCCAATCCGGTCGCCCGCCCGGCCGTGCAGGAGGCCGAGCGTCGCAGTCGCTCCAACGGCAAGTCCGAGACCGTGATCCGCCCGGAGCGCTTCGCCCGCCTCGTCACCCTCGCCGGGATGCTGATCGAATCGGCGCGAAACGAGCGCCGCCTGCTCACCGCTGAGGTCTGTCGGGAGTTGGGGATCAGCGAGAAGGAGTTGCGTGGGGATATCGACGTGCTCAACGTCGTCAACTTCGGTGGCGGCACCTACGTGCTCTACGCGGAGATCGTCGGCAGCGAGATCGACGTCGACCCCGAGGCCTACGGGGACAGTTTCGCCCGCCCCGCACGGCTGCTACCGCTGGAGGCAAAGGCGCTGATCGCCGCGATCGACTTCTTCGGCGACCACCTGCCGCAGGCTGGTCTCGACACCGCGCGAGACAAGATTGTCGAGGCCCTCGGTCACGATCCCTCCGAGGAGGGCCTGCAGATCACGATCGAGCGCGACGCACCGGAGATCGTCAGCGCCGTCAACGACGCGATCAAACAGCGGCAGGTGCTGAAGATCAACTACTACAAGGAGAACGAGGACCAGTTCACCTCGCGGGAGATCGAGCCGTACCGCCTCGCCCGCGGTCCCGGCGGCTGGTACGTCGGCTGTCGCGATCGCAAGCGTGACGCGGTCCGCCACTTCCGCCTCGACCGGACCAAGCAGGCAGAGCCCACCGGCGAGAGCTTCGAGCGCAGTGAGGACGTCGAAGCCCAGCTCGGCACCCAGCACTGGCTCAGCGAGGGTGAGGTGACCGACGCCCGCATCTCCAGCGTCTGGGTCTCACCCGAGCGGGCCCGCTGGGTTCGAGAGGAGCGCACGGTCGTCGAGGAGCTGGCCGACGACGCGCTGGTCATCGAGATGCCGTTCGCGGGCACCTCCTGGCTCGTGCGGGAGGTACTCAAAGGCGCCGGCGACATGGTCGTGCTGGAACCCGCGGATGCGCGTGAGGCGGTCCTCGCCGCCGTCAGCGAGTAGCGCCGCCCTACCGATGCCGGCCCAGGCCGATCCAGCTCCCGGCCACCCTGAGATCGTCAGGATCGTCGCCCCGAACCCGGGACCGATGACGCTGGAGGGGACCAACACCTACGTCGTCGGTCGCGATCCTGCCTGGGTGATCGATCCGGGACCGGCCGATGCGAACCACATCGCGGCGGTTCGGGCGGAAGCCGAGGCCCGCGGGGGGGTCGGCGCGGTGCTCCTCACCCACGCCCACCTGGACCACAGCGAGGGAGCGCAGCTGCTGGGGGCCGAGGTGATCTGGGGAAACTCGCAGGGGGTTGACGAGGGGGCGGCGCTGGCGGCCGCGATGAAGAAGAAAGCGATCAAGAAGGTCCGTGGCAGCGTCCCCAGGCCCGACTCCGAGGCGGGTCCGTTCCGTGTCGTCTCGACGCCCGGTCACGCCGGCGATCATGTCGTCTTCGTCCTCGGCGATGTCTGCTTCTGCGGGGATCTCGTGCTCGGACAGGGCTCCTCGATCGTCCCGCCGCAGGCCGGGGGCGGGTCCTTGGCCGATTACATGCGCTCGCTCGATTGCCTGGAGGAGCTCGGCGCCAAGCTCCTCTGCCCGGGCCACGGCCCCTGGATCACCGACCCGGTCGCCAAGATCGCCGAGTATCGGGAGCACCGGCTCGACCGCGAACGCAGGCTGGTCGCGGCGCTCGAAGCGGGGGAGCGCTCCCGGGAACGGCTGCTCGCCGCGGTCTGGGACGACGTTCCGCCGGCAATGCGCGACGCGGCAGCTCTCGCGATGCGCGCCCATCTGGAGAAGCTGGCCGGCGAGGGCGTCAATCTGCTCGAGGTCGAGGACTGACATCTCCGTTGAACAGCATCTGTCGGTGAGCCGTAGCCCCGATAATCAGAGTTGATGTCCCGCCGTAAACAGAGTTCAGCCTGGGCCACGGCCCTGCGCCGGGGCGGACTTGCCGGGGCGGCTCTGGGGGCGCTCGCGGGTGGCACCGGTTTGGGGGCCCGCTGGCAGCTCTCACGGCGTCCGCTGCCAAAGCGCTCGGGCAGACAACGCGCCACCGGACTTTCCGCTCCGGTCGCGATCAAGCGCGACCGCTGGGGGGTTCCCCACATCGAGGCCGCCGGCACCCACGACCTGTGGTTCGCCCAGGGTGTCTGCCATGCGCAGGACCGGCTCTGGCAGATGGAGATCTACCGGCGGGCGGCGGCCGGCCGGGTCTCAGAGATCGCCGGCCGGGATGGGCTCGCGGTCGACCGGATGATGCGGACCTTCGGCTTCGCCGCGATCGCCGAGCGCGAGGCGCGCGAGCTGGCGCCCGGCTTGCGCTCCGAGCTCGAGGCCTACTGCGCCGGCGTCAACTCGGCGGCTCATCACGCAGGGGCGCTGCCGATCGAGTTCCAGCTCCTGCGGATCGACTTCGAGGAGTGGCGCCCGGCGGACATGCTCTCGGCGCTGAAGCTGCTCACCTTCGGCCTCTCGACCAACTGGGAGCAGGAGCTGCTGCGGGCTGAGATGATCCGGGCCCTGGGCGCGGAGAAGACCGAGAGGCTCGATCCGCTCTACCCGGGGACCAACCCGGCGATCCTCAGCCCCGGCCAAAGCTGGTCCGGTGACGGCATCGGGCTCGCCCGCCAGATCGCCGCCGTTCGCGATGCCCTCGGCTTCGCCAACTCGGCAAGTGGCTCCAATAACTGGGCCGTGTCGGGGAAGCTCACCGCCTCGGGCTCCGCCTTGCTCGCCGGCGATCCGCACCTGCCGCCGAGCATGCCGGGGATCATCTACCAGGTGGACCTCCGGGTCGGCGACCGCTTCGTCCGTGGGGCGTCGATCCCAGGAGCCCCAGGAGTGCTGATGGGTCAGGGCAACGACGTCGCCTGGAGCTTCACGAACGCGATGGCCGACGTGATGGACCTCTTCGTAGAGCGGATCGACGGTGAGAGCTACGAGTTCGAGGGCGCCCGGCTACCGCTCGAGGTCCGTGAGGAGCGGATTCTCGTCAAGGGTTCCGAGCCCGAGCACCTCGAGGTGCGCTCCACCCACCACGGACCGATCGTCAACGATGTGCTCGGCGCCGATGCGAGCGAGCCCCTGGCCCTCGCCTTCTCCGCCCTGCGCCAGCCCGCTCTCTCCCAGGCCCAAGTGCGCCTGCTGGAGCCGACCAGCGGTCGAGAGCTGGTCGAGCTGTTGGCCGACCAATGCACGCCGGTCTCAAATCTGATCTGGGCCGACCGCGGTGGATCTATCGGTTACAAGACGGTCGGCCGGATTCCGATCCGGAGAGGTGGTGTCCCCGACCTACCCCGGCCGGGGTGGAGCGGTGAGTACGAATGGGAGGGCTGGGTTCCCTACGAGGAGCTGCCGGAGCTGGTCGACCCCGAGTGCGGCTACCTGGTGACCGCCAACAACCGGATCGTCGACGACGAGTTCCCCCACCACATCAGCAGCCACTACCTCGACGGCTATCGGGCCGCCCGGATCGAGAAGCTGCTGAGCGAGCGCGACGACCACGACATCGAGAGCTTTGAAGGCATTCAGGTCGATGAGTACTCGATCCCGGGCGTCGCCACGGTGCACCGGCTGGCACGGATCGAGGAGCTGGCCAAGGGCCAGCGCGAGGTCCGCGCGATCGAGCGCCTGCGCAGCTGGGATGGCCGGATGTCGACCGACTCGGTGGCAGCGACGATCTATCAGGCCCTGACCCTGCGTCTCGCACGCGAGACGGCCCGCCGCGCGATTGGCGACCGCGACCTGGCCCGGCGCTGGCTCGACGGCTCCTCGAACCCGTTCGTCGAGCACGTCACTTGCCCCTGGCGCTGGCAGTCGCACCTGCTCTCACTTTGGGATGAAGGGGACGAGGGCTTGATCGGCAAACCGTGGCCGGAGCACGTGCTCGACTGCTTGCGTGGCGCCCTCGACGATCTCGAGGAGCGCTTTGGGGCCGAACCCGAGCGCTGGCAGTGGGGCAGGGTGCACGAGATGGAGTTCCCGCACGCGCTCGGGGAGGCAAACCCGGTCCTCGCCCGCTTCTTCAACCGCTCGGTGCGCAGCGGCGGTGCTCAGGAAACGGTCAAGCAGGTCGCCTTCGACCCCAACGACCCCTACAAGGCGGTATGGGCGCCGTGCTGGCGGATGGTCGCCGACGTGGCCGACCCCGAGGGCTCCCGATGGCAGGCGTTCACCGGCCAGTCCGGGCAGCCGGGAAGCCGGCACTACGACGACCTGATGGCCGACTGGACCGAGGGCCGGACCCAGCCGATGACCGCCGAGGGCAGGCTCTGGGAGCTGCGCCTGGAGCCGCCGCGTCCGGGGCGGGTCTAGCTACCTGCCGCGAAGGCTGCTTTCGTGAAAGGCTGGAACGCGCCCCGCGATGAGCCGCCGCGACGAAATCGAGATGACCCCAGCCGAGCAACTCGAGTTGCTCGGCTCCGAGCGGGTGGTGATCATCTCCAGCCTCGGGCCCCGCGGTTGGCCTCACTCGATGCCGATG